>Ga0326514_10003241_pt1 | contig 10352 bp, 13 predicted proteins | sample 3_2548_0518_D_FD_203653 | JGI IMG/M metagenome (GOLD analysis project Ga0326514, IMG submission 203653) | Bovine rumen microbial communities from UC Davis, California, United States - 3_2548_0518 | ecosystem: Host-associated > Mammals > Digestive system > Stomach > Rumen | place: USA... | reverse complement strand
CACCCTTCTTTTTACGGCGGAATTCCGGTAAGTATTTTATAGGCTTCTCCCCCTCCGGATACCAAGGAAAACCTCCCGGGTCCGAATATAGAAAACCATGCTCCATCTCTTCATTACAAAAAGGACAATTCATTTATCAGTCACCTCATTCACCGAAAGCAATATCATTCTGCTAGTTCCTTATCCATATTGATGAGGAATTCTTCAAAACTGTTTGAAATCGTATAGTATGTATCCTCATCCGTATTCATGCTATCAATCTGACAGTATATCTTCTTCTCCGGATTATAAGCCCAAAGCGTATCGTCTATACCGCCTATTACTATATATCCGGGCCAAGAGTTCTTTACATCGTATGCCTCATTGATCTCCTCGAGTTCTTCCAATTTATAGAAGCGACCGTAATTATTTTGCCCCAGAGGACCTTCACCGCCATTGTGCTCACTAATGAAACCAAGGTAGTCATCAGGTAGTTTCATACCATTGACTTCCGAAATCGTTTCTTCTGATTTCTCATTAAATGCGAATTCCTTGAACATCTCTTCCAGAACTTTATCCATTGTCATCTCAACCTTTCCTGTTGATCCAAACCATCTCTTATGCATTCCTTCAAGGAATTCCTTTTTAAGTTTATTCGGGATAATCGATCTTTATCTGTAATATCCCGGCCTCCTGTCTTGTTTTCGTTATGATATCTGCTAATACTATCGTTCAGGAAGAGATCATATGAAAGAGATCATCGTTCCTTTGGATGTTTTGAGAAGCCAGACCTTCTTGCCCTCAATGCAGTGCATCTGGGTATAAGCATCAGTCACGACGGAGACCTCTTCACCGGTGTCTTCTATCCTGACTGTAACCCGGTCAGTGCTCGTTTCCACAGGCATATCATAGGCATTGTCCGTATAATACTTATGGGTCTCCCGGTGAGTGACCCGGCATTCCTTTATGCCTGTAACCTTAAATCCCACGCATGAAATCAACGAGATTATTGCAATGATAAGGAAAGGTATCGCTATAAACACCGGAAGAAACAGAAGGATGACCGATACTTTGAGCCATAAGATCACACCCAGAACGATGAGCAGCAAGGATATCACGAAAAAGACTATGGATCTTATCAGGTCCTTCCGCCGCTTTTGCCGGAAGAGTTGCGTTTCCGCCTCGATGCGGCTTCTATGTTCTTCGGTAACTGGATCAAAATTAACCTTATCCAAAGAAACCAGATTGGGATTAGGATCAAGCTGATATGAATAGTTATAAGGCATTATGTCTAGTCCTTTCTGCTGTTTATTACCTTGTCTATGAATGTTACTACGATCTTAAACACGCTATTAGTCGAATAAACACTTCTTCTTTAAGATCTCAGTACATAGTATGGTTGCGCAATTCATCACGTACGAGCATTAGCGAAAACCCCAGCAGATTCTGACCATTCCAGGAATTAATGTCATTCCTGCGTTCATCCGTCATGGACAAACCGATGCCCCATATGCGGTCTTTTACCGCACACTCAGCAAGGGTACTACTGCCGGTATCTAATAAAGCTTTTCCCAGTTCTTTATTCTGTCTGAACTTCTCAAGCAAACCCTTATAGATAATGACCTGTCTCATACCATTCCAAACAGAATCAATATAGCCGGAAACCTTTCTGCCGAGTTCTTTTATGATAACTACATCATCCGTATCCAATATCTGTGCCGCTATATCGGCATCTTCGAAAAGGACAGCCTTCTGATACATCATGTACTGTTCCATGGATGAAAAAGTGATTCCATCTAAACTAAACTCCGACAAATACCAGTTGCTTAAAAAGCCATACGGTTCATCCGGATTGTGAAAACCGATTACACTCATTTCCTATATCCCTCACTTTTGATCATTGATTCTTCAGGCTGTCAATCCACTTCTTCCTGAATGCCTCTTGTTCTCATAATACCCAAGATCAGCTACTTTTACTTGATATGTTTCAGAGTACATCTTTTACCTGTTTATCTCTTAGAATCCTGTTGGTCTGTTTTGCTGATGATTATATTATCTAATCCCTTCGGATCAAAAACTGTATTTCGTACTGATCTCCAGGCGCCCGCTTTTCCGGTCAAAAATAAAAACATCTTTGCAGAACAAGAGATACGGTGTTTCTTTCCGGTTGCTTTCAAACATGTCTGAAGCCATATTCAAAATCTTTTTCACGAGATTCTTATCGCTTGCTTTCGTGTACAAAACGATGTCTTTTGTGGGGACGCACACGATCAGATCGTCTTCTAAATCATCTGAGAGGTTTTTCCAGACATAGTCAAGACATAAGCTTTCCGCTTCGAAATCTCCGCCTGCCAGAATGCCATAAACGCCGGGCTCTTTGGATTCATTCCATCTGTAATGAATATCTCTGCAGAGATTATCGAAGGCCTTGTTCCATAGTTCAATGACATCAGCCCCGTCAGGCAGCTTGTCGTAAGTTATATAGGTTAGAACACTGCCCATATCCTGAACAAGCATGCCGATAAAACTGTCCATTACGCGGATCATTACCATCTGATCCGGATAATCCGGAGCAGATGCATCCGGAGGCATCAATGATACCTGGTTTTGCGGATCTTTGGCCCAGTTCTTCTTTATTCTTGGATATATTTTCGTCTCGTCGAAAACAAAATCATCGCTGAATCCGTCTTCAAACGGACCGTCTTCAGATGAATGTGTCCATTCGATATCACAGATATCATCTTTTCCCTTAATGAAAGCACGCACGCGTTCAAGAAAATCAATGCAAAACTTACTGTATGAATACTGTGCAATGATGCGGATCACGGGACGGAGTCCGGGCTTTGCCTCTTCGGCCTGCCCACTCACGATGTAATCAAGATAATCATTGATCTTAGCCTGGAGAATATGGCCATGCTCCTGACGTGTCGCAGGCTCCCATTTCATATCATCGAGAATCACCAGGACGTATTTGCCGTCTTCTTCCAGTGTTATGTCTATAACTCCGCGATCTCTTACGTTTGACATATTAATTAACCTTCATTTCCCCTGTAATCCCCTTAAGAAGCGTCAAGAGGTGGTTTTCACCGGCAATTCCAGCCTTATCGTCAGCTGCTCCCCGTCCCTGACCGCACCGATGCTGCCGCCGAGCTTTGCCGTGAGTTCTTTTACAACCGCGAGGCCGAGGCCGGTTCCGCCACTGTTCCTGGAGCTGTCGCCAGTATAGAATCTGTCGAACATCCTCACGGGATCGAGTTCGCTGTCAGCCGGTATAGGGTTCGCAACAGACAGAACAATGCCGTCTTCGACAGTCTCGAGTTTAACGGATATATCGCCTGACGAATACCTGATCGAATTGGTGATAAGGTTCTGCAGGATCCTGTCTATCGCATTCTTGTCCGAATAGATGTATACAGAATGTTCAGGCAGATCTATTTGGGGAGTGATACCCTTCTTATCCATAAGAGGAGCACAGTCGGAGATGAGGTCGATCAGCATGTTGAGAATGTTGAGTTTGTCGTGTTTCATCTCGGCGTTGGAAGTCGTTACCAAAGAATATTCGTAGAACGTATCGACGAGTTCCTTCATGCGGACGGCCTTGTTGTTTACGATATCGAGGCGCTCCTTCTGCTCATCAGTAAGTTCAGTTTTCGCGATGAGCTGCAAATGGCCGAGGATAACAGTAAGCGGCGTACGCAGATCGTGCGAGATGTTGGCAACGGAATCTTTCAGAAAATCCTCGTCCTGGATCGCACCCGCAACGATCTGACGCTGCTTGTCATTGTATTGGTTAAAAAGGCCCGCAAGGCGCTCGAGTTCTTTATCAACGAATGAGATGTCGAGCATCTTCTCACTGTTATCGGAGACGAGTTCCTCCAACTGACCGGAGATCTTGCGGATCTCCGACTTCAGTCTGATGTATCTGTACAGGAGCACAATAAGTGCAACAGATAAAGCTCCGATAGCAATATAGAGATAGGTCACCCGTCACCTCATACAGTTATTTATTTAAGATCGCTCTTGGCGAAACTCTTCCAGATAATGATACTACATGCGGCGAGCCAGACAACTGCGACTAGGAGTGCGGTAACATTTATGACACCGCTGACATTGAAATAGCTGCCCATTGCAGTGATCTCACGGAATCTGTACATCGGATTGGCGAAGTTCAATATAACAGGAAAACCTTCCGACATGACCGAGCTGAATGCGATCATGATTCCGAATGAAACAAGAGGACCTGCAATGGCTGTTATAACGCCGTTTCTTAAGATAAATGCAAGTGCGATCACGACGAGGTACAAAACGCTCTGGAAAATGATCATATAGACGGTCGTCCTTAAGATGTTGAGAACGTTGTTTCCGAGATCTCCGATGCCGAAATATCCGATCTGGCTGACGGCACCCATGAGTGAATAAAGGATCATGACCACATTGAATGCAACAAGATATACTACCGTCTTGCTAAGGAAGATCTCAAAGCGCTTATTACCCGCTGCGACTTCAGAAGAGATCGTTCTTAAAGAGAACTCGCGGCCGATGAACCATCCGAGCACTCCGCAGATCGCGACCAGAAGCATAAGACTGTCTGCAACCATTGCGTTAAAAACGCCGGAGAATGATTCAACCTGAATAGGTGTAGAATCATGTGCCAGGTAGTAATTACGGTAACCCGAACCGCTGAAAAAACCGAGGATCGGCATACCTATGCCCAAGATCCAGAATACTATGTTGTGGAAGAGCTTATAACGCTCCATCTTGATTAAATTTCCCATTTTTCTATACCTCCGAAAACTTACTTCAGATCACTGCGGCGTACCGCAATATAAGATCCGATCACGAAAACTGCAATCCATACAAGATCTATCAAAAGAAGCCATGTCCTGTCTTCAGGTATCAATTCTTCTGAATATCCCAAAAGAGAATGACCATAAGGAAGATAGACCGCTTTATCGCTTATTCCCGCTGTATTGAGGGAAAGGATCATCAGCACAAAACTTACCAGTCCGCTTCCCAGAGTCTTTCCGATATCCTTAAAAACGAATGCAAAGAACGCCGGAACAACAGCTATTGCAATGAATGACGGGATAAGGAACAGGATCGTTCCGAAGTCTATCGCCTCACCGCGGATCAGGAGTCCCGCAAGGCCGTCGATCAATAATGTTACAAGCATTATGCCGACACTGCCTGAGAGATAAACGGTAAGTTTTCCGGCGAACACTTCGATCCTCTTATGCCCTGCTGCTATGTATCCCTGGAGCTGTCTCTGATCGAATTCATTTCCGATCATGACGATCGCGAGTGCGATAATGAAAAATAACATAAACGGTATCGGATACATTCCTGATCTCAGGTAGCTCATCTCATCTATGTGATCGTGTACCAGGATCGTAGTAACTAATAAATATCCGAGTCCGATCCCCCAGAGATAAAAGCTGTGGAAAAGCTTGTATATTTCCGCTCTAATGACCTTAGTCATTTGAAGCACCCCCGATCTTGTTGAGGAAGTACTGTTCGAGCGTATCTCCCGTTACGTTAAGACCGATTACAAGGACCTTCTCTTCTGCGAGCGCTCCTGCAACCGTCTCAAGTTCATCAAGGTAATCATAGAGCTGGATAGTGTTATCCGGCATGATCTTGAAGTTGTCGGTATGAAGCTTCTGCTCCAGGACCATGATCGCCTTCTGCGTATCCATCGTCCTGATCTCAATGTGCTGCTTGCACTTCGCGTTGAGTTCAGCCTCGGAGAGCTCTTCTAAGATGCGGCCTTTGTTGATGATGATGAAATCCGTTGCCGTGTTATAGAGTTCTTCGAGAATATGGCTCGAGATGAGGATCGTCATGCCGTATTCTTTGTTGAGTTTCTTAATGAGGTTACGTACATCCACGATGCCTGCAGGATCCAGTCCGTTGATGGGCTCGTCGAGGATCAGGAACTCCGGAGTATTAAGAAGTGCCGCAGCGATCCCTAATCTCTGCTTCATACCGAGTGAGAAGTTTCTAACCTTCTTCCTGCCTGTATCAGAGAGTCCGACGAGCTCTAATGTCTTGTCGATGATGCTCTTATCAGGGATTCCCCGCTGGATGCGCTGAACCTCCATGTTCTGACGTGCGGTCATGTACGGATAGAGCGCGGGGCCTTCGATGAGGCTTCCGATCCTTTTACGCTGCTCCTGGAGTTCCTTATCTCCTGTCTTGCCCCATAACTGCAGCTCGCCGCTAGTCGGGAAAGCCAGTCCCGTGATCATTCTGATGAGCGTTGTCTTACCTGCGCCGTTCTGTCCGATGAAGCCGTAGATCTTTCCCTTTTCCAATTTGAGACTGACATTATCAAGAGCCAGAGTCTGGCGGTACTTCTTTGATAATCCCTTCGTTTCCATTACGATCGATTCCATATTGAGCGATCCCCTTTCCATTTCGTTTACGCCATCAGTTTATCGGACAGGCATAAAGAAACTATTTACCCCGATGGATTAAGTCTAAAGAATTTCTAAAGAAAGTTATAAAGCCTTAAGAAACAGGCACTTCAGTCTTTATGAAGACGGTATCCTATACCCCAGACCGTGTCGATGAAGTCCTTTTCGGGACTGATATTCTTAAGCTTCGCACGGAGATTGCTGACATGAACGTTGAGCGCGTTATCTTCCGCGATATATTCTTCTTTCCATATACTCTCGAAAAGATTCGCCTTCGAGAAAACCTTATTCGGATATTTAAGGAGCATCAGTAGTATCGCGAACTCCTTGGCCGTAAGCGACAGTTCCGTGCCGTCGAGCGTTGCGAGATTATTATTCTCATCAATGGTAAGGCCGTTATATTCGAGCGTGTTGCCGCTGTCCCGGTCAAAGCCTGCCCTTCTTATATTGCTCTCGATCCTCGCGAGGACTTCTTCAAGATCGAAAGGCTTTGTCATATAATCGTCAGCGCCAAGTCGGAGCAGGTCGATCTTGTTTTGCGTAGTTTCCTTGGCTGATACGATTATTACCGGAATGTTGGATATCTTTCTGATATCTGCGAGCACCATGTCGCCATTCTTATAGGGAAGCATCAGGTCCAGGATCACGAGGTCCGCGCCTTCATTCTTCACCGCATCCGTCGCCTTCAGGCCGTCAAAAAGAGACACCACTTCATATCCGTTGCTCACAAGGAAGTCGGATACGAGCTTATTTATTTCTTTATCGTCTTCTACTACAAGGATCTTAGTCATTACAATTTATCCCCTAAAAAACATATCAGATGAATCCATTATAGCAGAACAGGCTGGCGTAAAGCAGTGTGGCGGGGACCTTCCGGGACATAACAGCCGTATAGATAATTCCTGAGTTTTTAGTTTACTAAACTTGGCAATATTTGTAAAAAATATTCCTTGATTCAGACGACACTATCCTTAAGTTTCTCAAATGCTTTCTTGGCTACCTGCTTAACATTAGGATCAGGATCCTGAAATGCCAGTTTCTTCACATACTCCTCACAGTTTTTGGCATGTATGGCAGCTGCAGCTTCTGCGGCTGAAGCTCTTACTATTGGAGACTTATCACGTAAAAGCTCTATCAAAGCCATGCCGGAATCGTACGTGGGAATCAAGCCCAATGCCATCGCAACCGTCATTCTGACGTCATCATTTGGGTTATTTATATGTTTTATTACTGCTCCAAGTTTCTGCTTTGCTCCGAGCTTCATGATCTTTTCTTGCAAAGCGTCAGAAAATGCCATCGTCTAATGACTTCCCTTCTAACTATCATCCATTTGTATTATAGGACGCTCAAAAACCATTACAAACAAAGAAATCTGATATTTTTCAATTCTTGCTCTAAATGATTAAAAAGCCTGAGAAAGATACTTACTCAAGAACTGCATCACCAAGTCTTTTGATTTCAGACAAGGCCTGTTCTTTAATCTCAAATATTAGTTTTCGATTCATTTACAGTGCGTTAACCGATATATCCTTATAATATATTTATACGAATATATGAAAGGAGCCTTTTACTATGGAAGACGGGAAATCCTGTAAACTCTTAACTTTAGATGAAATAGAAAATGTTGCCGGAGGCATGGGGAAACTGGAGGAGTTGATTACGCGCATAAAAGCGGACGGACATGCTCGAGAACTGAGAGAATTGCTTCAAACGCAAGGAAAGCCAGCCGCAGCTATGAAATGCTGTGAATACTACCCGCAACTTTGTGGATTCGCTGGCGCTGCCGTAACTATGCTGTGATAGCATAAGAGAGTATTCCTATTATAGGCTTTGGACTAACCCTATTTCTAGTCCAGATCCTGAAGAAACGCTTTAATCTCTTCTGCTATCCGTTCGGGTTCATAATGGAAGATATAATGACCACAATCTAGTTCTACAAATGATACATAATTAAGGCCTTCTGCATATTCATATGCAATGCTTCTCCACAAGTCATTACTTCCATCCAGTTTCTTCTCAGACAAAAACAGGAGCATGGGAATATCCGGCTTATCACCTGAAGCAACCAGTTCCGCGCTGTCTTTCGCTGCAGAAGCTTCCTTTGCAACGTCAATGTTATTGCCGATCCGGTTCACTAATGCAATATATATCTTCTCTTCGTCATCTGACAGGAAATCTCCTTCAGGCAGGAAAGTGTCGTCAGAGAAAAATCTGCCTATACCAAGATTGATAAGCCCGTTTTGTACAAGATAATACGGCTCAACCAGTGCTCCTCCTTTTGTATAGTTGTAAGCATCGGGAAAAGCCATGTCGAGACCTATGATCGCTTCAACTTCATCAGGATAAGTCTGTGCCCAGTATAACGCTTCAAGGCCGGAATAAGAATGCGGACAAAGGATATAAGGACCGCTGATTCCCGCACCGCTAAGGGCTGCTCTTGTGTCAGAAAGAATGGTCGCAATATCTCTTGGTCGGTTAACACTATCGCTGTATCCGTATCCGAATTTCTCAACGGTAACTATACGGTAATCATCTCCCAAACTTGAGTATAGATTCTTAAAATCAAGGCTTGGACAGACCGTGCCGCTTGCAGCCATCAGCACAAGTGTTTTGTCTCCTTCTCCGACAGAATATACATGCATTTTGTGCCCATCCACCTCAACCATCTGACCTGGTGGAGTCAGAAGGTCTTTCTCGCCTTCCAGCATGACTCTGTGTCTTATGAATGAAAACAGCAGAAAAACTGCGGTCATTCCAAGAATTATCAGGAGAACTCTGCGAATTCTATGCTTTTTCTTTCCATGTGTCATTGCGTTCATTTATATAACCTTTTGCCCTTAAAAAAGTACAATTCCACGCACATCCCCGTCACGGTTGGATTAGTTGCCAAAACTGCTGATTGTCTGTACCAAGGAACCACGCCCTCTGGCAATACAATTATATCATCCGGGTAAAGAGCGCTTCTACAAAGCAAATCTTATATAAGGGCTTCCGTTGTAACAAAAACCCGAAATGCGATGCATTCCGGGTCTGTGATCCGTCTAAGATCTGCCTACTGTCAGTCGAGCTTTGCACCGCAGCCATTACAGAAATGCGAATCTCCTACAGTGTATGGACGGCCGCAGTTCTTGCAGTAAGCTGTGGCACCTTCTGCAATAGGTGCTGCTGCCACGGGTGCTGCTGCAACAGCCGGCGCGGGCGCAGGTGCAGCTGCAGGTACTGTGTTGATGTAGTTGCCGTTCGCATCGATTGCGAAAGACTCATTGTGACGAAGCGGTGTGCGGCACTTGGGACAGTACACAAAGCCGTCTGCATACCAGGGTCTGAAATCCAGTTTATCATCTGTGTACTGGATAACAGTCTGACACTTATTGCATGTCTGCTTGTAGGTAAGTCCGCTGTGCCAAAGTGCTCTTTTGAATGCCATGAATCCATCCTCCTTTAATCCCTTAAGTAACAATATTTTACTCTAAATTGTTCAAGATTTCTTTAACGGATTGTTAATATCCATGCTCTTCAACGTAACGCTTCTGCCCGGATTCTTCTTGAAGTATTTCTTAAACTTCTTTACCTTCGACTTCTTAACCTTTACGTTCTTTACGTAAGAACCCTTCAGCGACTTTTTGACACCTGCCTTAGAAGCATTGCTTTATGACAATTCAATTTTCAAATCTCTATCGTCTTAGTACATAATATTCCTGATATTCTAATATCTGTAATACTCACCAAGGCGTTTTATTATTCGTTGGTTGAGTGTTTGCTACTTGTTCATGGCAGATTCAATAGCAATGTTTAACTCATTTATGTCTTCCGGAGAAGGTTCTGCATTAATTGGATTATCATAATCAATATGTATGTCATTATATAATTCTGTTCCTAAAACAGTAATTAGTGTCCCAATCTCATAATATGTGCTACCAGTTTCATAACAAAGACAATGACGATATTCAATCATAT
>Ga0326514_10003239_pt1 | contig 10355 bp, 11 predicted proteins | sample 3_2548_0518_D_FD_203653 | JGI IMG/M metagenome (GOLD analysis project Ga0326514, IMG submission 203653) | Bovine rumen microbial communities from UC Davis, California, United States - 3_2548_0518 | ecosystem: Host-associated > Mammals > Digestive system > Stomach > Rumen | place: USA... | reverse complement strand
TACAGTGAGAGCTGCCCTTCTGCCGGATAGAGACCGATGCGCTCCTGGCCGGCGGAGTCGTAGGATTCGATGTTGCCAGTAGCTCGGAGATATTTGCCCGATGCCGAGGCGCGAATAATCAGATTGCCGGCCGAATCATACAGGTATAAAACCCCGTTGTTATCCACATAGACGCGCGTGTTGTGACTTGCGTCGTATAGTCGGATCTGATCATCCAGGATGTCTGTTTGTTCGCCGCTTTGGCTTCCTGCTTTGAACCTTCCGCCTCTGAACTCACCCGTAGGTGTGTCTGTATGATCGAGTCCCGCGGTCACGCCGTGAGGGTCCATGTACGACATATAAGACGTGCTGTCGTTTCCGGGATCCAGCGGATCTGCGTTGAGGTTCGGACGAGTCCCGCCGAAAACGAAAAACGCGCCCTGGTCGTTGGTGTCCGTATGAACCCAGGCCCTCCAGTTTGTGCCATTGTTTGCCTTCAGCGTGGCAGAACTGATGTCCATCACCTTCGTCCCGTCCGTCGCTCTGACGTGCTGGGCGATCAGGTTGATCACGTTGATCTGCGAGGCATCCAGCGTGCCGGTCTTGATGAAGTCAGCGACGATTTCCCCGCCCTGGGTGATAGCCGTCGTGTAAGGGCCGGCGTATCCGGTCGAGGAATAACCGAGGCCGTTCAGGTTCCAGCGCCACACTTCCTGCGCCTGGGTGATGTCCGGATTATCCATGATCAGCTGCTCCTGCGGCTCTCCTGCCGCGTTGAGCACGGTCACGATATAGCCGCCGGAATTGCCGGTGATCAGATCCGTCGCCCTCTGGATCGCGTCGGCAAGCGTCGTTTCTGCCCCGGAGATGGCCGATGCCGTTTCCTTTGCCTGTGCCACCATGGTGGAAGCCAGGGACGCACGGACGGATCCGATGGTCAGATCGTTGTACTGTTCCCGCAGCACGTCATAGCGCTCGGAGACGATACGAGCGGACGCATTGACGCCGAAGGCCTTCAGATAGATCCGGACCGTGTCGCCGAGACCGACCTGTTCCAGGATCGCGACATCTGCATATTCCGGAGTATTCCGGAGCTCTTTGAGCCTGACGTTCCAGGAGATCTTCGGGCTCGTGAGTGTGTGATTGTTCGCGTAGTCCGTAACCCACGCAAGCAGCTGGGCGCTGGTCGGTTCTTCCATAAACTCCGCAGACAGATCCATGACCAGCGTATGGTTAAAACCGAATGTTCCGAGGCTGTAGACCGGCGGATCCATCTGTACGACCTTCGTCTTGTCGAGATCCGTCCAGAACGGATAGATCCCGGTGCAGACGCCCGACCAGTCCACGTTCATGTTCAGCTGCTGCAGGTTCTTGCCCCAGCGGATGATCACGCCGTTGTTCGCGCCGAGGCGTGTCCGGAGCGTCATGGTCAGCTTGTCAAAGTCCAGTTCTCCGCCGTAGGTGTCCAGGATGGACCCTTCCATGCCGCCGATGGCCGTCTTGACCGAAGAAGGCTGCCGATGGGTGAAAGCCTTTGAATAGGTGAAGTCTGCGGTCAGTGTGACGCCATTCTGGTGGGTCGCGTTGGATCTCAGCCCGGCGAGCGCGGAAGTCAGATCTGCGGCAGAGAAAACGCTGCAGCCGGTTCCGTCCAGAAGATCATAGGCAAGGTGGACGGCGTAGACCTTCAAGGTGCCGGGCGTGGTCTTGTCAATTTCCTTAACGATGTAGGGCTGCCCGCCTTTGTTGTGATCCATGTCCGCCACAATGATGCAGCGCTCGCCGATCTCATCCGCATGGATGCCGCCGGCGGGATAGGTCAGATTCAGCTCAGGCAGGCCGTTAATGGCATTGCTTGCCTCGCAGGACAAACAGTCCGAAAGAGCACCGAGGCCCTCATTGCCGAAGACCGTGGTGCCTGGTGCGTACAATCTGGGAATCATAGAGTCCTCCAATGCGGCACGATGGCCGCCTCCGTGATGCCTCCGGAGATTACGATGTTGTTGATCCCAGGGACGAGCTCCGGATACTCGTATGTCGGGGAAAGCATGATCCAGCTGTTCCTGTTAATGCTGCCGGTGTAGCAGTCCATGGCCTCGCAGTCGATGGTCAGGCCGTCTTCGCAGTCGCTGAGCGCGACGGTGAAGCTCCCGATCCCGATTGTGCCGGCGCCGGATCCCTTCAGGGTGATCACGGGCCGGGCCGCAAACTGCGTCGGGTTCTCCAGACTTCCGGATCCCGTGATGATCACAGGCGTGTCCCCGGCGAACAGATAACGCCAGGGCTTGCAGCTGAACTTGATCGTTGCCCTGCCGATCCGGTTCAGCGCGTTCGAGACTGCCGCGCTTCCGGTGAAGTAAGCCAGACGGTAGATCTCAGGATCATAGGTGTCGTAAAGCACCTGATAACCAGAAGGCGCGAGAAGCCATGCAGCGGCTGCTGAGACGGCCTGCTGGAAAGTCAGGCCGCCGCCTCCCTTGATGAAGATCTCGTAGGCCTGCTCGATATTGTTGAACGCCTCTTCGTCCATCAGCAGGCTCCCGGATCTCCCAGGGATCTGCTGCGTCGTGTATCTTCGTGCCGGGATGGGCCGGGAAGGATAGCGTTCTACGGTCAGGTTGACTTCGTCTGACGAGACGCCGGCGAATGATATCATGCTCATGCGAACGCTCCTTCCATTGCCCGGATGTCAGCCAGGAAGATCCGCTCGACCTCGCGGGCGATCTCCTGCGCGTCCTGGCCTTCCTGGGCGTAAACGTTAATGTTGGGGATGGTGATGTTGTTCACCCGGTTGTCCGGGAGGTCGATGGTAGGCGAAACGGCCGCGGGGATCTCGGCGAAAGCATTCTGCACGGCTGCAGCTGCATACTTCGCTTCCTGATCCACGCCGACTGCGAAGCCTTCCATGGTGTAGCGGCCGATCTCGGCGAACACGCGGGACGGGGAATGGATCATCAGAGTCTGCCTCGCGCTTGTGATCGTGTTGCCGAGCTGGCGCTGAATGACGGCAGTAACGGGGTTGTCATTGATGCCCTTTTTCAGCCCGCTCATCATCTGGGATCCGATTCCGTAACCGCTCGAATAAACTTCAGTTTTGGCCGAATCGGTCTTGTTTTGGATTCCCATCTTGACGCCCAGCACACTGTTGCCGCCGGCGGTTTTGCCTGCATTCAGCAGTTCGATGCCAGCATCATCCATCTTGGCCTTCAGTTCTTTCAGCTTGGTGTCGGTGAATCCGGCCGTGCCTTTTTCAATCTCCGCCTTATAAAGCTCGTACTCGCGTTTCGCTTCGTCGTATTTGCGCTGCGTGGCCTCGATCTCGTCGTCAGCGCCTTCCTTGGCGGCCTCGGCTGTCTTCTTGTGCTCCTCTGCCTCTCCGCCAAGGATCTTTATGACTTCGGCCGTGTTGCCGCGAAGCATGGCAAGAGACGCCTGTTCATACGTCCCGATAGCGCTCGTTGTGTCAGCCCACGCTGTCTTATAATCATCTTCGGCCTGGGCGGCTTCCTGCACCGTTTCCTGCAGAGCCTTTACTTTGTTGCTGGCCTCAACATACTGTAATGTGTCGAGCGGATCCACAGAACGCAGCGCCTCTTCGGCGTCTTTCAGGTCTTTCGTTGCCTTTGTCCGGTTTTGCGTTGCGGTCTTCAGGCCTTCTTCGATTTTTGTGCGGTTGCTTACTGCATTTGTATATTTTTCTTCTGCAGCCTTCAGAAGCACCTCTGCCTGCTTGGATTTCAGCTGGTCGTCAATGGCTTCTTTCAGTTCGCGGTAGTTCGTAGTAAGGCCATCAGTCCATCCGAGTTCCTCGCCAGTAGCCTCTTTCAGCTCGTTCATGATGAAGTTGACGCGGTCGCGGTTCTTTTGGTCGACCTTCCCATTGGCGTCAACGAGGTTATTGAGCTCGTCCTTCAGGTCTTTCAGCCTCTGGATCTCGTCAAGCTCCGGCTTCGCGGCGTCGTCTGCCGCCTTGGCTCTGTCCTTAATGGACTGTGCCATGTTTTCGGCCTCGTTGTAGAAGTCTTTAGACTCATCCTTCAGCTTTTTAACCTCTTCGGTATCCTTGGAGATCTCGGCATACACAAGACCGAGCACAGTGACCATGCCGGCGGCAGCACTGGCAAGGATCGTGAACGGATTTGCGGCAGCGAACGCGCCGAGACCGGAGAGAGACGTCACGATCCCGGTGATCGTGGTGGCGGCATTCTTCAGGCCGTTCAAGGTCTCCCACGCGGCGAAGCCCGCGCCAATGGCGCCAATGCTCTTTACAATCTGCTCTCCGTTTCTTTCGAAGAACCCGAAGACCCGGTCGACGCCAGCCGCGAACTTGTCCCAGTCAATAGATTTCTGGAGGCTCTGCATAGCTTCCGTGATCTTCTGGATCCGGGGGGTAAGCTGAGCCAGGAAAGGCTGTCCGACGGCCGCCTGGAACTGGTGGAAGGACTCGTTCAGGTTGCCCTGGACGTTCTCCCAGCCGTCTGCTTCTCGCGAAGCCTGTCCCATGGCACCGGAGAGTTCCTGGGCGTCAACGACCATCTGCAGCAAGGTCTGCTGTTTCTGAACTTCGGTCAGGTTCTTGTACTCTTTCCCGAACTTTTTGAATGCGGCGGCGTTTCTGGTGGCCTCTGTCGCGGAGACGCCAAGAGCGGCGTCGTTGGCGTAGTTGCCTTTCAGGAAAGACTGCAGCGTATCGGTCACGTCTTCCAGGGATCTGTCATAATAGGCCGCGTTGTCGGCAGCTGCCATCAGCGCAGTTTCCATGAGGCTCAGAGCTTCCGTGCTGTCCGCGCCAGACGAGCGGGCAAAGGCGTAAATCCCGGAAGCCGCGGATCTCATGCGCGTGTCCAGAATGCCGGTCTCATCCGCGATGCTCCGGATCTTCGCGTCCGCGACGGATTCGAGTGTCCCGAAGGTCTGCTCAAACTGGGACGCCTGTGCCCGGACTTCCGCAGCCGCGTTGATCATGCCGGACGCGAACTCTTTGGCTTTGTCGATCAGAGTGTCCAGGCCGCGCATCACGACGTCGCCCAGGATATTGGCTTTCAGAACGTCGCCAAACTGGATCGTCTGGTCGCCGGCATCCTTGAAAGCGTCGCCGAGTTCTTCGGTCTGATCCGTTGCGGTGTCGGCCTGAGATTCCAGTCTGTTGAGCTCGGTCTTGGCCTTGCTCAGCGCTTCCTTCCATTTGAGCGCCTGGGTGCTGTTTTCTCCGTATTTGTCAGACGCGCGGGCCGTCATGTCTGCCAGACGGCTTACCAGGTTGCGCTGGTTTTCTATCTGATCGCTCAGGAGCTTGCTGGACGCAGCTGCCTTCTGTTCTGCCGTCATGTTCTTGTCGAACGAGGACGTCAGCTCTTTCATCTGGCTGTCGAGAGTCTTCGCCTGCTGGATTATCTGGTTCAGCTGCTGCCTATACTCTCGTTCGCCGTCTATGCCGATTTTCGGCCCGATATTGACAGCCATTCAGGCCTCCTTATCTGTATTCCAGCGCCTCAATGGCGCTCAGCTTTCGTGCTTTCTTCTTCTGGTTCGCCGCGCCGGAGTAGATCGCGTGACAGTTTATCAGGTCGATCATCTCACCGTATCGCGTGTCAAGGATGTCATCGCGGCTCATGTGGAGAATCGCATGGCCGTAATAAAGGATCCACGCGGGCGTCAGGTCTATTTTTTCTCCGCGCCTGCGTCCGCGCTGGGCTTTTTTGGCTCAGTCAGAACCGTTACCTTTCTCTGTTCGATGTAGGCCGTGACCGCCATGTTTTCGAGCTCAGATGCCTGAGCCGCGCTGATGTCGTCCAGGAACTCCTCCGGATCCCAGTGCACAGGCTTGTGCGTCGGATCCTCCCGGACTGCAGATGCCTCATAGCAATTTGCCAGAATAGCCAAAAAGCGGGCAGAAAACTCCGCCCGCTTCTGGTAATCCTTTTCCAGGAAGCACTCGTGCAGCCGGTTCGGGTCACCTTCGGGGCACAGCGGCGCGAGCTGCATCACAGCCCGTGTGCTGTAGAAAAATCCGATGGGTTTGCCGTTGACCGTCATGCTGTGCCTCCTTACGCGCTGATGCCCAGCACGCTCTTGATGACGGCTTCCGCGTCCGCCAGCGTGTCGCAGTTCTCGCCGAACTGACGCCAGTCGTGATTCGCCGTGTCATCACGGTGCAGATTCGCGGTCAGCGTCTGGGTCTGCCAGTCGATGGTGTCTTCCATCGTGTGGGCATCGCGGACGCTCTTCTGGAACCGTGCCTTCATGATGATGATCGGCTTATAAGACGTGACGCCGTCTTCCATCTCGGAGACGATGAAGCCGATGCCGACATAAGGCGGGATGCTGTCCGCGCCGTCGCCGTACATGGGGATGGACGCGTTGGTGCCGATGGTGACCGCGGTGCGGTCCTCAAGGCCATAGATGAACTTCTCGGTGGTCTCCAGGAGACCGTCGATCTCGATGTCCATGGTGCCGCCGGCGAACACGGAGCCCGCAGTTTCTGCGGCTACGTTATCGGCGTAGAAGGTGTTGTCCCCGGAATCATCCAGGGAAAATGAAACATCCACCAGACGTCCGAGGCGGACGCCGTTGGAGTAAGTTACAGTACCGCTGTTGTTGGCGTATCTCGCGACGTAAACGTCGGAAACGCCGGTGCCAACTCTTCCTGCAGCCATGGGTTAACCCTCCATTAGTTGATTGATTCTGGATTCAAGCTCGGCGGCCATTGCTGCCTCTGCTTTATCCTTTGTGGATTTGAGCGCCGGGCGGATGAAAGGCGTCTTCGTCTGTCTTGAGCTTCCGCTTTCAAGCACTGCCGCCTTGATTGCGTTCGGGGCTCCGTTCCTGTCATAGCCGGCGAAGCCGATCTGCGTGTAGATGTAGCCGCCTTCGTTTTCCATGACGGACAGAAACAGGCTTGACGCCAGATCTCCGGTTCGGCTGTGCTGTTCCAGGTTGTGCCGGATCTCGTCTGCGACAATGCCGGCCCCAGGATAGACTGCCGCCTTGATCATGCCCTCGGCTCGTTTGGGATCCGCGAGCCGGTTCAGCTTCCGGACGTATTCATCCAGTCCTTTGAAGTCAAACTTCGCCAAGCTCGCTCACCACCCACTCAAAGTGCACATAGCGCGTGTCTTCCTCGAACTGGATGCTGTTCAGGCTCCAGGCTACGCCTGTGAGGCCTTCCAGCGCCTGTTCTACGGGGTCTGCCGCGTTCTGTGCATAGTTGCGGGTAAAGAGATCGACCGTGCCTTCCGTTGCGCGTTCTGCGTGTCTGCCGCCGGACATGAAGTCATTGGCCCCATCCTCGGCGAACACGATATAGTCGCCGGCCGGAAGCCGTTCTTTCTCCCACCCAAAATGTGCGACCGGGAAGCCGGTGGCCTTCATGGCATTGACGAATCTGTCACTGAACATCCGGCGCTTCCTCCACGGTCAGGTCGATTGCAAACCCGGTCCGGTAAGTGCGGATCACGCGGTAACGCTTGCTGTTGTATTCGACATAACGCTCGCCGCGGTAATCCGCGAAGTTCCCGATCCGGAAGATGAGCGAAGGCCTCAGCCCTTGTGTCAATGCTTCGTAGACTTCGGTGTGGCCGACGCTGCGTACGGTCACATAGACCATGTGCATCGTCTCGGTCACTGTGTCGGTGAAGCTGTGCGGGTCAGGATCCTGCTGAACGAGGTAAATGACGTCTCTCAGGAACATCTTTTATTCCCCCCATTCTGTGTATCCGGTCCCCATCATGAGCTGAGCCTTCTGCTCGTCGTAGGATGCCTTTGTACGGTCATATTCGCCGTCTGCCAGGGACGCGAAATGGAACTTGCAGTAAGTTATTACTGCTCGCTCACAAAGGGCATCCAGCGTGTCAGGCAGCACGACCCCCGCCAGCCCAAGATCAAGCTGTGCTGCCGTGATGAGGCTCGTCAGCTCGGCGTCAAAGGCATCTGTTGCCAGGCCCAGGGCCAGTTTTACTTTTGCCAGCAGATCCATGCGCTGCCTCCTTAATTTATGCCGCGGAATTTCTCGCTGAACTCCCGCGTGATGATTGTGTGTCCCACATGACCCAGAGTGATCGAAGGGTCGCAGATGACCTTGTGGCCAAGCTGCCGGGCACGCCAGCAGAATGACAGGTCCTCACCTACGCCCTTGATCGGTGCGAACATGTCTCCGAATTTCAGAGCTACGTCATAAATCAGAGACGTCCGCATCAGGACTCCACCGAAGCCGCACCCGCCGACCTCAAAAGGCTTGACCGGGATCTGGTCAAACTCCGTGTGTTCACAGCGCTCTTCCGTGATCTCCAGCTTGTCATAGAGGACCGGCGTGTAGGGTGCGACCCTGCGGAAGTAAAGCCCGGAGACCATGTCAATCTCCGGGTTTTTCATGTGTTCCATAAGCCGCTGCAGCAAATCCGGCGAAAACACCATATCGCTGTCTATCCAGAGGACGAAATCGGCTCCGCAGGCGACTGCCTTCTTCGCAAGATCGTTCCTGGCTGTGTATACGAGAGACGAGATCTGGAAGGCCACCAGGGTATCCCCGACCTTCGTCAGCGTGGCCAGGCTGTGCGCGAACTGCGCCGGGACCTGGTCCATGCAAGGGACTGCAACTAATGTTTTCGCCATGATCGTGCTCCTTTCGGTCTGGCTTATGCGGTTGTGATTACTTCGTGACCTTTACGAAGGCGTTAGGCGCGACGACGCCGATGGCGACGTATTCACGGCCCAGGATGCGGACGAGGTCCTGCGTCATGAGGGTGTTGTTGTCGACCTTGATGGCGATGTCGTCACCGTTCGGGAAGTTGGCCAGAGCGCCGTGGCCCAGGTCGCCTACGATCATGTAGGTGTCGCCGGAAGAGGCAGCGCTGAAGGCTTTGATCGTGTCGTTGAACAGCACGGTGCGGCCCTCGAAGGGATCAGCGTTGAACTGATTCGCGTACTGGGCAGCCTTGAAGGCGCCCCAGGTCAGCTTGTTCATCATGATCACGGGCTCGGCGGCTTCGTCAGACAGCTGGGCCATAGCAGCGGCAACGGTGCCGACGCCGATGGTGGTCACTTTCAGTACGGGAACGGCGGGAGAAGTGGTCGTGGAGACGGTGCCGCAAGCCTCGATGGCAGCGATCACCTGGTCGGCGGCCTTCTTAGCGATGCGATAGGTGAGCTCATCATAGATGTAGCGCAGGAAAGCTTCGCCGCGGAGGTCGAGGGCCTCATCACTTACAGAGCAAAAAGTTAAGCGCCGTTCGCTAAACGGCGCCGATGGTTTTCCCATCCTTCCACTTTCATGGAAGAGCAGACTATATCTTCATCCGTCATTGACGGAGCGCATCACTTCGGGGCGCTTGCCCCTACTCCCTCGCGGGATAGTCGTTGAACCTTCCCCTGTTCGGGGCTTGGCTGCTGATTGTCCAATCCGGTCAGTTTTCAAACCGTCGCGTCTGGCCTTGTTTCATGCCTTCGCTGTGGTCTGCCGGCTCTCAGGATGTTCCAGCAATTCAATGCGTTTTAAGTGAACCTCTTGGGCTTAAGCGGCCCGGCTAATCCACTTCTTAATGCTCGCGGGGACCAGATTCACGGTGCCCAGCACGAGGGACTCTTCGGAGACGGCTGCGGCGCCTTCGGTGTGGACGGTGGCGGCGTCAGCGGAGATCTCGAAGCCGACCTTCAGGTTGCCCTGGATGTAGGACTTGCGGACGGCAGCCATGATGCCTTCACGCTCCCAGGCGGTCTTCACGATGTCGTAAACGAGTTCGGGCACAGCCACGGTGCCGGAAACGTTCTCGGTCAGAAGAGCACGGCACTCAGTCGCGTCTTCGGATTTGATGTACTCGGCGAAAGCGTCGATGTACTCTTTGGAATTGCGGATTTCCATTTCGCTCATGGGTTTATCCTCCGTTTTAATTTCTTCGGTCACTCTGCCTTCGCCGGCAGCGACCTTTGCACGGATCTCGACACGCTGGGCTTCTGCAGCCTTGCGGGTCTCCATCTCATCCTTGATGTCGCGGACTTCCTGCTCCAGGGCGTCCAGGTCGGCATCATCCTTTTCCAGTTCAGCCGGGATCTCGGCAAGCCGGGTCTCCAGCTGCTCAATGGTCATTTCCTTAATTTCCATTGATGGCCTCCAGGATACGTTTTTTCTGCTCTTCCCTGGCTTTGCGCTTCTGGATCTCCTCCTTCGCCTCGGCAATAACTCCCTCGCCGTAGGCTCTCGCGGACAGGGCCGTCGCAGGATTGGCGGGCAGGGAAACGGCAGAGACGTCAAAGAGTTTCCGGATCCTCGTGATCGTTCTAAGGACCGTAACCTCGCCCGTATCATGATCTTCGGTCACATCGCGCTTATCTTCCGCGACAGTAAAGCCGAAGCTCATCTTGTTGGTGTAGCCGCCTTCAAT
>Ga0326514_10003238_pt1 | contig 10358 bp, 23 predicted proteins | sample 3_2548_0518_D_FD_203653 | JGI IMG/M metagenome (GOLD analysis project Ga0326514, IMG submission 203653) | Bovine rumen microbial communities from UC Davis, California, United States - 3_2548_0518 | ecosystem: Host-associated > Mammals > Digestive system > Stomach > Rumen | place: USA... | reverse complement strand
AAGATACCATGACTATCTCCAGTACCTGTAAACTCCAAAGTTACAATAGGATATACTGCATTAGGATCTTTAGAACCTTTAAGCTCTCCCTTTTCAATCTTAGTAAGTTTTACTGTATATATATCAAATGGCTTAAGATATTGAGTTGAGTTTTCGTTTGAGAATGATGCGTTAGCTAAATTAGAAAAATTAAAATCCATATTTACATTAAAATTTATAAAGTCAAATTAAAGATCTAGATCGAAATCTTCGTCTGAAAAATCATCTTCTGGTTCTGAAATCTCTTGTGGGACTTCTATAATATCATCTTCTATTGCTTTATTTCCTTTTAAATAGAAATATCCATCTTTCTCTGGGTATGGTTCAAGTTCAAATATATCACCATGCTCTAAGAGATTATCGTGTTTAGACCCTCTGCAACTTATGGTATAAGACTTAGTAAGTCTATTACCAGAATCTGCTTGCATCATTACTGGAATCTGTTTCTTACCCTTCTTATCAAATTCGATGTTAATTTTCATATCAGGTTCATATCCAGTAAGATTTATTGCAGCAGTATTAAGTTGTACTTTACCATCAAGTAACATTACTTTAGCTACAGGATCTCCATCATCTTTAGGTTTCTTAGAAGAAGTAGCTTTCTTCTTAGCAGTTACTTCTTTAAAATCTCCAAGAGTTGCTTCTCTTGTAATTATTTCACCTGTTGTATCATCAACAATTTCAATTGTTAGTTTCGCAGAATTAATATTCCAAGCCATATAAATTACTCCTCGTTATATTTAATAATAGTATCTATAACATAATTTAAATCATTATCTATAAGTCTATCATCAAATAAACCCATTGGAGATTTAGCAGTACAAGTTCCATCAGAATTAGTTATAAACTTATACTGAACATTATTTGACTCATCCTGTATAACTTTAGTAAATAATACATAAGTAAACAAACCTTCCAATGTTATAACAGTGTCTAACATTTTGCCTTGGGTTTTAATCTTATAATAAGGGTTGATATTATCACCTGTATTCTCACTATGTGTAAGTACACAAATAAACAAATCATCTCTCATGTCCATACCAGTCTTCAAAGCCTCGTAGGCATGCTTAGCCATATCAGTAAATTTACCATAACCCTTTTCATCTACTCTAGCCATAGCTTCAAATGCTTGGAGATATTGAAAATCATCAATAATAAGTACTTTTATATTAGGCATCTTCTTATCAACTAAGTTCATTACCTTCTTTATATTATCAATATTAGAAGTCTGATAAAAATTACCACTTATTTTCTTATCTTCAATCTTAAAATCTTGATACTTTTTCTTAGCACCTTTAATTCCAGGCCTCTTTCCAGTTGTAGAAATTATAAAAGTCTCATCTGGGTTAAGGTTTCTAATACTTGTAGTTTTACCACTTCCTGATTCTCCAACAATAGCTATCAATTCAGCCATATTCAAATAATTAATTTAAATTGTTCTGCATCATCTTCTTCTTTTTCTTTATCTACATCCTGCTTTAATAAATAGTCAGGAGTTGTGTATTTATCATAGTCATAGATTTCGTTAGGTAAAGGTAATTCTTTCCATTCGTTCACATCTCCATGATAGTTAACACCAATCTCTACGTCTGCACTACCAAATCTTGTTTTTAAAATTTGAATTATACGCACATGATCACCTAATTTTTTAATATCATATCCTCTATAAGTATTAAGTTTATCCCTATTTGGGCCATATAATGCTATAATTACTTCAGCAGCATCGGTAGTATCTCCAGTTTCTTTCATATCTGAAATCTGTATTCCAGTACGTCCAGCTTTAAACCTTTCAATGTTACTTTGATCTCTATTAATTTGCTGAATTAAAACTGGAGATATTCCACACATATTTCTTAAAGTAACTAAATATGCTACCATAGTATCCATTTCTCCTTTTTTGTTATGACCATTAGATGGCTTCAGAAGTCCTACGTGATCTATAACAACCTCATAAAGAAGATCTGGATTATATGGTTTATAAATTTTCCTATTTTCTGTTTCTTCAAATTCTCCAAATTTCTCTAATTTTTGCATTAAAATAGCATATAATTTATCTGAATTTAGAGATTTATCATAAACATGAATTTTACTTTCTATTTTATTCAACCAATCAGTACATCCTTTAACTAGTTCATAATTTTCATCATTAAGAACATATCCCTTCTTTCTAGAAAGAATCTCAGTTATAGAAAGTCTTTTACCATAAGTTTCAAATATATAAGTAGAAAGTAATTTTCCAAATACTACAGTAGCAGGCATCTCTAAAGAAAAATATGAAACATAAAAATTGTCATCATTCAAGTGTTCCATCAAAGGACGATAAACAAAAGAATATAAAATAAAACTGGACTTACCTTGCCCAGTTCCTGACGCTAATACAGTCATAGTTCTACGAGTTACTCCATCCATTATAGATTCTGTTTTAGGTAATCCCATACTATAACCTTGCGCTTTACCTTCTCGTCCTAATTCAATCTCTTGTAATAAAGATTCAGTTATTGTCATTCAAAAAATTTGAGTAAAATTATTTTTTCTACATCTTTAAAAAAATGATTTTTATCATGATTACCAATATATGATTTACTTTGTATATTATTAATTATAGGGATTTTAAATTCTTTTGAAAAATTATCTAGCCAGAATTGTTTATAACCATCTGTTGCAATTATATTTATATCCCCATATTTAGACTTTAACTCTTCAAGTTTATTAATTAATTCAGTTATTGTCATACATTTTAGAAATTATAAGTTAATTATTAAATAGTTAATCCCAATAAAGATTCAGTTATTGTCATTAAGGCTATCAATAAACTCACGAAGTTTTTTATCTAGCCTTTCTCTATTCCAAGGACTGTTACATTCTATAACAAAACAATATTCGGTTAATGGAATATCATCTTTACCTAAACGATAAAATAGTTGAGAACCAATTCTGAACCATTCTTTTAAATTAGTTATTTCAGTTATTGTCATGCTATTCTAATACTTTTTTCTGGATATATAGAATAATCTTCATCTAAATCTTCATATTCACTATAATAAACTTGAGTTACTCTATAACCTTCTAAATTAGTTATTTCTATATTCCCATACTTAGACTTTAATTCTTTAAGTTTATAAATTAAGTTATTTATCGTCATCTATAAAACTATTAAATTGTTCATTTAATTCATTTTCTATATTAAGAGAATTAATATTATTAGATTTTCCTAGTAATGATCTTACCTCTTCAAATGATTTTACCTCTTCTTCGGTAAATTGTATTGTTATTTTCATTTACTTCTGCCCATTTTCAATTATTAAATCTATTATCTCATCAACAGAAAGTAAAAATCCTACATCACCAGCGTCTATATCTATATTACTACGCATATAATCAAGTGATTCAGATAACCACTCATGTATAGATTTTCTATTGGAAAGCTGTTTTATTTCAGATTCTTTTATACTATTAATTTTTTCATCAATTTTTTCCTTTATTAATTTTATAAAAGATTCTTTCTCTTCTTCCGAATACTTAATGTCTTCTTCTTCAAAATAATTAGTTATTTCATATTCAAGATTATCTTTAACATCTTCTAACTCATCGTCATTCCAATAATCAAGGAAATCATTAACAACTTCTTCTATTGAACATTCTTCAATCTTTTCTATTGTTTCTATTACTTTCTTATTCATTTCCGTCCGTTTTTAATTATTAAATCTAAAATTTCTTCAGCTGAAAGAGAATAACCTACATCACCTCCCTCTAAACTGTCATCATACTTAATATTACAATCAATCCATTCAAGTATAGATGTCCTATTTTTAAGTCTAGCTTTTTCTTGAACAACAAATTCTTCTTTGCGTTTAATAATAAGCTTTTTTATTTCTTCTTCAAGAGCAGCCCTTTCTTTAGGAGATATTTCCTTAATATTGTCTTCTATAAAATAATTTAATTCAGAATCAAAATCATTAATATCATCAAGTTCCGTATATTCTTCGCAAAAGTCTTTTGCTGTTTCTTCTATAGATACTTCTTCCATAGAAGATTTCCATACTTCTTTTTTCATAATGTAATTGTTTATAAATTTATTATTATCTTAATCTACACTTATATAATCAGAGTTATAATAAAAACGAGAATAAGTATCTTTCCAACGTGCTTCAACTGTATATCTTCCTGAACCAAATCTATATGGAAATTTTGGCAAACAACGAATATTTGCATTTCTTACGAAATAATCTTCTATTAATTTTCTAAAATGCTGTTCATCTATAAACTCCTTAAAACCTTTATCTTCATTATATTTAGAAACAAATTCATCATAATCGTAATGACGGCCATCTTCTTCAAAGAAATTATAATATGTTTCTGGAATATATTTTTTTAAAGTTATCCATTCATTCAATACTGGAATAGTTCTATAATATAGATATTTTTCAGATAAAACTGATTGCTTATTATTTGTTTCTTCTATCATGCTTCACTAACCATATCAATAGATTCTATATCCCAATGATCATCTTGAATGTTTTGTGCAGCTTCTTCTGCTGAATTAGCATAGCACCATTCTTTATCATAATCGCCATCTTTTGTAGTAAATCTTACTATATACTTTTTCATAAATTTATAATTTAATATGTGTAAATAAATCAAGAAATTATATCATTTTAATAGCATCATTATTAATATTTGTGCCTTCTCCATTGCGAAAACTATGTAAAGCTCTCCAAGATTGGTCTGCTATAAAATCATCAAGAGTTGTAAAAGGATAATTTCCTTCAGAAATAGCCCATTTTAAATCATCAATAATTTGTTGATGTAAATCAGGGTTATTCTTTATGGCTTTACCATATTTAGCAAATGCATCTTCTAAATCATTATACTTTTTACTAACCCTTCTAGCATTATAGCTAATACCTCCTACTACAATAAATTGAGGATAGGTATTAAAAAGTTCTTCTCCCATTTCAAAAGATGCTCTAAAAAATTGTTTTTTAAAGTTCTGATTAAATGGTATATCTTCAATACTTAAAGAAGATCCTTCTGAACCAATCTTGAAGCTTTTTAAAATAATTCCTTTTTCTTGCAATGAAATTAGAACGTCTCTTAATTTTAATAGTTTTGCAAATCTTTGAACCCATGTATAATCTCCATTATCTGTTGCCAACAGTATTACTTTAACAGTGAATAATTCTGTTGGTGTGAGTTTATAGCGTTCTAATAACGCCATTTCATTTTCTATTGTAAGCACAGCTATATATTCTAAACATAAGCTGCCAAATTTTTATACTAATTTCTTAGTTGTACTAAATGCATAATAAATTAAATTAATTATCTCTTCTTATTACATTATATACCCACATTATATTGGCATAATCAATATAAATTTGAGCATTTCCATTTGCTTCCAATCTAAGACGCATTGTACCATAGTCATAATCTTGATCTATAAATCTAAATTCAATTTGTTTTCCACCATAAGCATCAGTATAATTACTAATATATTGAGTAATTGTATATTTCTGATGAGTAGGGGAATAAATTCTAACTATATCATTAGTAAAATCAATAGTTACAAGCATATCAGATTTTTCCCAATCTGACCAATTAGTCCACTGCCCATATAATTTTTGTTTATAAGCAAATTCAGTTGTATTATAATAATATGTTTGTGCATTTATAGTAGTCACACACAAACATAATAATATCATCATTAATAACTTTTTCATAATTAAAATCTAAACATAAATTCGGTTGTTTTCTTTTTATAAATTTCTGGTTGTTCGCCCTCAAGTACTTTCTCAAGACCTTTCTCATCTATAGTTATATAAGACTGATCTTTCTTATGAGATGTCTGGAACCATTTTTCTTCTTGAGTTCCTTTGATAATTATATTAAATATTTCAGCTTGTTTAGAATCATTTGTACGTCTGATTGCTCTACCGCGACGCTGAACTGCCTTAATCTCACTAGAATCTATACCTAATATTATAGCTACAGATATATCTGGCACATTAAGACCTTCATTTAGTTTAGCACAACTATGTAGTCTATTTATTTTTCCAGATACAAAATCTTCCATCATAACACGACCTTTAGTCTTAGATAATTTACCTGTATAAACAAATTGTTTATTATCTAAGGATTCTGCCATTTTAACATTATTAGAAAAAGTTATCATTTTGGCATCAGGCCTAGCCTCCATTATCTTTTTAGCTATCTCAATTTTCTTAGGATGGTTGTTTATAAAAGCCTTTCTTTTTGTAAGAGTCCTCATAAATCCAGCAGAATGATAATTTATATTTTGTAATACCCTTTTCTTTACTTCTGGATCATTACCTTTATACATTTCATCTCTTAACTTTAATTTATTTTTCCAACCTTCTCCTTTTTTAACCATTGACATAGCTAAACCAAAGTCAAATTGAAAAAACTCAAAGTGTTCTATCCACTCTTTATTCAGAGCTTTGTACTCTTCAATATCGTCAACATCTATAAGTACTTGATATTCTTTATAATCAGAAATCCACCCATTAATATAAGCCTCTTCTTTTGTAACAACATCAATTATAGGACAGTATTTTGAAAGTAATTGATGCCTTCCGTCAAGACGCTCAAAAGTAGCTGTTAATCCTAAAATTAATTTATATTTAACTTTATCAAACAACTGAACTAGTTGAGGGGCAGCAGCTCTATGATATTCATCTATAATAAGCATATCACACTCCCAAGAATGTTTAATTATAGTATTTATTACATATACTTCTACATTAAATACTAAATCATTCTTGACAAGTTCTTCTTCCCATTGGTCTTTAAGAGTTGTAGTTGGAACGACAACTATTACTCTTAAATTAGGATATTTAGTCTTTACTTTATTAATTGCAGTAATTGCTGTAAAAGTTTTACCAAAAGAAGTTACGAACTCAAAAGTACCTTTTCCTTTATTCTTTATCCATTTTTTAATAGCAAGTAGTTGTCGTTCTGTTCTAGTCATAATTATTCATTCAAATTAATCCCCTTACTTTTAGCAACAATCTCTAGTTGTTTTTGAAGTCTCTTCCAATTAAAAATATGAGTATCAACTTCTTTAGAAAGCCTAAGCAGAACCTTATTTCTAAGAGTAACAAGTTGTTCTGTAGTCATATCAGAATACTTATGATGCTTTTGTAAAAGTAACATAGCCCTCATCTCATGATATGACAAGCCCTTATCACTAAATTTCAAAACTAGATCTTGTGGCAGATGAAGTTGCAATTTTGCAGTCTTAACTCTTTCTACATTGGAAGTTCCTTTTAATTCAGATTCTTCTGCCTTAGTAAACCACAATCCCATTTTTGTTATAAAAGACAAAGTAAGATGTTGCTTATCAAGTACTCCTAAAGAATCAGTACATCCTTCAATTACTTCTTCCACATTAATACTTTTAAATTCTGCTGGCAAATCTTTACTTGTAATTTCAGAAACAGGAACTGTACTCCAATCATCTGTATAATCTGAATTATTAAGCATAAACTTCTTTAAGTTTATCATTAAAGAGAATCTTTTAATAGATTCAGCACCTACTCTAGGTAAATAAACATTCTCAAAATAACGCAACAGTAATTCTATATTACATTTATTAATCTGAGAATTAATTTCTTCAAGAACATTATAACGACCTAACTTTCCTGGCTCATCATTATTTAACATAACCTTACAACGATTCCAACATTCTTTAAGTCGTTCAGGAGTCATATCTTGCATTAACTCCACTTCTTGAACAAATTTCTTGCCTATCTTTTTCTTTTCTCCTCTCCAGATAAATTTAGAAAAGTCATTTTTCTTCTCATCTAATGCTTTTTGCAAAGCGTCTCCAATTGTAGTCATTCTCTATATTTGTATAATATCTTTATTTGAATCATCTACTTTCTCCTCCTTTTTTATAAATTTAATAAATATTATATTAGAGTAATTATACGGTATAAATGTATCACCATCATACCAAGTATCTACACCTGCAACTACTTCCTTATAAGTAAGATATCCTACTTCTCCTAATTCCAGGTGTTTATGTTGCCAATTTGGCCACCGAGTAGTCATTACATATCGGTGGCCAAACGTAGCATCAGGTTCTAAACACTCAAATACATAAGTGATATAACCTAAAGTTTCTTCTTCTAAAGCAACTAATTTACAATATATTGTCAATATTTTAAATATTTACTACTAATAGTATCCAAATCTGTTGGAATTGCATACCATCTCATAGTATCATAAATATGTTCTTTATATAGTTTTTCTACATCTACTCCAGTTAGTTTTGTTTCTAGCATTATTTTATCAAATGAAGGAATACCATAGCGTCCTTCATTCTTATAATAAAAAGAAGATGCACACTTTTCTGCAAAGTTACTAGCATCTTTATCAGATTTTAACATTTTTGTAAAACGATACTTTGCACCCTTTCCAATGGTGCCATAATAAATGTTGTACTGGATCATAAAATTAAACCAATTATAAATAAAACAATACCACCTACTGAAAAACCTAATATAGATTTTTTCTGGATGGACTTCAAATGCTGAATTTTCTTTTCATCAGAAGCAACTTTATCCTTATAAATACTTATTTCTTCTTTTTGTATAGAATCTGTATTTATATAAAGTTGATTCAGCTCTTCTAATGATTTGACTTGTTGTTTAAGTAAAGGATTTTCTATACTTAAATGCTCATGTTCATTGAATATTAGTGCTGTCTCTTTTGTTTCTATGGAGTCTAATGTAATTTGACACATAGCTGGAGTCATCACTACTAGATTGAACAATAATAGTATTAATCCTTTCTTGATAGTGTTTCTCATTTGTAACTATTTTAATATGAGTAGAATCAATAACAGTTCTAATACTATCTTTCTTATTATTTATAGAATCTATTTTAGATTCTAATTTAGATATTTTCTCTAAAAGAACATCTTCTTTAGGAGTAAAATCAGCCATATTATAATAAAAGATAATAAATAAAATTATTATTATTGGAATTAATAATTTTAACCACGTTTGCATCCTTTATAGTTTTTAAAAATATTTCTTATACTCATTTTTACAACTCCATTTAATTTAGTAGGATATATAGTATTCCAATCATTATTATAATAATATTCATATAAATCCCAGTGATCCCATCCTTCTAAATAAGTATATTTGCCTTTAAAGTCACCTAGATTTAAAGGGCCTTTATTTACTTCAATTACATAGTGAGTAGGGCACTCATAATAGCGTACTTTATATTTAATATTTTTAAATTCAAGCATTTCTGCTATTACTGCTGCTACATAGCAACATCCACCACAATTTAATGCATATTCATAATCAAAATGATCACAAAACTTATTAATCTTTTTTATTAATTCTTTTTGATTCATTACTTTTTCTGACTTCCAGGTCTTTTATGTGCAGCTTTATCTTTACTTGACATAGCATCCCAAGCTTTAAGTCTAGCTGCAAGTTTTAAAAGATTTTTCTTATACTTCATTTAAAATTAAAAATTACTAAGAGTTTCTTCATCCATACGGATATAATTATCTAGTTTAGTACCCTCTGCTTTAATTTCATTTTTAGCTTTATCTAAAGTTTTTATAAGTCTGTCAATAATACGACGTTTCTTTATATTGGCATTTAGTTTAGCTTTAACAAAAGCAACAGTCTCACCAATTTGTTCATCGTAAATATCTCCATTACAAGGCTTAGATACACCTTTGCCAATAATTAACTCTCCTTCACAATCTTTGTAATCTTTGTGAATGGATTTAAGTACTTCCTCGGAGTTTATGCCAAGTCTATATAATACATCATATAGACGATTAACAAGACGGTAAACATCTTCTACACAAACTTTAATTGTTGTGTTGCCATTTTTGATAGTTTCAATAGGTAATCTTACTTCTTCCATATTATTCATAAAATAAAATTATTTGTTTTCCTGCTAATAAACTAAAAATATAATGTTTTCTGCAATAATAATCAATCATAGCCATAAACAATTGATTTGATATTAATTCTGGCCTTTGTTGTAATAATATTATTATTTCATTAATTTTTTCATACTTAATTTCTGTTAAATATTCTGTAACAAAGGGAACTAATTCTTTATCAAATGAAACAGGTTGTTTACTAATTATTGCATTAAATAAATAAATACAAGTTTGTTTATCATTCATTTTAATAAAGCTTCTTCTATTAATAATAGATCTGAATTGGTATAAATATCATCAAATTCTATTAATTCATTATCTACTTTTAGCCAGATTATTCCTTCATTATCTTCAAACATCTCTGTTATAGTTGGGATTT
>Ga0326514_10003237_pt1 | contig 10358 bp, 22 predicted proteins | sample 3_2548_0518_D_FD_203653 | JGI IMG/M metagenome (GOLD analysis project Ga0326514, IMG submission 203653) | Bovine rumen microbial communities from UC Davis, California, United States - 3_2548_0518 | ecosystem: Host-associated > Mammals > Digestive system > Stomach > Rumen | place: USA... | reverse complement strand
CGCTCTTGCTAGCACTATGGGCGAGATAGTGGTGTATGATATTATTAAGGATGGCGAGATAGAAGATGTCTATTAGCCTAACCTTAGAAAACGGTCTCGATATTTCGGTGGTGTTTCCTTCGCCACCAACTTTTTCTTTTTCCGCAGATAACGAAAAAGAATTCACCGCAGCAGTCGGAACCGTTGCGGATATGGTAAACGATTATGAGAAACTAAATAACTTGCCGTCAATTGAGGGCATTTTATTGAAGGGCGACCACACGCAGGAGCAGCTCGGCGTCAACGCGATTGGCAACGCGGCAATCCTCGCACTCTTCTAAGGAGGCATCATGGCAAACAACTATCTTGACTACGACGGTCTTGCGTTATATGACGAGAAGATCAAGCAGGTCATCGCCGGCAAGGTGGACAAGGACGGCGCGAAGGTTCTGTCCACCAACGACTACACAACCGCCGAGAAGAATAAGCTGGCTGGCATCACCGCAGGTGCGGAGCCGAACCAGAACGCATTCTCGACCGTCTCCGTGGCTGGTACCTCGCTCGCGGCCGACAGCAAGACCGACACGCTCACCATCACCGCTGGTGACAACGTGACCCTCACGCCCACGGCATCCAGCGACTCTTTCGTGATTGCCGCCACCGACACGACCTATCCCGAGGCCACGGCCACCAAGGGCGGCGTGCTCACTGACGCTCAGGCGGTCAAGCTCAACGGCATCGCCGCTGACGCGACCAAGAACTCCGCATCGACCACGACTCCGAAGATGGACGGCACGGCGGCGGTCGGTTCCGAGACCGCATATGCCAAGGGCGACCACGTGCATCCCACGGACACCAGTCGTCAGGAGAAGCTGGTCTCTGGTACCAACATCAAGACCGTTGGCGGTACCAGTCTGCTCGGCAGCGGGGACGTGAGCGTGGTTCGCGGCATTACATTCGGCGACCCGCATGATACCTATGTCGTTCCTGTCAGTGGCGCTACCGCGTACATCGACCTCGGCGATGGCCTTTCCGTTGACGACAGCAACCACAAGGTCACCATCAGCGCGGATATTCCCTCCGCTGGCTCGACAACGCCCGCGATGGACGGCACCGCAGCTGTTGGCACGTCTACCAGCTATGCCCGTGCAGACCATGTGCATCCCACCGACACCTCGCGTGCGCCGCTTGACTCTCCTACGTTCACGGGCACACCGAAGCTGAGCACCACGCCAAGCCCCGGCGATAACTCTAAAAACATCGCGTCCACAGCCTACGTGGACACTGCCATCACCAGCGCCATCAGCGGCATCCAAGGCATCAGCTACGAGGTCGTGCAGGCCCTTCCCGCCACGGGTCAGGCTGGCACCATCTACCTCATCTCCAACAGCGGCACCGCACCCAACATCTACGACGAGTACATCTGGACGGGCTCGGCCTTTGAGAAGATTGGCACGACCGACGTCGACCTCAGCGGCTACCAGCCCAAGATGGATGCCATCACCAACACGCAGATTAACAGCCTTTTTGCATAGGGGGTAACAAATGGCCTACCTAGACTTCGACGGGCTGTCCACCTACGACGGGCTAATCAAGGCCGAGATTAGCGGCAAGATTGACGTGGGCTCCCCAGCCGGCGGCATCCCGTACGGTCACGTGGATGCAACGAGCACAGCAAAAGTGTTCACGGCGACCGTTGACGGTCTGACCGAGCTGTACGACGGCGCATGCGTAATGCTTCGCAATGGTGTCGTCACCTCTGCGTCGGGATGGACGCTCAACGTGAACAACCTTGGGGCGCTGCCTGTCTACAGCAACATGGCCGTACAAACGCGAGAGACCACGCTGTTCAACACTAACTACACCATGCTGTTCGTCTACGACTCCGACCGAGTCGAGGGCGGCTGCTGGGTGCTCTATCGCGGCTACTACAGCGACGCAGACAAGCTGGCCTATCAGGTTCGCACGAACAACACCGTGCGCAACGTCAGCGACACGGCTCGCTACTACAAAATCTACTTCACCAGCGCGGACGACACGATGTGGGTGCCAGCTTCGGTCAACTCGACCAACAACGCATCCGCAGCACGCCCCGTCAACCAGCGCCCCATAGACCCGTTCGGGCCAATCGTCTATACGAGCGCCAACACGAGCTACGCCGCTGGCGATAACCTCGCGGCTGGCACGATGTGGCAGCAGTATAACCTGACGCTGGGCTACAGCTTTAACCGCACGGGTGCAGCGCTGACATTGACCCCAGAGCTCCCTGTGTATGTAAAATGTGCACCACAGGCGAACGGCAGCGCCATCATGGACGCGAATGAGCCAATCGTTCAGGCGCTCCCCGCGTCCAAGGACGGCAAGATTTATATCTACCTAGGACTCGCCAACAGCGCGACGGCAATGGAGCTACAGGTGTGGCACCCAATCTACTGGCACGACGGCACGGGCATCCGCATCTGGACGGGCGCGGAGCCTCCGACCTACACCCTGCCAGCGGCCACGACGGACACGCTCGGCGGCGTGAAGGTGGACGGCACGACCATCACCGCGAACGATGGCGTCATCAGCGCCGTTGGTGGCGGTGGCGGTGGAGTCTCCTACGCCACTCAGGCGGTGCGCATCCCCGCGAGCGCGTGGAGCGGCACGACGGCCACGGTCAACGCATCGGCGGCTACCGCGACCAACGATGTGATAGTCGCGCCCGCGCCCGAGAGCGTGAGCGCGTGGGCGTCCGCTGGCATCTACTGCTCCGCGCAGGGTGACGGCACGCTCACGTTCACGTGCACGACCGCTCCAACGGAAGCCGTCACGGCAAACGTGATGGCGTTCGATGGCGGCGAGACGATAGTGCCTAGCACGTACAGCGTGACCATCACGGCAACTAACCCAATGCATTCAGGGGATGCTCCTGCGATTGCCTGCAAGTTGTACGAGTCCGCTAGCGGCAGCTATGGCAGCGGCACTGATGCTGGGACATGGGCGCTCGGAACTCAGATTGGGCAGATGGGGCACACAGACTCTACTACCGTAGAAATCGGCAGAGAGATGTACGGAATCGTCGCCGTGTTCGGAAACGACCACTTCACATCGGTCAGTGATTCTGGAGTCACGTGCACAGGCGGCGTCTCTAACGGGGGAGCCATCAACGCGCGCGTTCTGCTCAAAGTGGACGGTGACGGCACGGCAACCATAGACGGCGTGGACTACGACTACTAGGAGCCATCATGATTTTCAATCCGACATTTGCTGGCTCTGGCGGCGGTGGGGGAACAACTGCGACCGTCTCGGTTATGTGGCCGCTCAGCCCGATGGCGCCGGGCGCGGTAGGGCCGACGTTCTACTATGTCGGCTCTGACGGCACGTATCACTCCTACCAATGCGAGGAGATGGACAGCCCCACGTCCCTGTCCGTGCTCGCGCCGTCCATCATCGCCGTCGAGGGCAGCATGTTGAACGCCAAAGGGAGCATCGACGTGTATACAACACCGAACAACCACTACAGGCTCGCCTTCGTCTACGGCGACGGCGAAATCTCTGCCGAGGCAGGTTAAGGACTCCACATGAGCACACGAAGCAAGATTGTGGCCTTTATATTTAAGGAGGTGGTCTAGCGTAACGAACCAGATTAGCAAGGCAAATAATACTAATTATATTTCTACCTAATTTGAAGGGAATTGTCATGGGAGAGAATGCTTTAGGTGGTGGCGGAATGGGTCCTGCGGATATGGCGGCTGTTATGAACAATGGTTATGGCGACGGCTGGGGCGGTAATTGCTGGTGGATTGTTATTCTGTTCCTCGCAATGATGTGGGGCGGTAACGGCTGGGGCAATAATGGCTTCCAGAATGCCATCGGCTACGAGAATCTTGCAACTTCCAACGAGGTTCAGCGCGGCTTCGATAACCAGAACAGCATGGCCAATGAGCGCGAGATTCTTGCCACTGTCAACCAGAACTCCCTCCAGGGTATGCAGAATGCAAATCAGAATACTCAGTATCTGATGGGCATGTTTAATGACAAGTATAATGAGCTTCAGCGTGATATTGCTGGTGTCGCTATGACACAGCAGGCAGCCATTGCAAACCAGAATGAGTGCTGCTGTTCCACCAAGATGCTCATCTCCGACCTTGCTTCTCAGGCTCGTTACGACTCGGCCATGCAGAACAACGCCGTCATTCAGGCGGTCCAGGCTGAGGGCAATGCCACCCGCGCAATGATTCAGCAGGATAAGATTGAGGCTCTGCAGCAGAAGATTAACGGCCTCGAGCTTCAGAATGCCATGAATGGTGTTGTTCGTTATCCGATGAGCACTGCTTATAACGCTGGCTACAACCCGTTCTGCAATTGCGGTAACGGCATGGGCTGCTGCGCGTAGTGTTATATTTTACACCTCCTTTAATGGACGGCATGCTGTCTACCATTAGGAGGTAAGAATGAACAGCATCGAGATTGCCAAGAAGTTGATCGAGGAGAACGACACTATTATCGAGGACTATCGTAGTCGCGAGACGGATTCTCGCAAGCGCATCGAGGAGCTCGAGGAGGAGATTCGCCGCCAGAATAAGGCGCTGAAGATTCTCGAGAGCAGCCTCGCGCGTGAGGAGGAGTGGCTCGCCGAGATTCAGAGCGATAAGAAGGAGTACCTCGTCGACAACTTGGCTCTTAAGATGCTCATCGCCGAGGGCGGTGGGCTTGACATGCTCGACTAAGACTGAGGTCGTGTGAGAGAAATCTTGCACGGCCTCTCTCTTTTTACACCTCCTTTAATGAGACGTATTGTCGAACTATTAAAGGAGGTAAAATGAACATCATTGAGGCCGCCAAGAAGAAGATGGAGGAGAACAACGAGCGTATTGGACTGCTCGTTATCCGCGAGAAGAGTCTGCGATACTGGATCAACGACCTTGAGAGCGACATCTGGCATAAGAAGAAGCCGGTTGACGAGCTCAAGGCTGAGCTCCAGGACGTCGCGAACTACCTCAAGGAGACTGAGGAGGAGAAGTTCGTCCTCCTCATCGACAACTTGGCTCTCGAGAGCTTCATCGCCGACTACGGTGGACTCGACTGACGTCCGATTGAGGTCGTGTGAGAGAAATCTTGCACGGCCTCTCTCTTTTTACACCTCCTTTAATGGGGAATAATCCCTAAGACAAAGGAGGTTTTTATGAACGATAACGAGCGTATTATCAACAATCTTGATGACGCCATCGCTAGCATGGGAGCATCCAGGACGAACCTTGAGTTGGTGCGTCGCAATATGATCGATGGGATCAAGAATCCCGGAGCTCGTATTGTGAGCTTCGACATTGACGTCATGGACGCCACCATACTGAGTATGATGGCTAACGAGCAGATGATGCGTACGCTGCTCGTTGAATATAAGGCCAGGCAGGATTAGGCTTTATATTCCCCAAAGAGTTAGGGTCTTTTACAGGCCCTTTCTCTTTTATATTTTACACGCCTTTTAATGGTAAGGGTTACCAAACGAAAGGAGTGCGAAATGACGAAGAAACTGTACCTGGTAGTACGGGAATTCGAACATGGCGGTGACTACGACCAGCATATCGTTACCGATACGATTAAGAAAGCGTTTTGGAATAAGGAAAAGGCTTGGAAGTATATGTATGACAGCTTTACTTCCGAGGACTGCAAAGATTCCGACGAGGTTCTTGCGTACGGGAAGGACGTAATGGTGCTTGTCAAGGCCTACAGCTATTGCAAGCGAATCACCTACTACATCGAGGAGGTTGAAGTCGAGTAAAACCGACGTAAGGATTAACCTCACCGACGGATGTTCTGAAAGCAATTTCAGGGCATCCGTTTTCTTTTTCGAAATCCAAAAATTCCCCAGGGGGTGATTTTGATGCCTGAATTGGAAACTGACCTTCAGGATATTTACGACGACCTTGAAGCTAAGAAAACCCAAGCCGAGAGCGCATTGGAGACGTTGCTAGAGTCTCAGAGTGTTATCGAGGGGAACTTAGCTGATATTTCCGAACAGTATGATTACTACGTCACCCTTGTGGAGAATCTCCAGGACTCTATAGCAAACCATACGGAGACGGGCGACGCTGATATTGTAGCAAGTCTTCAAGCATCCTTATCTGATGCGGAGACGCAGAAGGCCTCTCTCCTAACTCAGAAAGAGACCATGAAGGCTCAGATTGACGGATATTCTGACCAAATCGAGGAGCAGAAGAATCTAATCAGTCTGTATAATGCCTCTATGGCCGACATCTCCGAATCCATTCAAGATATTTTCCCGGAAGACGAGTCTGAGGACTACATCGTAGAGGATATTGAGATGGAAGACGAGGTCTATGAGGAAGAAGACGTTGAGGCTGAGGAGGAAATCGACGAAGACGAAGAGTATGTCGATCCTGATACCCTCGAAGTCGACGATGATTATCCCTTAGAGTACCCGGATGACGAGGATATTTAAATGCGAGTTGAAATTGACGAAGTACGCGCCACCAAGGCTCGGGATGTTCACAAGGTACGCTTTGAGGAGAAGTCCGACTATCTGAAAGCCAAGTGGATGCTAAGTCGAATCCCCATCACTTGGGCGGCTAACGACACCACCCGTACTTTATATTTCCTGGGGAAGAAGTTTATCGATTAGGAGGCCGTATGTCTCGAAGTCGAAAGAAGCATCCTCTGATTCAGGGATGCGGTGATAAGTCTCTTAAGAAGATTTACAATAGACGCTTTAGGCATCAAAACGACCTCGACTTCCCTTCCGGCAACGCCTATCGTAAAACTAACGACTCCTGGGAAATCTGCGACATTCTGTTTGGATATTTTCGTCATGAAGACATACCAAACGAAGAGCGCAAATATTGGTATGCTATGAAGTGATATTTTACACTCCTTTTAATGAAGGGTTAACGTTGAAAGGAGTATTTGATGGTTGACACAACATGGGTGCATAGATGCAAAGAAATGGTTCGTCTTTCGTTCGAATACATGAACGGCATGTATGAGGCTATGATGACTGAGATCATGTATTTTGATCCTGAGTTTGAAGGCCAAAGCACGTTGATGAATTACGTAGACAACTATCTCGAGGCATATAGGGATTGGACTCGATGGAAGTATCAACTAATTGACGAGTATAAAAGGCTAAGGATTTAACCCTACTATCCCAAGGGGCACACGTCCTTTGGGTTTTATATTTTACACTCCTTTTAATGAGGCAATAATGCCGGATGAGAGGAGCTGAAAATGGCAAAGTTCGAACTGGAACTGTCCGTACGCGAGAAGAGGCGTCTCATGACAATACTTGCTTTGCTTCGTTCGGAGTACAAGCAGTCTCTCAGCGCTGCAGAGCGCGGAGAGGTTGACTTCGAATCCGACGAGCTGAAGGAGGTTCTCGTCACGAGGACGAACGGCGCGGTGGAGATTTTGAATCACGTTCTTGGCCAGCTGAACAAGCAGAATCCGAAGTAAGTCTCAAGGAGAAGGCGCACATGCGCTTTCTCTTTTATATTTTTCGAAAGGAGGTGAAAGCCTATGTATCTAGCTCATCATGGCATTAAAGGTCAGAAGTGGGGTGTGAGGCGATATCAAAACGCTGATGGTAGTTTAACACCTGAAGGACGAGAACGTTATGGATATTCTCGTAATATTCGACGAAACAGGCCTTATACGGACGACATTAACGACATAGTTCGGACTCTTTCTAAAAAAGAAAGAAATTTTCTTGGTGCTGAAGAGGGAAAAGACTGGATAGAAAAAGAGCACGAAAACGAAACTTTGCTTAATAAGGCAAATTCTTTTGTAATTAAGCAAGGAAACACGCCAGTTTCATTTGTAGAAATATGGACAAATGGCGGAAAAACTGGTCAGATAGCCTTAGCAACTCGCAATGACCCAAAATACCGTGGTAAGGGCTATGCTTCAAAAAATGTAAAGGCTGCGATTGACTGGGTTGATAGGTACGGAAGTAAATCCATCGACGAACTCGAATGGATTGCTGACAGAAACAACACCGCTTCTATTAATCTAGGCAAGAAGTATGGTTTTGTCGAAGACGACCCAAACAAGCACGGACACAATTGGAAGGATGACTGGTCTGAAGAATACGCAATGATGTATAGGCCAGTTAAAAAGAAAAATTAATTATATTTAGGAGCTGATAATAGTGCTTATTCTTACTAATGATACTAGCTTAACGCTTGGGCCTAATCAGTCTGTAACCTTCAACTTAGAAATCCTGCATACGGGTTGCGCAGAGTGTCATCGCATTGGTTCTGGTGCTGTAACTCTTCGCATGGAGCAGGCAATCTATGATATTTTCTTTAAGGCGAATATTGGCTCGACGACGGCAGCAACTGCAGCGCAGCTTACCATGTTTCTGAATGGTTCGCCCATGACGGAGACTACTATGGTGAGCACCACTACTACCGTCGGAGATGTGAATAACGTAGCGTGTGAGACTGGGGTGCGTACGTGCTGCTGGGGTCCCGAGACGCTTACTATTGTGAATAACGGCGAAACGACGGTTGTGGTGGAGCAACCTTTGTTAAAGATTAAGAGGGTTGCTTAAGTATGACTGTTAGTATTCCCGTTGGTTTAGTAGTTCAAACCGTGTTAACTGGTGTGGTAGGGTGGCTAGTCAAGCTTGTATTAGATACGCTTAAGAATTATAGCGATGAAAGCAAAGCTTGGCGTAAGAAGATGGACGATAAGGTTGATGGGATTGGTGATGCAACCCAAGCAACCATGCGAACCACCATTCTACACTATTGCGAAAAGTATATTACTCGTGATTGGATTACGTCTGAGGAACTCTCATCGCTTCTTGACATGCATAAGAAGTATACTGTTATAAATCCTAAGAACGGTTTTATCGACGCGTATGTTGAACGTGTCAAACAGCTTCAAATTCGTGAGATTTAGTAATTTATTTTTACACACCTCTTAATGAAGGGTTAGTAATAACAGACCATTAGGAGGTCATCATGAGCAAGGCAATGATCGTTCACGAGATCCAGGTTCTCGAGGCCCGTCTGCATCAGGCGATGCGACTGGACCGTTGGGACCTCTGGACTTGGGAAAACGAACAGAGGCTAAGTGAATTGAAGGCTGAGTTGAAGAGGTTTGAAATTAAGTAACTCAGCAGGCCATTGGCCCGGCGCGTTTTGCCGGGTCTTTGGTTTTTTATTTTTTCAAAAATAGAGAAAGGATTGCTATGGGTAAACCAATGCGACAAGTTTTAGATGATATTTCTCGTGCGTATAAAAGCGTCGAGGATTGTATGGACGAAAGTCGAGAACGTAGTTTAGTCCTTACAAAACTCGATGAAGCTCGATTATGGGCTATAGAGTATTGTGTTGCTATTCCCGAAAAGGAGACTGACAATGTCCAATAAAACGTATGATATTCTGAAATGGGTGGCTCAAATTGTTTTACCTGCTCTTGGCACTCTTTATTTTGCTCTTGCTGGAATTTGGGGTTTTCCTTATGGCGAGCAAATTGTTGGTACTCTCGTGGCTGTGGATACTTTCCTTGGTGCTCTGCTGAAGATTAGCTCTGATGGATATTCTGGTGATGGCGAGCTTATTGTTGATAGCAGCGACCCGCTCAAGGATGTTTACAGCATCTCCATTCCTAACTACCCGGAGCTCCTAGCAACCAAAGACAAGGTTATTCTTTCTGTTAAGCGTCCGGCACACATGAAGGATATTTCGGAGGGGTAAATTGTCCTATCTAGAGACCCTTGAGACACGCGAGCTTCTTCTCCTGTCTAGCAGTCTTCTTTCTCAGTATAATACCACTCGTATGAATTTTGAGAATAAGGCTAAACATTACGGTAGGCAGGCGATCACAAATAACTACCACAAGGAAGCAGATCTTATCGCGTTACTAGAGGAGTGCGAGCGACTGAAGAGGCAATACAATCAAATTACTGATATTCTGACCGAGCGCGGTACAAGGAATCCTTGCGTTGGCTGGAATCGCAGTAATGACGATGACTTGTTTGTTGCTAAGGAAGTTTTACACGCCACTTAATGGCAGTATAACCTAAGAGAAAGGTGTTACTATGAAGCTGCCTTGGAAGAAGGAAGATCCGCTGGAGAAGGAGAAGGAGCGACTTGCTCAGGAGTGGATGGCTGAGGAGGACGAATACGAGCGTCAGAAGCTGATTGCGCAATATCTTGAGCTCGACAACCACCAGTTGGAAGCCGTTAAGGCCAAAGCTGGTGGCAAAATCGATGCGAAGACGTTGTTCAACGGAGGGCTGACGATCGGCTTGGCTCTTCTGACCCTCAACTTCGAGCGATTCGATATCATACGCTCGAAGGCGGCCAACTTCTGGTTGCGTCGTAGGGATTAACTCAAAGGTTTAGGCCGAAAGGGGATGTGCGGAAGAA
>Ga0326514_10003235_pt1 | contig 10360 bp, 16 predicted proteins | sample 3_2548_0518_D_FD_203653 | JGI IMG/M metagenome (GOLD analysis project Ga0326514, IMG submission 203653) | Bovine rumen microbial communities from UC Davis, California, United States - 3_2548_0518 | ecosystem: Host-associated > Mammals > Digestive system > Stomach > Rumen | place: USA... | reverse complement strand
TTTAATTAAAAAAACTATCTACTTTAATTATAAAGTATCTTGTTCCAGTAGAAAAATTCGAATTTTCGATCTCAGCATTATGAGTGCTGCGCTTTAGACCGCTAAGCTATACTGGAAAATTGCACGCCAGAAAGGATTCGAACCCCTGTGGAGCATAAGCTCGGTAGATTTGGAGTCTACTGCCGTCGACCGCTTGGCTACTGACGCATTAAATTTTCTTAAATTCTACTTTAATTGGATTAGATTCCCACTTAATCTCCGGGAATAACTTTTCATCAAGCTGAATAAAATTCTTAGACTGCCAAGTCCAACCATTTCTAAAAGGCTTACTCATATGAAGCCATAAAGTTCCATTGTAATCTCTTGTTATAAACATAATATCTAATTTAATTGGTGGAGACACCGGGAGACGAACCACGGGCCTTCAGTTTTTCAGACTGACGCGCAACAACCACCTACGCCATATCTCCAATTTAAGAACCTGAATCTTCTATGCCTGTATACTAGTTCTTATGACTATAGACTGGATCCCTATTATCTATAGCAGTTACAATAGTGGGTCCTGAGAGACTCGAACTCCCCATGCGCGATGCAAAGCATTTACAGTGCTCCCCGATGCCATCTCCGGTCACGAACCCATACTAGATTGTTTATTTGGTACAATCTAGAAAACTCATAATCTACCACCTTTCTCCTGGTTGATTAGTACAGATATTCAGTTTTACTGAAAACACGACAGCTAGTATTTTGTAAGTTCCTCAACTTATCCAGTTTCCATACTAAACTACGGACTATCTCCCGTCGTACAAGATAGTGAATTTACATTATTCCCTAGATAGACAAAGTATCTAGCCTTATGTCTAATTAACATTCTAGACTATTAATTAAAAATTTTTTATATTCATTAAATAATTTATTAAGTTCTTTTTCCTCTTCACTTGAACTATAATAAATTAAATTTCCATCATTATTTCTAATTATTCCCATATACTATTCCTCCTAATATTAAAGGCCAAGATAAAAATTTTTTCTAAAAATTAATTCTTTTATCATTAAAATAAGATAAATTTTGAGTATTACGTGGATTAGAAGACATATTTGGATTAGCTACCATATGAGACGAATTCCATCCTTTATCTCTTGCAACTATTTCTGTAACTCCGGCTCTAGATCTTATCTCTTGAGTATTATTTAAATTTCTATTTATATTATCCATTTCGGGTTTAAACTAATTATATAGTTTTTCTATATACTCATTTGACATATATGGATATAATTTCTATATACGCGATAATGCTTCTTTTTTAGAAGACTTATTAATAATATCTAAAATATCATCTAATTCAGGTTGTATTGTTTTATTATAAGTCATAGCCTTATGAATCATGGGATATTTAGTTTTTATAATATTGTCTAAAGGCTATTCGAATCCTTTTTCAATTGAATATGTTCCAGAAGAAGTGTGAAATAATTCATGTATTATACTTTGTATTAAATCCTCTTCTGTCTAAAAATTTTTAGGATTTATTTTAAGTTTAGGATATAGATTATCTCCAACATATTCTATATAAGCAGAAGCAGTAGCTTTTGGGTTAGATTCAATACCTGCAAATTCTGTTTTATTTAATAAATCTTCTAACTCTTCTATTAACTAATTTTGTTCTTTAGAACTAAAATTTGCTTCTGACATTCTTCGCTTATAATCGGGACTTCTATAAAAATTAGATAACTTATCTTTTGCAGACTATAATAAATTTTGAATATTTAAATCCTAAAAATTTCTATTATTCTCGTTTTCTAATATATCAAAATATTTTCTGTTAGAATTTTTTATTCCAATATATTTAGTTCCTTTGTAAACACCATAAGGTACTCCTATATCCAATCCTAAATTAATTCCAGTACTTATATATGGATGTTCTTTAGCAAATTTATCTGTAACAACTCCATTATTTCCTTCTATTAAAGATTTTCCAAAATCAGATACAGACATGTTTCCAGAAACTGTTTTGCCTAAATCATATAATACTCTAGCATTTTGAGTTGTCGAAAATCTATTTAATACTCCTCCAGTAACTGTATTAATAAATGATAACTAATCTTCAGGCATCATCTAATAACGTTTCTTTCCAGTTACAACTATTTCTGGAATATACTAAATTCCATTGTCATACTCTTTTTTCCAAATTGGTTTATTAAGTTCTAAATAATCTTTAGGTCTTTCTAAAATTCCAGCATTTTGAAATTTTCTAATCAATCCTCCGTTCTTATATTTCTATTTAAATTTTTGAACAGAGTTTCTTGTAATTAAATTTTTGTTCATAAATAAAAAAATAAAATTATTACAATTAACTTAAAATTATTCTACCTCCATTACAGAGGTAGAATAAATAAATTCTTACGAATAAAAAATTAATTACATTAAGCTAATTGCTTAAATATCTTATAACTATTTGCAACTAGTTATATTAAATTAGATCCTCCTGGTGGAATCGAACCGCCATTTCAGGATTACAAATCGAGTGTAATAACCTTTATACTAAGGAGGAATAAAAGGAGCTAACTCGTAGCTCCATAACTTTAATTCAACAGACTATGAATAACAATGTATTCAAATCAATTTAGGGCCACTCACCAAGTGGCATCTTGAATCCCTTTTCCTTTGGAAATGCTGGATTCGAGTTTTTAGCATTACCTGTTACTGCATCAATCCAAATTTGTTCCTGAATATTACCAAAAATCCATTGTGTATTAATTGATATAGGTCCAATAGGATTTCTTAAAGTAACGTGTTTTGAATGAGGTTTAGGGAAATTAACTGCCATCATTCTATCCCAAGCTTCTGTATACTTAAGCTTAATTACTTCATTATTTAATGCATAATTTTCAATCCAAAAACCTTGAATAGAGTCATGTACGACTGTTCCATCCTTAAAATGTTGAAATTTATGTACCCATACATCAGCACCATTACCTCTCTCAACAACGCTTTGTAAAATATTTACAATCATCTCTGGATTACTTGTTGCACTATCTGAATCCATAAATTCTGGAAGAAGAATTTCAGTTTCATACCAACGATAATCATCCTTATAGTTTACATACATTGCTTGTCTATCTATGGCAATTGCATGTTCTACATTTAATATAGTAGATGCTATTACCGAATCCTGCATCTTAATGTCTTCTTTACTAGAATTACATCCTGTACAGGACATGAAAGACATTATTAAACCCATTAAAAAAGCTAAAATAAAACTCTTTTTCATTTTACATTAATTAAGTTAAAAGAACTATCTACTAATAGTAGGGAGGACGAGACTCGAACTCGCACTCTCGTGATCCCAAATCACGAACCTTAACCAATTAGGCCACCTCCCTTTAATAAAATTAGACACCAGTGTTGGATTCCAACCAACGTGAGGATTTCTCCTGGAGGATTTGCAGTCCCCTGCCATCGAGCACTCGACCAACTGGTGAAATAGTGGGCCCTGAGAGTCATGATCTCCCGACCTTGACATTATGAGTGTCCTGCTCTAACCAACTGAGCTAAGAGCCCTTTGTACAGATGGAGGGAATCGGACCCCCGACCTTTTGAATATCAGTCAAATGCTCTAACCAACTGAGCTACATCTGTATTTTGCTAGGACTTCCTTTACCTAGCCTTGCAGATTTTCCAATTTTGGCTGGAAGGTTTACCTACATTCAAGCAAGTAGGAGCTTCTGAATATGCTTTGATTCGTTACATATCCAACTCGCAGGTTCTGCTTAACCTTACCCGAAAAGGATTACATAAATGCAGCTAAGCGCAACGGAGCCTCTTAGATACATTACAGTGCTCGTAGTAGGATTCAAACCCACGGCACACTGTTTTGAGGACAGCTGTTCTAATCGCTGAACTATACGAGCAAAAACCCTACCATTTAAGGTAGGGCAATTAATTTAAGTTTTTTAAATAGCTTATCATTTCCAAATACTGCTAATGCAGTTGTTCTATTATCTAAATCAGGCTCATTAAATTGAGTAAAGTCTATATCTAAAAATCTTAACTTATCTTTCCAATATTCAATCTTAGCAGATAAATAGATAAGATAGTTATTATTCCATTTCTGATTGGGGTGATTAAGTAACCACTGAGCTACTGCATGACCTCCTTGAACGCATCCATATATTGGTTCTAATTTATCGTCAATCAGTACATACAGGATTTTTTTCTCCATATTGCTCCAGATATTTTTTAACTTTTCTTCTAAATAACTCTCTATCATAATTATTTTGGAGAGCTTTATAAGAGCGTTTAATATCTTCATTAATACATTCTTCAACATTTTCTATACTATGTTTCAGAATATAATAAGCACAATATGCAGGATGCATCCACCAATCACAATAATCTTTCTCTTTTTGTTGAGCAACTTGAATTTTAATATCACTTTGGAATTTTAATACGTTAGGTTTCATAATACAATCATTTTAATTAATTTATTTTTAACTATCTACTAATAAAAACTCTTTAATTAATGATTGTAATCTGGTCCCTTATTACGTGTTCATATACGTTTCATAAGCATAAATTTTTTAAATTAAAACAATTATCTCCAACTGAAGTTGGATTATAAATTTATTAATAAATTTTCAAATTCAAAAGTTAAATTCTGTTAAAACTACTAAATTTTCGTTATATTCAGTAGCCCAAGTGTCTGATGTTCCTGTAGTCCATTCTCTAAATCCAGGATATGCAATTGATAAAGACTTATACTCTTTACACCATCTAAATCCTTTTGGAATACAAATCTTTTGAGGAGCTTTACCCATTTCTGCAGAAAGTTCATAAGAAGTAACGTTGCCTGCATTATTTTTAGTACTAACTACAACAGGAATATCAATCAGACGACTGTATGTTTTTTCAGCTACGAAATAGAATGGATCTTTAGTAGCACCTTTACCAGTAGACTCTTCAGTATTAACCATTGTAGTTTGAGGAACACCAAATGCTTTATGAACTTCTTGTCCGGCAACAGTTAAATTTAAAGTACCACCAGCAGCGAGTAAAGTAATCTCAGTCATGCCACTCTCCCATACTTTAGCATAGAAAACTACATCATTAAAATCAAAGTCTCCAATAGTTCCAAGGTCCTCACAGATAATCATTCCTTCTTCTTTAACTTTATCTGGAGGTGTTTGTCCGTTACCTGGGACAATCTTTATAATCCAATCATTGTATATATAATCTCTGAAGTCCTCTTCATTTGCATTTGCTGGAGCTTGTCTCCATGCTTCATGGTCAAGACCTACGTAATAGTTACCATCAATTTCTTCCATTCTCCAGTGATCATATATACGCTCACCACCACTCTGAGAAGTCTTGAAACTCCATTGTGAAGTAGAAGAATTGAACATCAACATGCAACCTTGTTCAGCGTTATTATTATATTTACCACTATTGAAATTATTACAAATATCATCATTTGAAAATACAACAGTTGGTTGTCCATTAGGATAAATTGTACATTCATAACCTTGTGGATCCCAACATGCTAATTCATTCATTTTCAAACCATTAGGTCCACAATAAACTTGCTGTACGAAAAAGTTTGTCCAATTAACCAAATCTGTATAGCTTTCTTTACCTTTTTGATTAAATACTGCTAATACCTTTGCTCTTTCTTCAGATGTAATATCTGCTGGCTTTGGGTAATCTTTATATCTTCCATCCCAATCGTTAGTTCCCCATTGATTAGAGTTTGGCTGCGCAGAACGAATAGTTGTGGATTTGTTAAATCCCCAAGTCTGAGTTGGGGATATAGTTCCAAATGCTTGTTCAAATGCATTAGCATATGTTAATTCCTTCATCTCTTGCTCTGAGTATTTTACATCACTTACACAAGAAACAAGTAACAATCCGAATAAAAATACTAATAATTTTTTCATCATATCTTATTTTATAGAATATAAAATTACTTTTTTATTACTTATATAATATTGAAGTAATTTAAATTTTATAGGACTTATTATAAAACATCCTTTTGAAGTAGTTGTAGGTTTTAAAGAAAATATTTCAAAATCTGGAACAGTATAATAAGGATGTATAAGAATTTGTCTTTTTTTAGCATTACTATTAGAAGAATCTAATCCTTCTAATAAGAAACTTGGAAGATTATTACTCATTATATTAAATCCTTTTACTTTAAATTTTCCTAAAGAAGAATAATTACTTCCAATTTTATTACTAAATTTATTTACTCCTTTTCCCTGTTCACATAAACTTTTGAGAATACATTTTCCTTTGTTATTAAATACAAAAAATCTATACTTCCCAGGATGTATAGAATAATCTACAATTATATAATAATCATGTTTATTATCTATATATGTAGAATAATTTTTCATATTACTAGAACATTCATTAGTTATTAATAAAATTCCTAATAATACAATAATAATTCCTATTATCTTCTTTTTCATATTTCTTTTGGTTTATTATCTACTAAAATATATTCCTTATTTATATCAAGTCCATACTTTTTCTTTCCTTCAACAGTTAGAAAATCAAAAAAGTTTTTACCATCTTTACTAGCATTATATGTTAATGATTTCTATTCCTACTAATTTTGATTTCGAGAAGGACCTGAATTTGGTCTCATAACATATGTAGGAGCCCAATCTAATTGTAATCCTGATTCGGATACCATAAATTTACTCATAGGATCTACAAACACTTTTCCATTTATATTATGAATGATATATGTTTGATTTTTAGCTTTATTAGGTTTAAAAATTATTCCCTCATGAGAATTAGATCTATTTCTAGTTCCTTCGCTCCATGCTTTGTCATTATAATCTGAGTTAGCTGAATATAATCCAACTACATCTCCAGTCTATAGATCTAAATTATTTAATTGAGACTATACAGCAGTTGCAGCTAATAAATTCTATGCAGTATGTGTAAATTTATTATATCCTCCTATCTTAGGTAAATATTTATAACCGTTTACTAACATAGAATCTCCATACATTCCGTGGCTTGTCCATGCATCTCCAATAGTATTTTGATGCTTTTGAAGCATTTCCTATAAAGCGTTAGTTGTCTGAGCACATCTATCAATTAATTTTCCATTTTTATCATATAAACTATATGTTCCGTCATTATTAGAAACTAGTCCTAAATCTCCTAATCTTGATCTATAGACTGTAGATCCTGTTTCTGTCTTAGATGGAGAATATCTATCAAATTCTGCTCTATATTCTGGAGTATTAGCATATGTATTCATATTTTCTCCTCTCCAATTACTACGATCATTTGAATTTAAACTCCAATATCTTTCTTTTAAAGACTATTGTTTCTTTACACTAGATTTGTTTTGAGCTTTATTAATTTCTTTTTTCTAATTATAAGGAGTAACTCTAGTCATATGTTTAGATTCTACTCTAGTGTTCAAAGCATTCTATATAGCTTGTTCTGTCATTCCTCCCATCATTCCATCAACAGCTCTTTCATAAGTTACCTGTTTTCCAGTTCTTTTATCAATTACTCCGTTAAAAGCTCCACTATTCCATAATTTTAATTGTAAAGCAGATGTTTTATTATCTTTTTTAACAGCTTTTTTAGTTGATTTCTCTATAGGTTTAGTAATTTTTCTAGTAGACTCTATAGCTTTATCAGTTAATTCCTATCCCATAGGAATTTGTTTATTCCAATCAATAAACTTAATAGGACCTGGAGCTTTTTGATACTTAGGAATTAATCCTCCAGTTTTTAACGTGGTTACTGGGCCACCTACCTAAAATTTTTAAATTTAGAAGTTCCGTTTAAATTATTAAATATATTTCTAAGTCTTTCAAACTAAGGTCTTCTTAATGATACTCCTGCGGTTTTCCAATTATCTGAAATTTCATATTTAGGATTTAAGGATATATATTGTTGTGGAAGATATGTATAAACCGTATCATTATATTCTGGATTTTCTTTATTATATGTAACCTCCTAACTTATTATTTCTCCAGTTTTAAAAGGATTTTTTCCTCTATTTTCTATAGTTGTAGTTACAACATCATTTCCAAAATCGTCCTTACTTTTTTTAATATTTTTATTTTTTTTAGGAAGTAAGGCTGAGATAAGTCCTAACTATCCTTTTCGTATTTTAAACCTTTTTACTGGATTTCTAGATACTAATTGTCCTCCTTTTTTGAATAATCCAGCATTTTTTAAAGCATCATATAATTTCTAATTGGATTTAATTAATGTAATATCATCATCAGTTGCCTATCCATTTAATTTACGTCTAGTAGCTGCTCTCATTGCTCCAGATACTCCATAAGCAGTTCCAATATTATTTCTTAACCAATCTCTAGTCATACTTCTATTATAAGTAACAGGAGTTGAAACTAATTTTTGCTCTATTAAATCTGGAGTGTAATCGGATGCAAGAGCTGCTCTTTTAAATTTTTCATAATCAAAATTCACATTATTATCTTCATTATTTGGAATTTCAATAGGTTCCTTACTTACTGGAGTAAAATCTGTATTTGCTATTGTTAAATATCTTCTATAAGCATCATCAGTAGCATCTCCCCAAATTCCATCTTCCATATATTTTTTCTTAGTTCCAGGAGCATAATAATCTTTTAATATATTTTGCCATTCACTTACAGTTTTTCCCTATAAATCAACTCCAGAATATTTTGGTAAAACTCTATTAGTAATTACTGGCTTTTTACCTTCAGGTTTGTTAATATTTCCTTTTCTTATTAAAGTCATAGACCCATCACTACCCCTCCAATAAACATTACCATTTGTTTGATCTACAATTTGTCCACTAATATAATTTCCATTTTCATCTTCATTCCATTTAAAAAGATTTCCATTAGGGTCTATATATTCTCTTTTAACAAATTTTTTATTATTTTTAATAGGAATTGTTTTTCCATTCTACCATCTTCCTCTTTCTACAACTTTTCCATTTACTGTCTTTTCGTAATAGGAACCGTCTGGAGCAATAGTCTGACTATTACTTACTGGTTTAGAAGAATGAATTCTTTTCTATTTATTATTTGTAGGCAAATTACCTACAGTGTAATATCCAGCCCAAGGTTGTCCTCCTCCATAAAATTTCTAAATTTTCTATCCCTATTTAAATCTCTAAACCGGGTTTTTTGAAACTAATTTATTCATAAATTTTTGATTTTAACGTTAAAAAATTGAACTATCTACTATTAACAAGTTAATTTATTATTTAATGTTAAAAAATCAAAAATTATTTTTATTTTCATTTATCCAATAATCAGCTTCAATATCTTCATATATTCCTTTCCAGAATTCATCTTCTGCTTCATAACATTCTGCTATAAAACATTCGTATTTATTAAAATCTATTTCCATATTGTTATTTGTTTTAAAAAGTAAACTGGAGGTAGTCTCCAGTTTAAATACTTGTGCATTTGACCACTTGTGCCTTCAAGTCTTCGCAATTTTGTTAAGCGTTGCCTCAATCACCGATCGGTTTACTGTTGAAGATATCCCCTAAGAACTTTCTCCCAGAAGGTTGGTCGGACACAACCTTATATGCATATAACACTAACAACTTTAGTTGTTTCCTTTACTCTTCCACACTTAAATGTAGGAGTACTATATTCCCATTCTATATCAGCATTATTAACTTTAATAAAATGGTTAATAGCATTTAACACTTCCAATCCTTTTTGAATGGGCTCTTCAATCATTCCTGTTTGAGAGATACTTGATTGAGTATCTACAATTTGTACAAATACTTTCATATTATTAAAATTTAATTATTTTCTTTATATTCATTTTTTAATCTACTTATTATTCTTCTATCAGTCATTTGAAGTTCTGGTTTTATATCAGAATCCCATTTAAACCAATCAGTCCATTTTTTACCTTCTCTGCTCCAATATTCATAACGTTTATATATCATAATCAGGTGGATATAATGGAGCATTTTTAATTGAATGAATAAAAAGTATCAATCCAATTACTCCTAATAATATAAATATTCCTAATATAATTTTAACTATTAACATATTATTAAAGTTTGTTTTAGAATATTATCAATTATCTATTTTCTCTTTCCTTTCTTTAAAACGTTTCAATACTTCTTTGTAAAACTCTTCTTCTGACATATTATCTATTTCGTAAGCAATATTCCAAATGAGCTTAATATCCTTCCAAGTAAGCTCCAAATCTCTTTCTGCTTGATGGTAACCAACAATAAACCCTTCTCTTTTTTCTTCATTACCATCTCCAAGATAATGAGATTTGTTATCTACGGGAATTAATCCATGAGGCTCACTAACCCTTGATATTTTTGGATATGCCTCATAAGCTCTATCTTCTGCCTTA
>Ga0326514_10003234_pt1 | contig 10361 bp, 14 predicted proteins | sample 3_2548_0518_D_FD_203653 | JGI IMG/M metagenome (GOLD analysis project Ga0326514, IMG submission 203653) | Bovine rumen microbial communities from UC Davis, California, United States - 3_2548_0518 | ecosystem: Host-associated > Mammals > Digestive system > Stomach > Rumen | place: USA... | reverse complement strand
TCTGTGTATAATAATAATCTGGAATTCTATCTTCCCAAGCCAAATCATTATTATTATAAATATTAACTGTTTTAATTTCCAAAATTCCTTTTGTTCCTGTTTCGATTTCTGTTATCCAGCCATCTAAACTTGCATGTGCAAATGGGAATTTATCGTTGATCCAAATATTGTTTTCAAAATACTGCACTTCAAATTCATCATGATCTAATGTAAATAAATCTCGTATTGGTTTTTCTGCCTCTATGCCAAATTTAACATATGATTTATCAGATATATCTTCGATTTCTAATTCGCCTTTTTTTTCAAGCCAAAGTTTTACATTCGACTTCCAAGGACTTAAACCGAGTACTGATGCAGCATCCGAACCACCAAGACTTTTTTTCCTGACTTCAAGCCATTCTTCACGACTTTCTAATTGCTTAACATTGATCATTTGCTCTTATCTTCAACCTCTTCTAACTTAAATAATAAATCTAAAGATAATTTTGATTTTAAAATTTCTTTTATTTTAAACATCTCTTCTCTTGTAAAAGGTTTCAAGTTATTGATTTTATTGCTCATCGTATTATATGATACTCCAAGTTTTTGAGCCATGTTTTTTCTTGTAATATTGGCACGTATCATTTCGATTTCCAAATTCTTAAATCTATAACTCCAAATTTCAATCACCTCCTTGCTTTTATATAATACTATATTTTGTATATGATGTCAAATATTTTGTTAATCTTTTTATATATTTTTTTTAAAATATAAATGATTTTGTATTTTAGTCCCAGCTTATTAATAATTTTGGAAATATATCTTCTGTCTGTTCTACATAAATAACATCGTATCCCAATGCTGCTAAATCATTTAATAATTCAATATTTACATCATATATCCGCATATAAATATCAATTTCAACTCCAGAAAATCCTTCCTTTTTTGATTCGTTGATTCTGTCAATTATGCTTTCAAAAAATTGTCTTTTCATGCCCCTTTATCTTCCTCCTGTTGTGTTATAATAAAAATAAATAAATATTCTTCTTTATTTTTATTAATCATTCGTACCAAAATTTTTTTACGTTTTTACTTTCCTCGTTTTTTTTTTACAAATTTTTCATTTTTAAGGATAGCAAAGTGCTATCCTTTTTTATTATATAATGCAAAACTCCAAAATACAATATATTTTATAGAATATATTGTATTTTTTATATAATATATTGTATTATACAAAAAAGGATGCATCTTGTTGGATGCATCCTGATTTTTTTATTTTAATCTATCTATTATATTTTCATATAGCTTCGGATTTGTTATTTCTATACACTCCAAGGTTTCTAAAAATAAATCAATAATATCTTCAATATCTTTATTTCGGATCAGGCTTTCAACAGAACCATTTTTATATTTATATGAATTATTTTTTTCAAAATCCTGATTGCTATTATAATATCTATCATACAAATAATAAAAAACCGATAATTTGATGCAATTTTCAAAAGAAGATTCTTTTGATTCAATATCTTTTATTGCATCCAATAATTCTTGCTCTGTTGGCATTAATCTAATCCTCCATATTTTCAATTTGCTCTTTTAACATTTCAATTTCCTGCATTAAATCTTCCTTTTTACCTGAATTCATGCTATTTCCGTCATATCTACTAGAATATCTGCCACGAGAATCTCTTCTGGCATTTGAGCCACGACCTCTCGCATATGAATTTCGATTCATCATTGGATATCTGCTATATCCATAATCATAAGAATATCCATCATCTTCAGATTCTTCCATAGCTTCAATTGTTTTTAAACTTTTTAAAAAATGAGCTGTTTTATCTCCAACTTCAAGAGCCGAAGTTGTTAATTTTCCATCACTTGAAATTTTATGTAATTCATCTTCCAACATCTCTGAAAGTTTATGATATTTTCCCATGTTTCCACCTCCTAAGCAATTCTATTTATTACAAGATTAGCATTTGCAACTTCTATTGATGGTGTTGGTGTAGTCGCAGGATCTGATACAGTTGCATCAACATATCTAACAGATACACTAAAACAACACCCACGTGGTACTGTTACAATTGCTGTACTGGTAACATTCCCAAATTCATCGACTGCTGCAGGTGTGAAAATTGCTGTTGATGAATTTCTTGTTTCGCCATTTAAACTAATTGATAACGCTACTGGTGTTACCGCACCGCCTGTTGGAATTGCTATATTTCCGTTAAAAACGATTTGGTATCTAGCAAAACAATTCGATGTTTTTCCTTTCAGAATAAAAATTCCAGATCCGTTGTCATGATATATATAACCACGATTACATGGAATAGAATCTATAAAATCAATTGCATTATTTAACGCAATAATTTGATTTTGTTGTGATATATATTCTGCCAAAAGTAACACCTCCTAAAAATTGCCACAACCACATCCACCATTTTGGCAGCAATTTGGATTTTGCACAACATATGCAGGAATTGCCTTTGGTGCAACATATTGTTCAACTTCATTTGCTAATTGTCTCTGGCCTGACTGAATCATTGCTGTTTGTACATCCTGAGAAGCTTGACCTCTTGCATACATTAATTCTGATCTTAATTGTGCAATAGTGTCATTTTTCGCATCAATTTTATCTTGGCACATCTGATCTAATATTCTCTGTGTATTATTTGTCTGATTTGTTAATAAATCACGAATTCCATCTGAAAGTGCTGCTCTATCTGCACAATTTTCAGCTAAAATTGTTGAATTTAAATTTGCTGTTGCTAGCCTATTCTCGCAACAACAATTTGCAAGCTGTGATTGTATATTGTTAAATCCTTGATTCATTGCTGTTTGATTTGCAAAACTTTGATTCATATTGGCCATTTGGCGAGCATTTGCAGATGTTTCAGCATTTGCAAATCCGTTATTTAATGTTTGATTTACTGATGCTGTTGAATTGCATATCTGATTTGATAATCCATTTATTCCATTTTGAACTGATGAAATACCATTTTGAACTGCAAGATTGTTAAAACCTGCATCTGTATTTGCATTAATTGCGTTTTGGCCATTTAAAAGCCATGGGAAATCAGTATTTATAGTGTTATTTCCACCATATCCTCCGAATCCGTTTCCAAAACCGCCAAACATCGCAGCAATTAAAAATAAAACAATCAGGCTTCCCCAATCATTTCCAAAACCGCCGAATCCATTTCCTGAATTATACGCAGGTGAAACTGGCATATAAAATCCATTTCCATTTCCATTTTCTGTTAATGACATAAAAAAGCTCCTTTCAAACTAGATTTTTATATATAAAATATGCACATTTTATCATTTTTTATTAAAATACTGTTGAAACTGTGGATTATTTTTTAATTGATTTGCTTGCTTTACAGCCATATTATATTGCTCTTGAGTTATTCTTCCTGAATTCATTAGATATTGAATCGCCTGATCTGGATTTTTCAACATCTCTTCTGATAGACCTAAATTTCGTTGAATTAAAAATTGTGTTGGATTTTGCATAAAACCTTGAAACTGCTGTATTAAATTTATAATGTTATTCATTTAGAATTATCGCTCCTTTTTTTATTTTGATTTGATTTACTTGCTAAAATATTTTTTAATTGATTTATTTCTTTTTCCATGATTTCAATTTTTTCATTAAGGCCATTTATTTCAGTTTCCAAATCAGAATTATTATTCACATTTACTTGATTTGTATTTTCATTAGTTTTCTGTTTCTGATCATCTCGAATTGTATAATCTAAAATTTTAATCGAAGGCATTCCAGATGCATCCGCTGATTTTATATAAATCGTTTGACTCTCCGAATCCCACAATTGAACGGTACAATTTGGAGCCACAAGATAACTTTTTGCTCCTGATTCTCCTTGCACCCAGATGATTCCATTCGAAGATTGATTTTGATTTATCTGATTGTATTGCTGATTTGGATTGAATTGCTGCTGATTCTGATAATAAGAATTTGGATAATTATATCTTAAATAATCGTTATTTTGATAATAATTCAATTGTTTTCACTCCTTTTTTATAATTTTTCAAAATAAAAAATTATAACTTCCCTTCCTGAATTCCACGAATCCAAGAATTTTCCATTTTCGATTGCGACAACGTGTGAACCTGTTCCAACTACAAATAAACCTTTTGGATGCTCTTTGCAAAAATCATTTATGCTATAACATGCTGGACATGTATCTGGAACTATTTTTCTTTTAAAACCTAAATTATATAAAATATTCATCCAGACATAATTTGCAGATGGCATATCTCCAAATTTTTCGCCTTCCTCACAAACCATCCAATAGCATTCTTCCCACGATTTTTTCGTGACTACTGTTAACATTCTAATGACGCAATCGCCTGCCGATTTGTTTTTCTTGTTTGGATTATAATATTTAAAATACATCATAAATTTATATTAGCACTTGATATTTATAATAAAACTTTATTTTACATACAATTTTTATTTATTTTATTTTGTGTTATACTGTAATTACACCCCTTTATAAAAATTTCCCCAAAAAGCATCTTCCTCTGGATGGCTTTATCTTTAAAAACACGATATAATAATTTTTGGAAAAAATAATAGGATATATAAGGGATTATTAAATAGTCCAAAGGAGATACCTTATTCCACGGTATCTCCTTTTTTTTATAATTTTTTATTCTTCCATATTTGCCATTTTAAGGCGTTTTTTATATTTAGGTATATATTTTATAGGCTGTTATATTTTGAAGGCACTGTGCGGCAAAATTTCAACGATTTTTTATATTTGAATTATAATATTTATATGCGATTTATATTTCTGTTATTTTTATTCCATAAACATATAACATTAATTTTCGTTTTATAACATAATAACTGTATGCCATACCTCTTTTATATCCTTTTACATCTTCAACCACCAATTCTTGTTTTAAATTATCATAATATACAAAATCAGCAATATAATTACATTCCCTCTCGATTAATTTTCCTTGTTTTACTTTTCCGCTTTTAGCAATATAACTTTCCTCTCGCTGCTCTGGAATCAACAGATATTTGACTTGTGTTTTTAGATCAGAGATAAATCCATCTTTTAATTTATCTTTTAGATATAAATATCGGCGATATTCTTTCGAAGAATCAAATTTCAATCCATCAGCTGTATATCTTTTTCTGGCATTATATTTATTTTTTTTCATATAAATACCTCCTGTATTTTGTTAATTTTATGTTATCACAATACAGTTAAATTCTGCCAAGTGGATTTTTCATATATATATAATAATAATATATACAATAGACGTTTAGTCGTTTAAAATACACTATTAACCCGATTTTGTCAATAAAAATTTTTGATAAATCAGAATGTTTTATTTTATACCTTGAAAATACTATAATATTCTAAAAATATTTTTTTAAAGTTTCCAAAACGAAAACCGTTAAATTAATTGTAATAAATCAGCAATGTTAATATCTTTTCGTGATATGTTCGATAAACAATTCCCATAAAATCAGAGTTTTAATTTTTAAAAAACAGACTTATCCACAAAATGTTAATAATGTTGATAAAAATTTAAAAGGTGACAGATTTACACCCTAAAGGTGAGAGATTTACACCTTAAAGGTGAGAGATTTACACCTTAAAGGTGAGAGATTTACATCTTAAAGGTGAGAGATTTACACCTTAAAGGTGAGAGATTTACACCTTAAAGGCGAGAGATTTACACCCTAAAGGTAACTGATTAGAACTTTATCATAACAACTTTTTTTTGTAAATTATGTTATAATAAAAAAAGAACCATTTCTGGTTCTTTTCCATGGTTATTATTTGATTTATTTTTTATTCAACTTTTAATTTACAAAATTTCCCTATCAACTTTAATTTTATTTTTTCAACTTTTCTTCCAATTTTAACTTCTTCAAGTTCAATATTTTGCAAATGAAAACTTGATATATACTCTTGTAACGCTGGATTAATAACATATCTTTTTAAATTCTTATACTGCTTCATTGTTTTTTTCTTGTGGTTACCAGTAAAATATAAAATTTCATCCACACTTAACTCTACAGTTGTTATTTTAGTAGTATCGAATAATGATTTTTGCATTTTGCTGCTGATCAATAACCATAATAGACAACTATTAGTTGTTGTTAATTTTTTGAAACAATATAATTCTGGCTTAGAAAAATTCTTTTTTAAATCAAAAATAAATTCTGTAAATTCTCTAGAAAATTCTATGAAATATTCTCCTTTTTCATAAGCGGCTTTTTGTATGATTCTTAATTTATAATATTCACGTTTATAGTTTTCTAATTTTGCATCAAAAAATTTATCACAAATTTTTCTTCTGAAACTAGATCTATAAAAGTTCTTAACGTCAACATTATAAAATTCAGCTAAATCATTAGCTTTAATCTTATAATATAAATTAGGTTCATTATCTATTTCTATATCCGAAATAATTGCCATTAAAATCCTCATACAATCAATAGATAATGTATCCATTCCTGTAAAATCAAATAATTTGTTATCAAATACGACTTTGTTTTTTTCATCTGGTGTAACGCTTTTAAACTCTTGGTTCATAAAATCCTCCATAGCTTTTTTCTTTTGCAAACTTTTCATGTCACTCCTCCTATTATACAAAATTTTTCATAAAATATAAAGCATTTTGTATCTAAAAAAATAAAAACCCTCACACCTTAATTATAATTTTTATATCCCAAAATTGCACGATTTTTTTAGATTTCTATAAATAAAAAAAATAGAGCATATCAATAAAATATGCTCTATACGCTAAGAAAATTTTATAAATAATAAGGAGGAGATAGTATCAGCAAAAGTCTAATCTATCTTTCAGTATATCTTCGCTTTTACATAATATTCTATAAATATTCTGTTCTGATAATTGAAACTCTACTGCAAGCTCTTCAACTGTTAATCCATCAATAATTCTACGTTTTAAAATCTTTCGATTTCTTTCAGCATGTAAACATGAAACAATATTTTTATCTATAATATCTTCGATTTCATCTTTTGTTAAATTTTGAAAATCTATAAACATCCAGATTGCCCTTCTTTTAAAAATAATTCTCTTTCAGCTTTCCTTCTACGTAACAAATCTTTATTAATTGAGCCGCAGAATTTACAATAAATTTGCATTGCATTGGCGATATCTTTTTTATCTTTTCTTCCATAATTTGTTAATCTATCTATATCTCCAACTTGATAACAAAATGAAACAAGTGCATCAAATTGATTCTGTGTAAAATTATAATCATTGTTATATTTTGAAACTCTACCTTCAAACTTGTGTATATCGTTTCGTAACAAAATTTCTGCTTCTTCAATAGATATCTTCGAATCTTCTTTTACATCTGATCCGTAATGACCGAAACCAATTGAATAATATTTTTCATTTTCTGAATTTTTAAATGGAATTTCACGGAAACCTTCCCATTTTTTGATAAATGATAAACCTTCTTCTGAAATTCTCATAGCTATACCCCTTTTTACGTTTGAATTTTCTTTCTATTTATAATTATAATTATAATTTTCTGAAATTTCAATACGTGTATAAAAAAAGGTAGTCGCAAAAGCGATTACCTTTTTTGCATCCATCATGATAAAACGAATGCCGTATTTTGAAAACAAAAGAATTATAGCAAATAAAACAACTCTCGTCAATGCAAATTACTATAAAAAGAAGCATAGAGCAAACCAAATTTTATTTCATATTAATTATACATTTATAGAAACATTAAAAACATACTAATTAATTTATATTTTTCATATATTTTAATTTTTCATTTGATGTTATCTAATATTGTATTTATTTGAAATTTATATCTATAAAGAATAGTTTATAAATATCTTTTCTGCTTGCGTATTTGCCCCACAGAGCCATTTTACCCCTTGAACCTAACATATATACACCTTCATGTTTTTAACGCCTTATTCGGCGAATTATAGCCTATACAAATTTCACGCCCTGACATTTAATTTTAAATGTTGCAGATGGTTTTTCTTTTGCGTAAAAATACAAAATATTATTATCAGTATCCAAAGATACATAATCTAATTTATTAAAGTTCTCTTCATCTGCAGAAGATGGTAAATCATAACTTGAATTTGATGCAATAATCATGATATTAACAACTCCAGCCGATGGTTTTGCTGTTACTGGTGTTTGATATCTATAATAACTTTGACCATTGATTGTTACGGTTGAAGAACTCCATCCTGATAATGTAATTGATAATTCTGTCCAATCTTCATCTGCATTTAAAGCATTGATATTTGTTGTATGGCCCGCAACAGTTGTTTCAACAGCTGTTAAATCTGTTTGGATATCTGAAATATCACCTTCATTTGTTGTTATACGTGTATCAAGTGCAGCTATTTCTTCATCATAACCTTGAACTGATTCTTCAACAGCTTCAATTCTATCATCGAATCCGCCAACAGTATTATTTAATGTATCAATTTCGTTTTGTAAATGCCCTGCTGCTTCTTCATCTAATATATCATGAATTGTTTGAACCCATTGTTCAAATGATAATTGTTCATTTCCCATCCAAATACCGAATGCATTTTCCTGCTGCATGATCCAAGCTTCATAATCAGATCTTTGTGTTGTAGACCAAGAATCAAATTCAGATTCTGCATTGCTTCTAAAATCTGCTAAATCTGATGTTACTTGATTATAAATAAAAGTTGTATCAAATTCCGATATGCTAGAAATTACTCCACATCTATCTGAATCGTATCTAGTATCTGTGATATTTGAATTTTGTAAAATTGTAGAATTTGCAACAACCAATATATCAGCAAGGCCAATTTCATAGATAGAACCTTCTCGTGTTAGCTGTGGCCGAACTGGATCTGTTGAAGCAATTCCCTTTTTAACGTAAAAATAGCATTCTCTAACATCATCGTTTTCATCCCAACGCAATACAACAGAATCAATTCTGTTTGATGTTTCATCTGCAGCATCTACGGTTAAAGAATTAACTTCTGTTTCTAATTTCAATCCGCCTTGAATTGCAGCGAATCCTGCTGCTATGTCAATTGAAAAATCAGTTTCTTGTGTAGAAACTTTCAAATTATTGCTTGGATTTGGAAGAATTCCTGTGCTAAAAAGAGCTCCAATTAAAGCTTTTAATGGTTTCGAACTAATAGCTCGATCATAAATTGGCTCGCCGAGCTGATCATACGAAACTCGAGAATCAAAAGGAAATCCAATCATTTTAATCACCTCTCTATTCTATGTATTTCCGAAAGTTTTAATTAAAGGTGTTCCAATTTCAAGCGTAAGTTCCCAAACACCTTCTTTGACAACTTCGTAACAACTAATAATTCTGGCATCTAAGGATAAGCCGATTTCAGATATTTCAACAGATATCAAATCTCCAAGGTCATAATCAATCATATATTGATAACTGCCACGATAAATTTGAAATTCAATATTTTGTTTATCTGTATATTTTGTCAATTCTTTATCTGAATCAGACATTACAGCAATTTTAAAATTTTTATCTGCAATTGATAAATCAGGAGTATCCGCATTAAAATAATCTTGAACAGCTGTTTGCATTCCAACATGTTCGAAACGTCCTGAAGCATCTGGCAGCTCATTGATTAAAACATATACTTTATCTTTATTTTCTGATGTCTGAATCATAGTATCTTTTGTATTTGTATTACTAACAACTAATGATGCAGAAATAATATTTCCATTTGCAGATGAAAATAAAACTGGGTTATTTCCAAACGTATTTCCTTGCGTTAAATCTTTTCCATGTATGATATTTAAAGTTTTATCGTGTGTTTCATAATCCCATATTACTTCAAAAGAAGCTCCTGATGGTTTTAAAATCTTATAAAGTTTATCACCTAATCTTTCATGATTTCGATTATGCTCTGAATAATGATAATTTCCATTTGCATTATCTATCGAGCCAAAATTTATATCGAGCTCTCTTACAGTTGTAACAAGTGAACTACCTTTATAATCATCAACTTGATAATTTGTCCAAGCTATTTTTTTAAAAGCATTAAAATATTCTCTTGCAACAACATCCGCAGTTCCTGATTGCATCAACCACGTTGGAAGTCCTTCATTTTTTAAAAGACATGTACCTTCTTTTCCATCTGCTAGTGTTCCAGAATCATCATAAAATTTCGTTGGTAACGGATACACTATCATTTTATTAACTTCATCTTCAACAAACTTTCCTGAGATTGTTACAAGTTCAATATAATTTTTTTTCTGCCAATTTACTTGCGATATTATTCCAAGTTCTTTTCGTTTTTTGGAATAAATATATTTCCAATTTGAATTATATTGACGGCCACGTAATTGAACAGAAAAAGTGCCTA
>Ga0326514_10003232_pt1 | contig 10362 bp, 12 predicted proteins | sample 3_2548_0518_D_FD_203653 | JGI IMG/M metagenome (GOLD analysis project Ga0326514, IMG submission 203653) | Bovine rumen microbial communities from UC Davis, California, United States - 3_2548_0518 | ecosystem: Host-associated > Mammals > Digestive system > Stomach > Rumen | place: USA... | reverse complement strand
TCATTAAAGCTTCTTTACATTTCAGGTTTTTGAACCTGAAGCACCCATGCATGAAATAATCTCTCATAGACCTGATAAGATTGTCATTAGTTTTAAGCATGACATAATTTATCTGATGATCGTCAGTAGTAACTGCAATTTTAAGAGGATAAGTCAGGTCAGGCTTATCATCACAGTAGACGATATTTTCAAGCGGGTATTCCCTGATAGCATAATTAGCGCCGTCACACTTTAGCGTACAGAGATAATAGCCTATGGATTTAGGTTTTTCTACAAAGGCTAAGTTATCATTAAGATAGACATTCTCAGCCGAATAGGCAATGTAGCTGTTTGAAGCAAAAGCTCTGTTAAAGGCCGAAGACTTATTAGCTTTTGAAGCACTCTCATTAAATCCCTGTTCCAGTACGAACCCTTCACCACGCAGAAATTTAGTATCAGCACGCAGTCTTGAACTAATACCCATTTCTACATAATAAGGATTAATAATAGAAACAGGATTTGATACCATGAAAATCGGAACATAACGAACTTGCTTATTGTTACCCCTTGCAATAGAAGTATGAACAGACAGAAGCTTTTTAATTTCATCGGAACAGTAGTGATTTGTTTCTGACTGAAATTCATCAAAAAGCATTCTCGCAGTATCAGACAGGAAGTGGGAATATTTCTTCAACTGGTCAGCGTTATTTAATGAGATAGCATAACCACAGGATTCATTATTAAGGAACAGTTCATGATAGGCGCCTGATGCCTGTCTCTTGCTTGTCATTAAATACTCAGGAAAGAACAGACCCTGAATATCCTTAAAGAATTTATCAGCACAGTTATCCAGTTCATAATTGAATCGGTAAACAAGACAGAACTTTTCTTTTTTATCAATAAAGCGATTAACACAAAGACGACTGAAGTAAGTTGTTTTTCCAGCAGATCGGTTTGATGTACAAATAAAAATCTCAGGAACATCACCATTAATATCTTTCATGGACAAAAGCTTAGTTCCGTCATAATATATAGAATCCATAACCACACCCCCTTATATGAATTATACCATTCTTTTTGACTTTTGGCAAGAGATATGGTATAATGCAGATGAAAGGAGGTATCGGATATGGATTTACAGGCAGTTTTATCTGCAATCAGCACTGTAGGTTTTCCCATCATCTGTGTTATAGCTATGGCTTGGTATGTCAAGTATATTACAGACAAGAACCGAGAACAGATTGAGACGATGAATGAAGCCCACAAAAATGAAATTGGCGAAGTAACTAAAGCTCTCAATAATAACACACTTGCTTTGCAAAGACTTACAGATCATTTGGAGGGCAAAGAATAATGGATGAAATCAATATCTTATCCCTTCCTTCAGTCATAGGTGTTGCATTTCTTGTACTTGCTGGGTGCTACGGAAATGGAGAGGAAAGAGTAGAAAGATTAGAAGCAGATGGTTATGATTATAACACTGTTCAGGACTGCGTGAATGATTTATGCGAACTGATCGAAAAATACGGAGGTTAAAATGGCTAACTGGTATTATGTAGTCGGTGATGAAAGATATGACTACTTAACTCAGGCACAGATGGAACATAATGCCATACTTCTAACGACAGTATTGCGGGCAAAAGGCTGGACAGATATTGCAATAGCAGGAGCACTTGGAAATATTCAGCACGAAGGTATCTTAAACCCTGGCCAGTGTGAAGTCGGAGAAGGAGTTCCTTCAGGAAACTCAGATACTTCTTACACTGGTGGTTTAGGTCTGATTCAGTGGACTAAACCGAGGGCTGGAAATATAAACCCACTCTTGCGTTATGCTTCTGAAAACAACAAAAACTGGTATGATGGTGATTTACAGGCTGAGTACATTGATTATGCAGATGATTATTCTATGAACTATGGCCTGTGGGGTTGGATTGAATCAAGCACTTATCCTGTTTCATTCTCAGACTTCAAGCAGTTAAGCACTACACCTACAGAAGCGGCCTATATTTGGCTTTATAATCTTGAAAGGCCGAATGACCCTTCAGGTTCAGGACCTACAAGAGCAGAAAACGCAGAAAGATGGTATCAGTATATCCAACAGGCAAGCTACACTCCACGTTTGGAAATGGGTGATATTTATACTTCACCTTACTACACCACTTGGAACGCTTACTGGACTGCTACAGATTCTGGCCGAATTAATATGCCTAACTGTACTGCCTATTGTTTTGGTAGATGGAACGAACTCACAGATACAAGAGAACGCCACTCCAATTTTCCTACAGGGGCTGGCTATCAATGGTATTCTCAGGGTATTGCAAAGGGATTTACTGGTGGAACAGTTCCACAACTTGGAGCGGTTGCTTGCTGGGATTATATGGGGATTGATGAAGGCGAATATACCCACACTGGCCATGTAGCAGTTGTGGAGCAGATAAACTACGATTCTCAGGGAAATCCTGTAAGCATTGTTACTTCAAACAGTGCATGGTATCGTGGAGAAGACTGGGATGAACCGAGAAATGAGTATCCTTGGTTTTATACTGAAACTCTTGACCTAAGTACAATCAATGACCCTTGGGGCAGAGAAGGCTCACAGTTCCTTGGGTTCTTATACAATGAAAATATAATTCCTATTCCACCTACACCACCTACACCAACAAAAAGAAAAATGCCCTTCATTTTCTACTTAAAAAGGCAATTCTAAGGAGTGAACACTAATGGCTATCAAATCTATTCAGGAAGTGATCGACAGTGCAAGAGCACTGATCGGCGAGAATACTTCAGATGATGCATTATCCTTTATGGATGATTTGTCAGATACTTTGACAGATTATGATACCAAAACGAAGGATAATACAGACTGGCACGAAAAGTACGAACAAAATGACGCTGATTGGCGAAAGCGTTACGCTGACCGCTTTAATGGTAAACGTGAAGATCAGGATGAAGACGATTCCTATGAACTTCCTGACCCGCCAAAGAAAACATATTTAGATTTATTTACGGAGGTAAAAAGTAATGGCTAAAAGAGTTGCACTTAGTACGCTCAATGCTTCTACTCTTGATATTCTGAACGTCATCAGACAGAACGCTTCTTATGAATATCAGACGCAGGTTCCGGTAGTTACCCAAGCTACTGACATTCCTAAAGTTGGTGAGATTCTGTATGGTAATCCTGCACTTGCCAACCAGTTTATCAACGCTCTTCTCAATCGTATTGCTCTCTATCGTGCTAAGAGTGCTACCTTTAATAATCCTTATGAGAGGTTCAAGAAAGGTTATCTTGAGTTTGGCGAAACTGTTGAGGAAGTGTTCGTCAATCTGATTAAACCTCTTGAGTACTCTGCTGAGAAGGGCGAAGCGAGAGAACACAAACGCTATATGCCTGATGTACGTTCTGCTTTCCATGTGATGAACTGGCGAGTACTGTACCCTGTCACCATTCAGGATGATGACCTGAAAATGGCTTTCCTTTCCATTGATGGTGTTCGTGACCTGATTGAAAAAATTGTAAATGCAATTTATGTATCTGCCAATTACGATGAGTATCTTCTGTTCAAGTACCTGCTGATTAAAGCCATTTCTCATGGTAAGATGTACCCCAAGGCTATCGACATGGCTGACGATAAAAATGCGGCGGTTGCGTTCAGAGGTACTTCTAACATGATGACCTTCATGCGGTCTGAATATAACATGGAGGGTGTACTAAACACTACTCCTAAAGAGAGACAGGCAATCTTCATGGACGCCCAGTACAACGCACAGTTTGATGTTAATGTACTTGCCAGTGCGTTTAATATGGAAAAAGCCGAGTTCATGGGTAAGCTGGAACTCATTGATGACTGGACTTCCTTTGACAATGACAGATTCAATATTATCCGTGCAAACTCTGATGGACTTGAAGAGGTTACCGCAGATGAACTTGCTCTTATGGCTGATACTGTCGCAGTTATTGTAGATGAAGACTGGTTTCAGGTTTACGATAACGAAAACAAAATGACCGAGAAATATACTGCCAGCGGTCTGTACTGGAACTATTTCTACCATGTGTGGAAAACTATCAGCTTCTCGCCCTTCCACAATGCAGTTGTTTTCGTTAAGAATTCTGCCACTATCACTGCTCCTAATACTCTGACCTTTACTGTCGCAAATAAGGACGTTTCCGAGGAAGGACAGACCACCATGGTTATTCTCCTTGATGATAGCACTGCTCAGTTCATTCCTACTTCTGACCATCACGATCAGACAAGTAATGCAGTTACCAATGGAATTGCTGTTCAGCCTTATGGCGGTTACATCTTCCCTGAAGGAAAGACTACTGTGAGTGCTCAGGTTACTGTTGGTGGAGTAGCTTATACTGGTACTGTAGCTACTACCGCCGATGTTGGTGATAAAATCACTTTCACTAAGGCTAACTAATGAATAGGGGAGATTAACCTCTCCCCTTTCATTTCTAACATTAAGAAAGGGGTAAATTTAAAAAATGGAAAGAATTGGTTGGGAAAATAATCAAGGTGCATACTTCATCAATAAACTTGATGAAAGAATGACGGCTTCAGAACAGAGCATTGAAACTCTTAATAGTGTTTCTTCTAAATCTTATTCTCTTGCAGGTGGTGGAAGCCTTACATTCAATAAGCCCGATGGAATAACAGTTATGTACGTTATGAGGGATGCTACATCTATTTATGAAATGTTTGTCATTGACATTTGGGGAGGAATCAAGCACCTTATCGGTACATCTGAAGCAATAACGGTCAGTATTAGTAATGGGGTTGTAACTGTAGCAAATAGTTCTGCTTACGCAGTAGCGGTTCTTGTGCAGTGCGGTGTTCACACAGAATAAGGAGATAATATGTCATACATTCAGCCTAATTCTCGAATAGAGTTCTTCGATGATATTGGAATTTCTCAGGACTACAATGATACCCTGTATTTTGAAACTCTTGCACAGAAGGATAATTATTTCTCAACGATTAATAGACTGGCTCACGTTGACAGATGCTATTATGTAAGAGAACGCAGAGGATTTGTGAGAGTAGAATTGCCTATGAACACAATGATTCACGCTCAGTATATGCGTTTTCAGAATACAAGCTATGGGCTGAAGTGGTGGTATGCTTTTGTAACTGACGTTATTTATATCAATGACAACACTACAGAAGTACAGTTTGAATTAGACCCTATGCTTAGCTGGATGGGCGAATTTTCTCTCAGTGAGTGCTTTGTAGAAAGACAGCACAGTTTAACGGATGAAATAGGCGATAATCTTGTGCCTGAAAATTTTGAGCTGGGTGATTATATCAATGAACTGCGAGTTGTAGGTGGGCATATGCAGAATAAAAAGATTATGCTTGCACAAACTCCTGTTAAACTGGCTGACGGAACTTACGCTAATGAAGGCGGATTGTATGGTGGTATCTACAGCGGGCTTGGATATAAAGTATATAACACACCAAGTGAAGTAAATGCTGTAATTGAAGGCTTATCTGAAGTAAAAAGACAGGATGAACTGATACAGATCATGATGATTCCTTCAGATTTTGTTTGTGAAGCTGGCAGTACTACACCACAGCAGTATTCAGTCTCTGTTACAAAGCCTTATACAAGCGTTGGCGGTTATACGAATGTCAGAAATAAAAAGCTTTTTACTTACCCATATAAATTCCTTTCAATCTATAACTGTGAAGGCGAAAATATAGATTTAAAATATGAGTATTTTGCGAACGAAACTTGTGATTTTTATCTGAGAGGAATTATGAATCTTGAGCCTGTCATTATGTGTTTACCACGCTCTTATATGGGGGAAGGCTTGAGCTATCCTAATGCAATCAGCATGAGGAACTTTCCTAAATGCTCATGGGCAAGTGATACTTATAAAGCCTATTTAGCACAGTTGGGCAGTTCTACTGCGTCTAATGTAATGGCAACAGCACTTCCAGCAGTTGCCAGTGCTGGCCTTGCAGTTGCCACAGGAGGAACAAGCTTACTTGTAGATGCCGCTAAAGTTGGAGCAGTTGGTGTTGGCAAAGAAATAAGCAATCTGCTTGCTGGAGTTGCTATTCCGCCGCCAATGCCTAATAAAGCACACGGAGTACAGACAAGTGATATTCTGTACGCTGGCGATAATAAGGAATTTTATTTCTATCAGAAATCAATTCGTGGCGAAACTGCAAAAATAATTGATAACTATTTTACTATGTTTGGTTATGCTGATAGAACTGTCCATGTACCTAATATGAACGCAAGACAGAGATTTACATATGTAAAAACTGTTGGGTGCAAAATCAACTGTGCTTGTCCAGCTTCCGATGCAGATTTTATTGAGGGACTTTTCAATAAGGGAATCAGATTTTGGAAAGATCATACTCAGATAGGTTCATACTCTGATGATAATCTACCCTTAGGAGGTTAATATGGGAAGACGAAATAAAACATTTTTTGAAGAATCAGCTCAGCTAAATAACAGAACTTACCTTCAGTATATTGAGCATTTAACTGAACTGTCCATTTCCATGTTTGAATACAAAAATCTGCCTGATACCATTGACTGGAGATTTTTGGAAATGACCCTGTTTGAAAAAGGGCAGGCACTATGGTTTAAAGATGAAGTGATGGGTGATTTAGTTACTATGTTTGCTTCTAATGGGCCTTTTGACTTCTACAGAGTTCCTATCAATCGTCACGCTTACGCAGTAAACGGCTATCAGAATGATTTAACTGATAAGAACAGCGTTATTATTTATAATAACATGATTCGCACAAACAGTATTCTTGATGTAAAGATGTACGCAAGAAGACTGTATAATATAGACAGAGCGATTGACATTAATGTTAACGCTCAGAAAACCCCTGTACTTATTGTTTGCGATCAGGAGCAGAGACTTACCATGCTGAATATGTACAAGGAATTTGATGGAAATGCCCCTGCTATCTTTGCTGATAAAGCTATTGACCTTTCACAGTTAAAAGTGCTGTCAACTGAAGCTCCTTTCTTGGCAAATAAGTTGTTTGACATTAAAAATATGACTTGGAATGAAGCTTTAACGAGACTTGGCATCAGTAATAGTTCTTATCAGAAAAAAGAGCGACTTGTATCCGATGAAGTAGCACGTTCTCAAGGTGGAACGATTGCCAGTAGATATTCAAGGCTTGAAATGAGGCGAGAAGCTATTGACAAAATCAATAAAATGTTTGGACATAATATCGAAGTCAATTACAGGGAAGATTATCGTGAAATTGACTATGATACTATGGTTCAGCCTGCTTCAGAAGGTGAGCCTGGGGAAACCAAAAGAATGTTCGCAAGAGCGGAGGGTGATTAAATGTCTAAATATACTACTGAAGTTCGCTTTATTTGTGAAAATTATGCTGGGCTTACTGAAAGTGTTGATTATGATTCTGTAGATGAAGTAATTGCCGAATCAAGAACAAAGATTTTTGATTTTGATTATCCCATTTTTGATGAAGCCTATCGCCCTGTTCTTGAAACAAAAATCCTGATGCACTATTATACAAGGGAAATCTGTGAAGAAACTGTTGGCCTGTGGAAACTTAGACTTAGGGCTAAACTTAATGAGATTATGCCCTATTATAATAAGCTTTATCAGTCAGAATTGCTTGACTTTAACCCCCTTTATGATGTAGACTATAACAAAGAGGGTAACAGAAATCTTGACGAAAACAATACAAGAACTAATAACTCTAATAGGAATAGTGTTAATGGCGGTCAGGATATCCGAACTGGCAATTCTACAGATGGCGGTCAGGATATAAGAACTGGTACAGATCAGAAGGGCGGTTCAGATTCAACAAGTACTTCTACAAGGGATAAATACAGTGAGTGGAATCTTTACAGTGATACTCCACAAGGTGGTATTGAAGGAATAATTGGTGCAGAAGATGAACCTGATTTAGAAGATAACGGATATCTTACAAATGCAAGGCATATTCTTCATGATGGTGATGGAACTACTGGAAACAGCACTACTACTTTTGGCGGTACTTCTACTACTAATGATCGAATAGCCTATGGAAAAACCAACACTAACTCTGATAAAACCACTTTTGGAAAAACCAATAATACCACTGAAGAAGGCAACTCTAATTTTGAAGGCAATTCCATTGAAGACTACGCTGAACACGTTTTTGGTAAAATGCCTGGAAAATCTATGAGTCAGTTGTTACTTGAGTTCCGAAATACATTTCTTAATATTGATATGAATGTCATTGACGAACTGAAACCCCTATTTTTCAATTTGTGGTGAGTGATATGTTACGTATTTATAAAGTCTTACCGACAGAATATGATAATAGTATTTCATACTACGAAGTCCTTACAAAAGTAAAATACAAAATAAATGAAATCATTGATGCCTTGGATACTAAAGTAGATAAGGAAGAAGGAAAGGGACTAAGCACTAATGACTTTACTAATTTAGATAAGAGTAAACTGAACACAATTCAGGCTGGTGCTGAAGTCAATATAATTGATACTATCGCTGTAAATGGAACTAATCAGCAGATTGCCAATAAAAGAGTAAACATAACAGTACCTACTAAAACTTCTGAACTTATCAATGATAGTTACTTTATGAATGTAAATTATAGCGAAAATGATAAGAAAATCATATTTAGTTAAGGAGGATTCTAATGAAAACTATTAAGCATTTTAGATTCCACAGTCAGAAAGTACTTCCCCTTGTTTACGATGAAAGTTTATCGTATTATGAAGTACTTTGTAAAGTTATCAGTAGGTTAAATGATTTGACAGACATGATAACCAACAAACTTGGCGAACTTGTCAAAGAGCATATTAATAAATTCTTTGCTGAAGTTCTTTATGATGAAGAAACTAAATGCATTTCATTTGCTTTAGTAGAAACGGAGGATGAAAATGAGTGACAAACTGTATGCAGACCACTTCGAAATGCCTGATGGAAGGCTTGTCTATGTTCAGGACGAAGAAACTGCAAACAAGGTGGACAAAGTAGCTGGCATGGGTTTATCTCAGAATAGCTTTACAGATGCAGAGAAAACTAAACTTGCTGGAATTGCAAGCGGGGCAGAAGTAAATGCTATCACTTCGGTGCAGAAGAATGGTACTGCGTTGCCGATCAATAATAAGACAGTAAATGTTACTGTTCCTACGGCGGTTAGTCAGTTAACTAATGACGCTGATTTTGCAAGTAAGAAATTTGTAACTGGTGTTAAAAAACAGTTAGCTGGAAGAAAGTTCGTATTTATTGGCGATAGCTATGGTGACGGATATAGTCCTGATGGAAGCGTAGAAGGGTGGTGCGACAGAGTAAAGACCTACCTTGGATTAACTCTTGGTACTAACTACTGGACTAATCACGCTGGCGGGGCTTGCTTCGGAAGAAGTGACAATACAAGTTTTGAATCACTACTTGCAAATGTTAATGTCCCTGCTTCAGAAAAAGCAAATATTACAGACATTGTAATTGGTGGCGGATATAATGACTATGCTTGGAGCACAGAAAGCATTAACTCTGGAATGGACAGAGTTGAAACTGTTGTTAACAATAATTTCCCTAACGCAACAGTTTGGGTATTTGCTATTGGATGGACTAATTCCTGTCAGGTTAGAAGACAGCTTTGTCAGCGTTATGACGAAGCATATATGCGTACTTGCAATTCTAAACTGTGGAGATATAGAGAATTATATCAGCAGTTACAGTACAAGTATTATTTCTCTTCAGATTATATTCACCCTAATGCGAGCGGGTTGTATCTTATTTCTAACTGTATTGCTGGGGCACTAATTGGCAGTGAAGAAGCAGAAATGACAAATGTAATTCCCCTTTCAATTTCTGGAACTAATGTAGGTAACGCTTGTAGAGTTGGAAAATACATTCATGTAAGACTTTGGGGTAGTTCTCTACAGACTGATGTAATTCAGGCAGGAAACCTTAGTGATACTGGTCAGACTATTTCATCCCCTTATATTATGGGTGGAACAAGCGCCGCTGAGAATACTGTTGACATCCCTGCGGTAATTCTTACAAGCGGAGGACTATTCTTTAATACGACAATCACTGTTGCATTTAGAACACAGAGTGACGGTACTGTAAAAATTTATGCTGCACATAACTGTGTTAAATCTGACCACAGTGCATATATCGGAGCTGACATTAAATCTATTCAGATTAGAGGATGCTCGTTTGAAATTCCTATTTGCGATGCCTAAATTTTTACTCCTGAGCATGAGTATAAACTGCTCATTTTATGTTGCAGATTTGTGGACTGAGCAATCAATATTATGAAACAAATGAATTTGAATTTTAGCGTTGCTGGAAGGTACATGAATGTTCTGAAAGGAACGTACATTGAGGGACAGCAAAGCGAAATTATATATAC
>Ga0326514_10003231_pt1 | contig 10362 bp, 5 predicted proteins | sample 3_2548_0518_D_FD_203653 | JGI IMG/M metagenome (GOLD analysis project Ga0326514, IMG submission 203653) | Bovine rumen microbial communities from UC Davis, California, United States - 3_2548_0518 | ecosystem: Host-associated > Mammals > Digestive system > Stomach > Rumen | place: USA: California... | reverse complement strand
GACGATATCGAGTCGATCGACGTGCTCCGCGATGCCACGGCCACGGCCATCTACGGCTCGAAGGCTGCCAACGGCGTGATTATCATCACCACCAAGAGCGGCGGCAAGACCGAGCGCACGAACGTGACTTATAACGCCTATGTGGCTTTCGACAAGATTGCCAAGACCCTCGACGTGGCCTCGGCCAGCGACATCCGTGGATACGTGAGCAGAAACAACATCGACTATGCCTACGACAAGAACGGCGACACCAACTGGCAGGACGAAGTGCTCCGCACCGGTGTCAGCCATAACCACAACCTCTCCATCACCGGCGGCTCGGCCAAGACCAAGTATATGGCATCGCTGAACTACATGAACCGCCAGGGCGTCATCAAGGGCTCGCACATGAATCGTCTGAACCTGCGCTCGCTCGTTTCCACCAAGGTCATCAAGGACCGCCTGGAACTGTCGGTAGGACTGAACGCCATGTACGGCAAGCACGTCGGGGTGCCCATGGGCGATACCGGTGCCTCCGTGCTCGACGCCATGAACTACTTCAACCCCACCAACGGCGTGCAGAATGCCGACGGCACATGGGTGATGGGCGAGGGCTCTGCCAACTACAACCCCGTATCGCTGATCAACGAGGATACCTCCGAGACAACCTGGAAGCGCAACCAGATCATCGCCAAGGCCACGCTGAAGATCATCGAGGGCCTCTACTGGAATGCCAACTACTCGTTCAACCACCGCCAGAGCATCTATAGTTCGTATCACTCTCATAACACGCAACTCGTTCCCTACAATGCCTATAACGGAACGGCCAACCGCAACACCTACTTTGGCGACGACCACACCTTCGAGACCTACCTGAACTACGACGTGACCTTCGCCAAGAAGCACAAACTGGCCCTCATGGCAGGTTACTCCTGGGAGCAGCGCACCTCCAACGACGGCTTCGGACTGGAGGTCCATAACTTCTTCGACGACTATCTGAAGTGGAACCAGTTGACTTACGCCGGCACCATCGACGGCATGCCGGCCGTGCAGAGCGGTACCAAGGAGAAGATTCGCAACATCTCCTTCTACGGCCGTGCCAGTTACTCCTTCAACAGCCGCTATATGCTGCAGGCCACCATCCGCCGCGACGGTTCATCCGTCTTCGGCGACGGTCACCGCTGGGGCACCTTCCCCTCCGTCTCTGCTGCGTGGAACATCACCGAGGAGCCCTTCATGCAGAACCAGAAGGTGTTCGACAACCTGAAACTCCGTCTGGGCTACGGCGTCAGCGGTAATGCACTCGGCTTCGGCGCCTACTCCGCCGTGGCCACCTACGGCGCCACGGGCTCTACCTTCGTCTACAACGGCAACAATTGGGCCATCCTCGGCGCTACCAAGTTGGCCAACCCCGACCTGAAGTGGGAGTCGACAGGCATGTTCAACGTCGGTATCGACTATGGCTTCTGGGGCAACCGCATCAATGGCAGCCTCGAGTTCTACAACAAGAAGACCAAGGACCTGATCTGGAACTATCCCGTATCCACCGTCATCTATCCCTTCGACAATATCGCCGCCAACGTGGGTGAAATCACCAATACCGGTATCGAGTTCACCATCAACATCGACGCCATCCGCACGAAGAGTTTCAACTGGATGACTACCATCAACCTGGCTCACAATAAGAATAAGGTGAACAAGTTGTCGAACGACAAGTATGAGACCTCTACCTTCGCACAGGGCGACCCGATGGTGGCCGGCGTGTCGGCCAACGGCTATACACAGCGCGTGATGGAGGGTGAGCCTCTCGGCACATTCTTCCTCTACGAGTTTGCCGGCTATGACGCCGACGGAAAGGCCTCCTACTATGTGCGCGACGACAACGGCAACAAGACCGGCGAGACCACCGGCGCCCCCGAATACAAGGACCGCTACATCGCCGGCAACGCACAGCCCAAACTGAACTTCGGCTGGAACAACACGTTCTCACTGGGCAACTGGAACGCCACGCTCTTCTTCACAGGCGTGCTGGGCAACAAGATCTATAACGGCTCGCGTGCACACTATACGGCTCCCGACTTCTTCGCCGGCGGCAAGAACGTGCTGAAGGAGTTTATCACCGACCGTCCTGCGGCCGACAACCTGAGCAACATACCCTCCGACCGCTTCCTCGAGAAGGGCGACTATCTCCGTCTGCAGACCCTCTCAATCGGATATACATTCAAGAAGTTGGGCGACTGGCTCCAGAGCCTGCAGATCTATGCCACCTGCAACAACGTGTTCACCATCACAGGATATAAGGGACTCGACCCCGAAGTCAACATGGGTGGCATACAGCCGGGCGTAGACTTCCGCTGGAGCAACTATCCTCACACGCGTACATTCATGGCTGGTGCAAGGATTAATTTCTAATCATTTAAACGGAATAGCAATATGAAGACAAATATCAAGGTTTTATTCGCAGCCTCCTTTGCCGTGATGACTGTTGGCTGCACCGATCTGGAAGTTCCTGTAGAGTCACAGTACACCTCTTATCCTAACAGCGAGGCTGCACTGGAGGCTCAACTCTCAGGCATCTATTTCCAGATGCGCGACTGCTTCGGCCGTCGCTATATGGAGGCTCAGGCCCTCTCCAGTGATGAATACACCGCCGTGTCATACGGAGGCAACTGGTACGACAACGGCGCCTACGCCCATCCCAGCCTGCATAACTTCACCTACGAGGACGCCTCTATCGACTGGATGACCGTACTGGCATCAGGCGTGGTGAAGGCCAACGAGGTCATCAACAGCGACGCTGATGCCAAGTACAAGGCTCCCGCACGGGCCATGCGCGCCTACTTCACCTATATCATGATGGACTGCTGGGGCGACGTGGCTATCAATGACGCCACCAAGGCCGGACAAATCGACCTCGAGGAGCGCCAGCCGCGCGCCGATGTGGCACGATGGATTGAGAGCGAACTAAAGGAGATCATCCCGCAACTGACCACAGAGACCACGGGCGAGAACTATGGCAAGCCCAACAAGTATATGGCCCAGGCCCTGCTGGCCAAACTGTATATCAACTGGCCCGTATATACCGCCTCATCCGTGGATGCCTACGACGCCAACTCCTACTCTACCGAGAAACTGGCCGACTGTATCTCCGTGTGCAACGAGATCATCAACTCCGGCAAGTTCGAACTGGGCCCCGATGCCTATCGCTTCAAGTTCGCATCCGACAACACGGAGCGCGTAGAGGCCGGCACCATCAAGGACTTCATCTACGCCATGCCCTATCACACCACCCAGGCCACGGGCATGCAGTATGGGCGCTCTCACTCCTATAAGGACGTGAAGAGCCTCAAGCCCAGTTACTATGGCGAGGCACTCACCAACTCTGGCGGCGGATATGTCACGATGACACCAGAGTTCGTGAAGTTGTTCAACCTCAAGGGCGACGAGCGTAACATGCTGATTATCGGACTGTCGGAAGACCTCAGCGACTATCGCTACGACACCGGCGGCGACGAGAACACCGTCTACGTCTACGACCCCGTCACCCTGCTGCCCACCACCCAGGCCTGTCTCGACAAGGAGGGCAATCCCCTGAAGATCAGCCGGCCCATCAATCTCGTGGAAAAGGACTTCACCATCAACGTGGGTGATAACCTGACAGGCTGGCGCCAGGGCTGCCGCAACCTGAAGTGGCACGTCACACGCACCGACTATGCCAACGGCCGTAACCAGTCTAACGACATCCCCCTGCTGCGCTATGCCGACGTGCTGCTGATGAAGGCCGAGGCACTCACGCGCCAGGGCAGTTCGGCCGAGGCCAAGGACCTGGTCAACCAGATTCGGGCATACGCCAACGCCGAGTTGCTCGACCACAACCCCTCGCTCGAGGAAATCTACGAGGAGCGCGGACGTGAGTTCTTCGACGAGAATATGCGCCGTACCGACATGATTCGCTTCGGACACTACGAGGATGAGTACTTCCCCCACTACAAGGACTTCCCGACGGCCAACTTCGACAAGACCCGCCGTGTGTTCCCCGTCAATAAGAGCATGCTCGACCTGAACCCGAAGTGGAAGCAGAACAATGGCTATTAATATCCGCTCGATACTATTATCACTATCTCTTTGGGCAGTCACCGCCGTGGCTGCCCAAAATATTGAGATCGTGGTGCATCGCGGGGCCAACGCACTGGCCCCGGAGAACACATGGCCCTCGGCAGAGGCTGCCCTGAGGTATGGGGCCGACTGGATAGAGGTAGACGTCAGGCCCTCGAAGGACGGCGTGCTCTTCAACCTGCACGACGCTACGCTCGACCGCACCACCAACGGCACGGGCCTGCTCGCCGACATGCTCTCGGAGGATGTGCGGCGACTCGATGCCGGCAGTTGGTTCGACCCGCAGTATGCAGGGCTGCAGGTGCCCACGATTGGCGAGATGCTCGACTCGCTCCGTGGCAGGGCAGGCGTATTCTTCGACGTGAAGCGCGGCACGCCCATTGCATCGCTCGTCAGCCTGGTACGTGAGAAAGGGTTTGCCCACAGGAGTTTCTTCTGGTTCGGCGACGAGGCCATGCTGCGCGAGTTTATCAGTCTCGCCCCGGAGATGAAGGTCAAGGTGAACGCCGCCGACGTCGACCGCCTGAAATACTGGCAGACCGTCTGCACCCCCTCCTATGTGGAGATTGCCCCGGAGATGATCACCGACGAGTTCCGCTCTTACTGTCACAGCCACGGCATCCGGGTGATGGCAGCCTGTCAGGAAGACGACACCTCGCAGTTTCAGACGGTCATCGACCGCAGGGCCGACATGGTGAATCTCGACAGGCCAGAGGTCTTCCTGCCCCTGCTGAAAAGGTGATCTTCATCCCGTAGAGGCTCCTGTCAATCCGATGGCGCACCCCTGCAACCGGCAACACCTTCCACAGCACTGAATTCTCTAGAGAATCCATTGCCACGGAGCCTTCCTGCAACTCTACGGAGCCTTCCTGCAATTCTATGGAGCCTTCCTGCAACTCTACGGAGCCTTCCTGGAATTTGATGGAGCCTTCCTGGAATTTGATGGAGCCTCATCAGGCAACTTTTCCTCGCGCACGTATATAGAGGCCTATCATTTTTTTTGCCCACACCTCCCGCACCTCCCGCACCCGGCCTAGGTGTAAGAGGTGTGAGAGGTGCGGGCAGTTTTTCTGTTACGTAACTATACGCGCGCGAGACTTTTGGTTCAGAGAGAATAAGTTGCAAATGATTCCAAAGATATTTTCTCGTTTCGCATAAAATTAGTAATTTTGCACTCGCATCCGCCAGCCGATGGCGACTCTGAGAGAAGAGACCCTGGCCAGGCGGAGTACTACTTATTAGAAAGCGTCCAACAGACTAATGGGAAACAACAACGATATAGCACAAATGCTGGCCCTGCTGCATGAGTTGCAGGGCATTGATTTTGTGCGGCAGTTGAAGTTGATTACCGAGCGGCATGAATTCACGCCTTTGCCTAATGAGCAGTCCATCTATATTGTTGGCGGCGAAACCAGTCCAGATTTTGCAAATTTGCTGATTGCAGCACGTAAGGCTGTAGAGCATGGTTACAGAGTTTTTATCCTGCCTAATCCCAAAGGTATCAGAACGGCAGACTTTATCTTTGAGCGTAAGGGGGTCTATAAGATGTTCGACTTGAAAACCATAATAGGAATAGGTTCTGCCGATAACCGTTTGTCTGAATCTATCTACCAAACCAATCGTGTTTTACTGAACATGATAGCAGATTACAAACCCAGCGCACTTGCGCGTAGCATTAAGCGATATTTTGAATTGAATCCTCATGCTCGAGAAGTTATGCTGTTCAAAGGAAAGAAGCAATTGTCGATAACACGCAAAAGCCTGGAAGACAAAGATTTCTTCCGAACATTCATCAGGCGTTATACAAAATAGCAAAAGAGCCACTATAAAAAAGTGACCCTTTTGTAAAATGGAGTAGTGTCGATCAAGTCTTGCTCCCACGCGGAAACTTACCGGATAGTCATTTCTGACGCTGCAAAGATACGAACTTATTCCGATATTTGCAAATAATTCCAAAGATATTTTTTTATTTCGCATAAAATTCGTACTTTTGCAGATGCTATCAGCCCTGCAGGCTAAGAAGCTTTTATCGAAAAGCCGAGCCGCCGGGCGGAGCACTACATAATTGAAGGCGTTATCGCGCTTTGTTTTTGGGTAATCGAACTACCACAATCGATCAGGAATCAAAAACAAATGTTGAGGTGACTGCCACGGGGTGTATCATATACTACTCCGTAGTGTGCTGAGAGGGTGCTTCGGCTACCCTCAATGGCACACTTTACGGGTGTACTATATACTCCTGCGTGGGTGTTTCTCTGTCTGTTTATTCCTAATGGCTGTGGTAGGCCAGATTACCGAACGGGCAGATAGAAGCACCCACGTTTCCTATATGTAGTAAATAAAAAAATGAACCTATTCGAGTTTGGGTGTTATCGGATGACATGACAATGAAATGCCCAAGCAAATAGTATCTTTATTCTCTGGCTGTGGTGGCTTAGACTTAGGTTTCACGGGGGGATTCATATTCCAAGGAAGGGAGTATGAGCGATTAGACACCACAATAGTTTTTGCCAATGATTTTGACCAAGACGCAGCAAACTGCTACAATGCAAATCCTCTACTTACTGCTGATGGAGCAAGCTGTCTTTTGCAAGACATAAGAACAGTGGACTCAAATGAAATCCCTAATTTCAATATATTGCTTGCTGGCTTTCCTTGCCAACCATTCTCCAATGCAGGCAATCGTAAAGGAATAAATGATATAAATGGTAGGGGTACCCTATTTGAGGAGTGTGAACGCATTATCAAGGCAAAGATAAATACAGGCCATCGTCCGCAAGCATTTGTATTTGAAAATGTAAGAGGCATTCTCTCATCTAAGATGTCTAATGGTGTTACAACTGTTCCACAGGAAATTTCCAACAGAATGCATGATATGGGATACGAAATGAGCATGAAACTTGTTTGTGCAAGTGACTATGGAGTTCCTCAACAAAGATATAGGGTGATTATAATTGGTATCGATACAGAACTTGGGATTGGTGCATTCGATTTTAACCTTATGGAGCAAGTAGTTCGACAAAACAATATCCCTTCTAAAAGTTTTGGCAGGGACGAAGAGTTACTTTTAGGAAGCATCCTTCAAGGTGTTCACGGGATTCAAGATGATGTTGTATGGGAATACAGTGAGACCACTCAACGTTCTGTGGATTTAATTGGAGGTTGTAAACATGGTATGCAAGCAATCGAATTTTTTGCGCCAGGATTCAAAAAAGAGAATCTACCAGCAGTTGTTTTTGAGGGACGCTCTTGGAAAGATATTCCCTATGAGTTATTGTCACCAAGGTTCAAAAAGATAGCAGATGACCCTAAACGTTATCATGCCCCAAAGTTCTTCCGGCGATTCGCTTTTGGCGAAATTAACGGTACAATTACAGCATCAGCTCAACCGGAGAACTGTGGTATCACCCACCCTGTAGAGAATCGAAGGTATTCTGTAAGGGAATGCGCACGTATACAGTCATTTCCTGACAACTATAGTTTTGGGAGTATACCTATCCAGTCTCAGTATAAGGTAATCGGCAATGCCGTTCCACCAGTTTTGGGTTGGGTTATCGCTAGGGCTTTATTAAACTATTTACCAGAATAATGACTATGGCTTACATCGGAAAAGAATTAATACTTAAGGCATACAAGACGCTATCAGATCTTACAGAAGACCACAAACAGGGACAGACACAAATTGTAAGTGCTATTAGGCATCTGATAGCATTAGACATGTATTATAAGGACAATGAAATAAATTGCGATCTTGACTATCCTGAAGTTCGAGATAGCTTTACTGAGAATGTTGGTAAAGTAGTCAAGGTCGTAGACAATTTTTACACCACAAATTTCTACACGACAATAAAGCCTTTAGATGACTGCGGAGTAGGAAGCAACTTCTTTTCTGCAGGAGTCGTGAACAATTCGAAACAGAATACAACTTATTTGTATGACTATCCCACACGTGGAAAATATCCACTATTTAAAGTTAAAGATAACTGTCTCATTCGGGATGTGTCGTATTTTCGTAATATGAAGCGTTATTTAAGTACAGAGCCTTTCCGATGTGCTTTTATTATTTGGCTCTTACGTAATAGCTATTTAGAGAATTTGGATGCCACTTCTATTCACCAATGTTTAAGTAGAATGCTGACACCGGAATTGATAGACGCAATCTATCCGAAACAAGAAAATCTAAATGAATTCATAGCAGGCTATGAACTTGACACAAATATTTGCACCCTGAGTGTTGATACTTTGCTTTCTCTATTTAGCACAGCACATTTAGACATCAAATGGGAACAAAAGATTTTCTTTGGGAATCCTGGTTCAGGAAAATCCTACAAAATTAGAAGCGATTATGAAGACAAACATCGTGACAGGGTGACAAGAACAACTTTCCATCCCGATACAGACTATGCTTCATTTGTAGGATGCTATAAACCTGTTTCTCAAGGTGACAAGATTAAGTATGATTTTGTGCCCCAAGCGTTTACAGAAGCCTATGTAGAGGCATGGAGTAATCAGAATAGTCCATATTATTTGATTGTTGAAGAAATTAATCGTGGTAACTGCGCCCAGATATTCGGTGACTTATTTCAGTTACTCGACAGAGACAAGAAGGGCTATTCCGAATATCCAATCAAGGCAGACTATGATTTGCGTGATTATTTGGAAGAACAACTGGGAGAAAATGGTGATGGGATAAAAAATGGCAATCTTTGTCTGCCTCCAAACCTGAGCATTATCGCTTCGATGAACACCTCAGACCAGAGCCTTTTCCCAATGGACTCGGCCTTCAAGCGCCGCTGGAGTTGGGAGTATGTGCCCATCGATTATGAGAACGCAGAATCGGGTAAGTTTGAGATAACTATCGACGGCGAATCGCACAACTGGCATAAGTTCCTGAGGGCTGTCAACGAGAAGATAAAGGCCGTTACCTCTTCGGAGGACAAGCAGATGGGTAACTTCTTCATCAAACAGAGCGTGGATGAGAAGGAGTTCTGCGACAAGGTGATGTTCTATCTCTGGAGCGAAGTGGGCAAGGACAACTACCAGACTACCGATGCCATCTTCCGCTACTATGCTGAGGATGACAAACTGAAAGAGTTCTCGTTTAATGAACTGTACGACCCTTCGAAGCGAGCAGAGATTCTGAAGGGATTTATCCGCTATATAGAGGAAGAAAAGAAGCAATGAAGATATTCTTTGAGGAATACGTCTACGAATGGGATGCCGTGCGGGAGTATCTGCACGACCACTACGTGATGTACCTCAAGGGAGGGCGCGTGATGATTCCCTACGTGGGCTACTACTATTCGGCGAAGGCTGAGGACTCCGTATTCATCCTTCCGAAGGTGTTTATCAATATCGACGAGCAGAAGGAAGAGAAGGCCTTCGGCATATTCAAGCCAGAGGACATCATCGACACGAACGATGAGAAGAACCCTTTGCTGAAGTCACAGTATTTCAACGAGGTGTTTAACCTCTCCACCTGGATATACCGCGCCATCGCCCGCTATCAGGAGAGGCATAGTCCGGAGAATATCACGGAGTCGGTAGAGGTGCAGAATGTAGAGTCGGTGAATGGCGACGATAGCCAAACTTGGATTAACATCATCCTCCAACTGATACGCTTCAACAATGAACACAGAAACCTCTTTACCTATATCGCAAGAATCAACTCGCAGGGACACAACAAGATCAACTGGCAGAAGACCATCAGCAAGGTGCGCCCCTGGCTGCAAGACGGCAGCCCCGTCTATATGGAGTTCCGTAATAAGACGAAGACCATCAACTACGACGAGGAACTGATAGTGCTGTTCTTCTCGGTGCTGGATTATCTGCACGACAAATACCAATTCCGCATATTGAGAAACGTGAACTATCCGACTTATCCGAAGCAGGTGGAGAAACTGATAGAATCGGGCAAGGGCACACGGCTTCTGAGAAATATCCGCAGGAAGTATTTCAAGGATGAACTGGTGAAACTTTGGCAACTGCTCTTTGTGTTCTTCGAGAAAGCACAGACGATGAAGAGCAAGCAGACCCACGAGGAATCGCTGATGGTGAGGAACTTCAACATGGTGTTTGAGGATATGATCGACTCGCTCGTCAGCGATGACACGAAAGAGAAGCAGAGCAAGTTGGCAGACCAGCCCGACGGCAAGATTGTAGACCATATCTATCACTACGGCTCACTGGTGCGTGAGGACGACATCTACTATATAGGCGACAACAAATACTACAAGGAGGGGCATGACCCTGGCGAGAACTCCATCT
>Ga0326514_10003226_pt1 | contig 10371 bp, 8 predicted proteins | sample 3_2548_0518_D_FD_203653 | JGI IMG/M metagenome (GOLD analysis project Ga0326514, IMG submission 203653) | Bovine rumen microbial communities from UC Davis, California, United States - 3_2548_0518 | ecosystem: Host-associated > Mammals > Digestive system > Stomach > Rumen | place: USA: California... | reverse complement strand
GAACCGTTCCACGACATTGCCTTCGCGGTCCACGAGGAACTTGGTGAAATTCCACTTGATATCCGGGTTATCTTTGTAATTCTTATCTGCAGCCTTGCTCATGGCAGCCATGGCCAGTGCTGCGGCATCCTTGCCGAATCCTTCAAAGCCTTTCTGGCTTTTCAGATAGGTGTACAGCGGAAGCTCGTTCTCTCCATTGACATCGGATTTCTTCATCTGCGGGAACTGAGTATTGTAATGAAGCGTGCAGAACTCATGGATCTCTTCATCGGTTCCGGGAGCCTGATCGCGGAACTGGTTGCAGGGAACGTCGATGATCTCGAAGCCCTTGTCGTGATATTCCTCATACATCTTTTCCATCGGCTCATAATGAGGAGTAAATCCGCAGCCGGTAGCGGTATTCACAATCAGCATTACTTTACCTTCATAATCCTTCAGGGACTGTTCGCTTCCATCGGGTTTAGGTACACTGTAATCATAAATGTTAGCCATTGTGTTTATCTCCTTTAACTGATATTTTGTTTCTGTTTGATGCAATTATATTTTACACAATCTAATTTGTCAATAGCTTTTTAAAAAAAAAGAAGAAGGAATCCGATCGAATTCCTTCTTTTCACTGTTATTTGTTCAGCAGGGCCATCACGGCATCGCCGTGACGGGTCTCATCGTTCATCACGCTCTCTACCTGCGGGAACTCTTTCACCACCGGCTCGTATTTTTTTGCAGCCTTGTACTCTTCCTTCGCAATGACCGGGTAAAGGATCTTCCGGCCAACACATTTGTACAGCATGGGAACGGCGACTGATTTCAGCTTTTTCGGCTGAAGTACGGTCCCGGTAAGTTCATGGAACACCGATGCGTGACGTCCCTCTTCTGCTGCCAGCTGTTTGAATGTCGCCGCATCCTTCGGATCTTTGACGACTTTTGCCAGTTCATTATACATCAGTACAGCATCCAGCTCTCCCTGCTGGGCATAGAGGCATTCCTTCATCTGTTTTTCGGTTAATTCTGCCATAATTATTTCCTCCATTGATTAAAATGTTATACTTCACATTTGTTTACTGTCAGCAAGAAGGGCTTCCACCGCTTCCCTTTTTTCATATAATACGCAACCGCCGATGTGGTCATCCAGCAAAAACTGCTCGTTATGAAGCGCCTGGAACAGCCCGGAATTGAGTGCATCCTTCAGAGACGTATCCTTTACATTTATATCCGAGAACGGTGAAAACGGACAGGGTTCCGCACCGCCATGGGAATTGATATGGAAGAAACCGCGGCCAGCCGCCATACATCCTCCGGAACTCTTTTCATCTCCGGGGAACGAAATGAAAACGACGTTTTCATTCTCCTTGCGGATCCGTGCGATGGCGTCCTTCAGATATTCGCGCTCCTCATCGTCGGGAGCCAGATGCTGCGCCTCATCCGTCACGGGAACGAATTCCACATAAATGACGACCTTGCATCCTTTTTCCGCCAGCTTATCTATAAACTCTTTTGAGGACACTTCCTTTACGTTTTCCGTAGTGACGGTAATGGAAGCTCCGAAAATGATGCCCCGCTTCCGGCATTCTTCCATGTTGCTGATCTGCTTGGCATATACACCTTCACCTCGGCGGTCATCCGTAGTATCCTCTTCCCCTTCAATGCTCATGATGGGAACGAGGTTCCGGCAGCGGTCGAAAAGATCAAGATACTTTTCACCCATATAGGTACCGTTGGTAAAAATGGGAAAGATGATACTGGGGATCCGGGATGCTTCATCGATGACATCCCAGCGGAGCATCGGCTCGCCCCCGGCCAGAAGGATAAAACTGACACCCAGTTCCTCTGCCTGACGGAAAATACTGCCCCATTCCTCGCCGGAAAGCTGCTGTACCGGCTCACAGTCCACCGTTGCTTCGTTATGACGGGAATAACATCCCGCGCAGTGCAGATTGCAGGCACTGGTGATACTGGTAATGAGGAAGGAAGGAACATGCAGACCCTCCTCTTCTTCCTGCTTTCTCAGTTTCGATGCCTTTTTGCTTGCCAATGCAAATTTCCCGAGAAACAGGGTCTCCTTCGGATTGGTCAGCGTCGCTTTTGCTGTTTCACGAACAACGCGTTCCACACCGTGGGCCAGATAATTCTGAATATCAAACTGTTCGTCCAATCTTATCACTCCTATATATAATATATGAGTTATCTTTTACGCCATATTATTTTATACAATCAGTTTTGTCAAGTCTATTCTCTTCCAGGTACGCAAAACAGCGGAAAGACATCCAGTTATTATTTGATCGGTTTTACGGTTTTCTGTGCCAAAAAGGTGCAAAGTTGTCATTAAATTATCATTCTCGCCCTGTTTTTCGTTATAAAAAAATCAATGCCTCAGAAGATTTCGTCACCTTTTCCGTTTTGCTTCAGTTTTTTTGTCTATTCAGCATAAATTTGTTTAATCTCACAAAAATTGGTGCTTTATTCAATTGAATTTCAACCTACTTCAGTATAAAATACATAAATAACAAGGGAAATTCAATTTCCTGAAGGTAAAAAATAAGAAGTAGGAGTGAGTTGTGACATGACCATCTTATGGCTTGCCCCGATCTGCGCGGTTATCGCACTGCTGTTTGCATGCTACAAAGCATCTGTAGTATCCAGAGCTCCGGCAGGTAACGACACCATGCAGAACATCGCCTCCGCCATCAGCGAAGGTGCTCGGGCATTTCTGTTCTCGGAGTACAAGGTACTGGCAGTATTCATCGTTGTACTCTTCATTTTAATCGGCCTCTTCATCAACTGGGGCACTGCAATCTGCTTTGTGATCGGCGCTTGCTGCTCCATCCTGGCAGGATTCTTCGGAATGAATACCGCAACCAAAGCCAATGTGCGTACCGCACAGGCAGCTATTGACGGCGGTATGAACAAAGCCCTTGGCATCGCCTTCTCCGGCGGTTCCGTTATGGGTATGTGTGTGGTCGGTCTCGGCCTTCTCGGCTGCAGCCTGATCTACATCTTCACCGGAAACTACGACATTCTGTTTGGTTTCTCTCTGGGCGCTTCTTCCATCGCTCTGTTTGCCCGTGTCGGCGGCGGTATCTATACCAAAGCAGCTGACGTCGGTGCAGACCTCGTGGGCAAAGTGGAAGCCGGCATCCCGGAAGACGATCCGAGAAACCCCGCTGTTATCGCCGACAACGTAGGCGACAACGTGGGCGACGTCGCCGGTATGGGTGCTGACCTGTTTGAATCCTATGTCGGCGCTCTTGTCTCTGCTCTCACTCTTGGTGTTTCCGTGATCGGTGTCGTCAACGGCGCAGGCGTGGTATTCCCGCTGATCGTCGCCGCATTCGGTATCATCGCATCGGTCATCGCCACTTTCTTCGTACGCAGCAAGGAAGGCTCCAACCCTCAGAAGGCACTGTCCATCGGTTCCTATGTATCTGCGCTGATCGTTGTCATCGTTGCAATCGTATTCAGCCTGATTCTGTTCAAGAACCTGTCTGCTGCCGTTGCAGTCGTTTCCGGTCTGATCGTCGGCCTGATCATCGGCAAGATCACCGAAGTCTACACCTCCGGAGATTACCGCTTCGTCAAGAAGATCGCCGAGCAGTCTGAGACCGGTTCCGCAACTACCATCATCAGCGGTGTTGCCGTTGGTATGGAGAGCACCTGGGTTCCCATCCTGCTCATCGCGCTGGGCATCTTCCTTTCCTATAAGGCCTGCGATCTTTACGGCATCGCACTGTCCGCAGTGGGCATGCTGTCCACTACCGGTATCACCGTTGCGGTTGACGCATACGGCCCCATCGCCGACAACTCCGGCGGTATCGCCGAGATGTCTCACCTGGATCCTCACGTCCGTGAGATCACCGACAAGCTGGACTCCGTCGGCAACACTACCGCTGCCATGGGCAAAGGCTTCGCTATCGGTTCCGCTGCTCTTACCGCTCTGGCTCTGTTCGTATCCTTCGCACAGGAGACCGGCCTGCAGGCCATCAGCATCCTGGATCCTCAGGTCGTTATCGGCGTCCTCATCGGCGGCATGCTGCCGTTCCTGTTCTCCGCTCTGACCATGGGTTCTGTCTCCAAGGCAGCCTATAAGATGATCGAAGAAGTACGCCGTCAGTTCCACAGCATCCCCGGAATCCTGGAAGGCACTGCACGCCCGGATTACAAGACCTGCGTATCCATCTCCACCCAGGCTGCTCTGCACGAGATGATCATCCCGGGTCTGATGGCTGTTGTCGTTCCCCTGCTGGTCGGCATCCTCCTCGGAACCGCAGCTCTCGGCGGAATGCTCTGCGGCGCTCTGGTCACCGGTGTTCTTCTGGCCATCTTCATGGCAAACTCCGGCGGCGCATGGGACAATGCCAAGAAGTATATCGAAGAAGGCCATCATGGCGGAAAAGGCTCCGATGCTCACAAAGCAGCTGTCGTGGGCGACACCGTCGGCGATCCCTTCAAAGATACTTCCGGCCCGTCTATCAACATCCTGATCAAGCTGATGACTGTCGTATCTCTGGTGTTCGCACCGATCTTCGTCAAAATCGGCGGTCTGATGTTCTGATTTTCACACAAAACAGTTTAGGCTCGTACCGTTTTTTCGGTACGAGCCTGTTTTTATTCGAAAAAGATCGTTAGTTTGATTTTTTGTATTCGGCAGGCCCCTGCTCATACAGGTCATTGCCTTCGCTGTCGATTACGACAGTGAGAGGAAAATCTTTCACTTCCATCTTTCTCACCGCTTCACAGCCCAGATCATCCCAGCAGATGATCTCCACAGACTGCACGCTGGCAGCCATCAGTGCGCCGGCACCTCCAACCGCAGCGAGATAAACCGCTCCGTTTCTGCGAATGGCTTCTTTTACTTCCCCATTCCGCTTTCCCTTGCCGATCATAATAGGCTGTCCCAGGTCCAGAAGACGGGGCGAATAAGCGTCCATACGGCCGGAAGTTGTGGGTCCGGCGGAACCGATGATCTCTCCCGGTTTTTCCGGCGTGGGTCCCACATAATAGATGGCGCTTCCCTCCAGATCAAACGGAAGCTTTTCTCCCTTGTCCAGACGCTCCATCATTCTTTTATGTGCAGCGTCTCTGGCTGTGTATACGATTCCGGACAGGATCACGGTATCTCCGGCACGCAGAGGAGCCAGATCCTCTTTCGTCACCGGTGTCGTCAAACGATATTCCATATTTTTCCCTCACAGTTCTGCCGATGCACGGCGGGTCACATGACAGCTGACATTCACTGCCACCGGAAGTCCGGCAACATGGGTGGCCATGGTCTCGATGGACACTCCCAGTGCCGTAGTCTTTCCCCCGAATCCCTGAGGGCCGATGCCAAGATCGTTGATCCCCTCCAGCAGTTCCTTTTCCAGTGCCGCATAATACGGATCCGGATTGGGCTGATCCAAAGGACGGAGCAGTGCCTGTTTTGCCAATGCGGCGACTTTATCGAAACTGCCGCCGATACCGATGCCCAGAACGATGGGCGGGCACGGGTTCGGGCCGGCGATCTTCACAGTCTCATAGACGAAATTCTTCACGCCTTCCACTCCGTCAGCTGGTTTCAGCATTGCCAGTCTGCTCATATTCTCACTGCCGAATCCCTTGGGTGCCACTGTGATTTTCAGCACCTCTCCCGGCACGATATGTACTGTGATGGCAGCCGGAGTGTTGTCCTCCGTATTGATTCTGCGCAGAGGATCTTCCACGATGCTCTTTCTCAGATAGCCTTCCCCGTAACCGCGGCGAACCCCTTCATGTATGGCCTCGTTAAGATCTCCCTCCACATGGACATCCTGACCCAGTTCCAGAAATACGCAGGCCATTCCGGTATCCTGACACACCGGAAGTTCCCGTTCCTTCGCCAGTGCCATGTTCTCCTGAAGGATTTCCAGTGTATATTTCGCAGTCGGCCAGCTCTCTTCCTGCCCTGCTGCTTCTATGGCTTTTACGATATCGTCCGGCAGCTGCCGATTAGCTCGGATGCACAGTTCCGCCACTGTATCGCGGATACGTTCCGCGGCAATCGTTCTCATCGCAGTCGTCACCTCTTCTTTTTTAGTTGGTTCATTATACATCTTATTCCCCCGATGTGAAACCATTTTTTCTGTGGTACGGATTGACAGAATCCGCCGGCACTCTATAATAGTTTGCATCACAAATCGAGGTAATTTCATGGGAATCAAGCGAATCATCGGAGCGTCATGTGCTGCATTTGCCCTATGCTCCGCCAGTCTGTACCGGTACGTCTTCTACCGCACCCGCTCCCGTCTGTCGGAAAAGCTTCTCACACCTTCCAACCACAGCGAGGATTTTTACAGCAAGAGACGGGATGCAGCCAGAAAAATGGAAGACCTGCCCCAGGAAAAAGTGCATATCCGTTCGGCACGGGGACAACGGCTGAACGGCTATTATTACCCCGCGGGTGAGCATCCGGGAAAGAAAGTATGCTATATGGTACACGGCTACCGCGGAAACCACACCAGCAATGCCGGCCCCTATGTCCGCTACTATCTGGATCAGGGTATCGATGTATTCAGTGAAGACCACGTTGCCTGCGGTACATCCGAGGGTCATTTTATCGGTTATGACTATTTTGAATCCGCGGACTGTCTGCAATGGATCGAATTTCTGCGCAGTCACTGCGGCAGTGATGTGGAGATCATTCTCCACGGATTCTCTCTGGGCGGAGCCACCGTTCTGAAGATCTGTGACCAGTGTCCGGACAATGTGAAACTGATCATTTCCGACTCCGGTTTCGCATCTGCGGAGGATGTGATCGTTCCCAATCTGTGGCCGCTCCAGAAATGGCTGGATCTTATGAACCGAGTCATCGCCGGTTACCGGCTGAAGGACACGGACGTCCGTCCTCATGTGGCCAGCACCCTGCTTCCCATTCTGTTCATGCACGGAACAGAGGATGAAACCGTCCCCCTGTCTCAGGCGGAAGAATTGTATTCCATCTGCTCCTCCCCGGACAAGCACCTGTTTACGGTGTTTGGTGCACGCCATGTGGAAGCGGAATACATCGACCCGGACGGGTACTACGGAATTCTTGACGAATATATCGAAAAACATCTGGGAAACTGACAGTTTCCCGGTTTTTTTCTCTTGAAAACAAATCGCATCGTATTATACTTGATTTGATAATTAACGCGACAATCACGACACAAAGGAAGCTTGATTATGGAAAACATCTATGTCACAGGTCATCGCAACCCGGATACCGATTCCATCGTTTCCGCCATGGCCTATGCCGGCTTGCGCCGCGCCATGGGGAGCAACGGCTACATTGCCGCACGCCTCGGTCCCGTCAGCGATGAGACGAAATCCATCCTGGATCATTTCGGTTATGAGGCTCCGCTCCTTATCAACAATGTCCGCACGCAGGTCAGCGATCTGGATTACGATACGCCGCCCCTCATGCATTCCGGAGTCACCATGAAAGCAGCGTGGGAAAAGCTGCAGGATGATCCTTCCGTTCGCGGGATCCCGGTGATCAATACCGACGGTACCCTGTACGGTATGCTCACCCCCGGCGATGTAGCTTCCTATGACATGAGATCCGTGGATGATCCCCGACTGGTGGAGATCCCCCTGTTCAATATGGTGGGAGCTCTGGAGGGAAAGATCATGAACGAAGGAGGCGAATATGTCACCTCCCTGTCCGGCGAAGTGGTAGTTGCCCTTCCTCAATCCATTGAGACACTTCAGTTTGACAATCCGGACAGCATCGTCATCTGCGGCGATCAGCCGGATGTGATCCGTCGTGCCATGGATCTGAAGGTGCGCTGCATCATCGTATGTCAGGCGGAGATCCCAATGGATCTTCGGGATGCTCAGTCCTCTACACCTCTGATCTCCACTCCTCTGAGCGGATACCAGGCGGTACGAAGGATCTTTCAGGCGGTTCCCATTTCCAGACTGTGCCGTCACGAAAACATCATCTCGGTACATCTGAGCGATTATATCGATGACATCCGTGATATCGTTGCCACAAGCCATGTACGTTCCTTCCCCATTCTGGATGAAAATGAAAAAGTGGTGGGCACTCTGTCCCGGTATCATCTGCTGCGTCCCAACAAGAAAAAAGTCGTGCTGGTGGATCATAACGAACTGTCACAGACCGTACCGGGGCTGAGTCAGGCAGAGCTGATGGGGATCATCGATCACCATCGTCTGGCCGATATCCAGACGACGAATCCGGTCATGGTCCGCAACGAGCCGGTGGGCAGCACTGCGACCATTGTCGCCGGCATGTATCAGGATTACGGCCTCATGCCCAGCCCCCGTATGGCGGGACTTCTGGCATGCGCCGTGATCTCCGACACTGTTATGTTCAAGTCCCCTACTGCCACGCCAAGAGACCGGCAGATCGCGGAACGCATGGCACGCATCGCCAATGAGTCTCTGGAGGACCTCGGCAAGGTGGTCTTCAACTCCGGAAACAACTCCACCCGTTCTGTCAACGATATCCTGTTCACGGACTTCAAGGAGTTCCATATTGCCGGACATGACCTCGGCGTCGGTCAGCTCACCTGCCTGGACGCGGACGAGATCCTCGACCGCAAGGAAGAATTCCTTGCGGAGATGTCCAAGGCAAAGGAAGACAAGCATTATGACTTCATCCTTCTGATGCTCACGGACGTTCTGAAGGAAGGCACCGATCTCATCTTCCTGGGAGACGAGGATGTCATCAATCAGGCATTCTCCTGTCAGGCAAAGGAAAACACGGTGTTCCTGCCCAAAGTCATGTCCCGAAAGAAACAGATCATTCCCATGCTCTCCACCATGTGGGGCTGAAACAAAGAAAAGGGATGGTTCGCTTCATTGCGAGCCATCCCTTTTATTGCACTTTCCGTCACGGATTCACCACATTTTTCGGTATTCCTGCCAGGAATGACCGTACATTTTCCACGGTGGTATCCAGGATACGCTGGCGGCATTCTCTGGATGCCCACGAAATATGCGGCGTAATGATGCAGTTCTTTGCCGTAAGAAGAGGGTTATCTCCACTTATCGGCTCAGTTGACACTACATCAAGACCAGCGGCCGCCACTTTTCCGGAATTTAACGCGTCTGCAAGGTCCTGTTCCACCACACATCCTCCACGTGCATTGTTGATGATGATTACTCCGTCCTTCATCTTCTCGATATTCTCACGGCAGATGATATCCTTGGTCCCCGGAAGCAGCGGGCAATGCAGCGCGATGACATCTGACCGGGAAAGCAGTGTATCCAGATCCACATAATCTGCCAGAGCTTCGCCTTCCGGTGTAGGTCGGGAACCTGTGGCCAGGACCTTCATGCCGAAGGCATTGGCCAGTTTTCCGGTAGTGCGTCCGATGTGTCCGAATCCGATGATCCCCATGGTCTTGCCGTGCAGATCCATCAGAGGATAATCCCAGAAGCAGAAATCCGGACAGGATTCCCATCTTCCCTCTTTCACCGCATCGGCATGATGGCCCACGTGGTGGCACAGTTCCAGCAGAAGCGACATGGCAAATTCCGCCACCGCATCGGTCCCATAGGCGGGAACGTTGCACACCGGGATCCCCCGTTTCCTGGCCGCATCGATGTCCACCACGTTGTATCCGGTGGCCAGGATGGTAATGGCTTTCAGATTCGGACAGGCATCCATGATACGTTCCGTGATAGGAACCTTGTTGATGATCGCGATATCCGCATCGCCAATCCGATCAATGATCTTATCCTCATCGTCTTCTGTACGGTCATAGATGACCAGTTCCCCAAACTGCTTTAATGGCTCCCAGCTCAGATCTCCGGGATTCTCACAGTATCCGTCAGTAATTACCAGTTTCATTGATTTCTCTCCTTCTTCAGCGTCTCCTCCACAACGGACCAGAACCGTTCCACATCAATGTCCGTTGCCACCATGGCATTGGCAGGCTCCCCGCGCAGATGATACTGGTCGCAGTTGGTCCTGCCATAGGAAGACCCGGGCAGCCGGTCAATCTCCACATACATGGGCTCGAATTTCAGTATCTCCGGCTCAATGAGCCAGGCAATGGTCACAGGGTCGTGCAGTGCTCCACCTTCCACCCCGAACACTTCCTTTTCCATCCTGCAGTAATACTGCATCATATCCCCGAACAGCTTGCAGGACTTTCCGCCGTTTCCACGGATTCTTTCATAGATCTCCGGAGTGCACATCGCCTTCTGTGTCACATCCAGTCCCACCATCCGGATGGGGATCCCGCTGCGGAACACGATATCTGCTGCCTCAGGGTCACAGAACATATTGAATTCGGCAGCCGGAGTGATATTCCCGGCCCCTATAGATCCGCCCATCAGCAGGATCTCACCGATCCTGCCGGCGATCTTCGGACACAGCCGAAGGGCCAGAGCGACATTCGTCAGCGG
>Ga0326514_10003223_pt1 | contig 10375 bp, 5 predicted proteins | sample 3_2548_0518_D_FD_203653 | JGI IMG/M metagenome (GOLD analysis project Ga0326514, IMG submission 203653) | Bovine rumen microbial communities from UC Davis, California, United States - 3_2548_0518 | ecosystem: Host-associated > Mammals > Digestive system > Stomach > Rumen | place: USA: California... | reverse complement strand
ATACTATGGAATAATTGGCTGCTATGATACAGAAGCCCAGGTATTTAAGGGTAGACAAACATACATTATACCAAACGTATTGAAAGAACTGAACTACACCAACATCTGTATTGGTGTGGACTTTGGTTTCAGTGATTACAACAGTGTTATAACATTGGCATATAACAAGAACACAAGACAAGCGTGGGTTATAAGGGAAAACAAGTTCAATCATTCAGATATTACTACAATCGTAAATGTTATTAAGGAACACGACGAAGCAGCCAAGACTGCATTAATGGCAAAAGGCTTAGACCCAGAAGTAGACGTGTTCTGTGATAACAACGAAAAGTCAATCATTGCAGAATTGAAGCGTAACTATGCAGTAAGGGCTTATCCGGCATGGAAGCATGACAAAGCTATGGCTATCGAACAGTTGGCAGAAGAACTTAGAACTGGAAGGATGGTTATACCATTACATGGTGCACTGGACGACGAAATGGACAGTATTCTATACAAAAGGGACGAAGGAACTGATGCAATACTACCTGAACTGGACGAAGATTTGGGTATTCACCCAGATGCCATGTTTGCACTACTTTATGCATCACGCCAGTATTTCCACGAACTTGGTCTGGAAGCAGGTGGTGAAAGTAAGGAAAAGCAAGCCGATTAAGCCTCACTAATAACATAAAGGTTCAATTGAACCAATTAGAGAGGAACAATAATGACAATTAATCGCAACAACAATGGAGGCGACTCTAGGGCTATCAAAGTCCTAATGGAACAGGTTTCTGACTTGCAGGAAGACCTTAGCCAGGTTCAGTCAGATGTGAACAGTTTGGACAATTCTAAAGTTGGTAAAGATGAACTGGCACAGTCCGTTGAAACAAACGAACTTACTGCTGGTTCTGCCAACATCGGTTCAACAACTATCACAAGTGAACAGTTGGCTTCTAACAAAGTCAGTGCAACAGACTTGTATTCACCAAATGCAGACTTCGAATACGAACACGCCAACAACGGCTACATCGAAGACCTTACAACTGACGCACTTACAGTAAACGGTGACGAATCAGTTGTAAATCTTAATGCACAACGTGTTGAAGTAAAAGATTCGTTGACTGCACCAAATGTTATCAGTGAAGACATTAACGCAACAAACGTTACTGCAACTGGACGTGTATCTGCAAACAATGTAGCAACACAGACTGCTAACGTCGGAACTGTTAATGCTGCAACTGCTAACATTACACAGAATCTTAACGTAAACAATCTCAACATTACTGGTGAAATCACTGGATTGAACAACGTTGATATCGTTGCCAATTCTATTGATACACCAACACTCGATGCAGACGAAATCACAACTGGTGGCATAGTTACATCAGAAGTAAATCGTTTGACACCAAGCCCTCAGCTTGACAACAATGATACTTACACAGTTGAACTTCCAGTATTTACCGGAACAATGTATCTTTCTTGGAAAGACACTGATGAAAACGTAATCTGGACTGCAACTGTAATCGGTAACGGTAAGGATTATTCTATTCACTGGGGAAGCATTAATGGTGAAGTAACAAAGCTTTATCAGTATAACAACCACGCCTACATCAAACACAATGCTAACGGTGTATTGGACTACAGTTATCACGCAACAGAAGAACTGGCTGCACCATCGGTTTGGTACAACTATTCTGCATTAGATAACGTTGTTCCAGAAGTTTATGTACACGACTGCCAGAGCGTTAGTGGAACAGTTTCATTTGGATTATTTGATGCACCTTTATTTACTGGTGGTTCATCTGGTTCTGGTGAGGGTCTTATCTTTTCAGGAAGCACTACAGTTGAAAACCTTGGTGCCCCAGTATTGAAAGGTCAACTTTATAACATAATAGATAATGGTGAAACAAATGAGAGATTTATAGAAGGTGCAGGAAAGCCAATCAACGCTGGTGACGACGTAGTTGCTGTGGAAGAGAGCAAAGTTGAAAATGGCTCTGATTTTGAACTGATGGATTTACAGCCTGGTGACTCAGAAGAACTAAGTATTCATGATACGAATAATGTTATTGTTCATGCATTGAATGGTAATAAAATACTTATTCAAGCGGGTGCATATTCTACTGATGATGGTAATACTTGGGTAGCTCAGGACTATCACTGGCCAAATGTAAGAAACATTTTAGTATTATCTAACGGTAAAATACTTTGGAACGTAGACCATACTGTATATTGCTCAGAAGATAATGGTATAAGTTATCAGTATCTTTTTGAAGAGAGTACAGGACCTATAGTAGAGCTTCCAAATGGTGATGTATATGGATTCTATGATAATCGCATGCAAAGTTTTGGAACTAAAGATAATATTGAACAAAATGGAGACTTTGTAGAAATTATACCAGATAGCCAGGTAATATGGGAAGCTAAAGTTATAGATAATAGCATTTTTATAAAAACATCTACTAAAACTGTTTATAAGTCAGATGATAATGGCACAACATGGACTGTTTATAGTGGTACTGTTGATTTTTCTAAGAGCTTTATTAGTTATCATAGCAAAGAAGATATTACAGTTAAAAATATATGGGTAATTCGCAAAGTCATTCAATTCAATAATTGTTATTATCTTGAAAGATGGATGAGCTGGTATGGTCATAGAATCTATTATAAAACAACAGACTTTGAAAACTACTATCTTATTTATGATACTAATGATGGTGGTCCAGAAGATTTACCTTATATCAGCTTTACAAAAAACAACATTACTGGTATTTCATACGGTATTGATGCAAATGGTAATTTGTTTACATCAACTGATGATGGTAACACTTGGACAAAAACAACACCTTATAATGTAGCATACAATTTTATTTACTGTGATTCTACTGGTACACTTTGGACAGCGGGTAGACGTGATGGCTTAAAAAAATCTACAAATGGTGGTGAAACTTGGCAAAACATACAGCTTACCCCAGGAACTCAGCCAACTATAGCTTCCGTTATAGAAGCACCAAATGGTAACTTAGTTGCAGCAACAGATGGTAGAAATAAGTGGATTTCTACTGATGTTGGTCAAACTTGGGAATTACATTCTGCGGATGATTACCGTATATTAAATTCATATATAATAGATGGTAAAGTTTGGGCAACTGCTACATGGTATGATTCTGTAAATAAATTTGGTATAGTTGCATCTGAAGATGGTATAGAGTGGACAGTTATTGATTCACAAGATGTTAATCTTAATACAGATTACGTACAACTTCTTATAGATGAAAATGGACATATTTATTACGCTAACAGATTCAGTAAAGACCGTGGTGTAACTTGGGAAAATATCAATGGACCTATATTAAAGTCTTTATTTAACTTTGAAAGAAAGATTGTAGGTGTTTATTCTAATTTTGGAAGTACTCAGTATTCATTATTCTATCAGAGTATTCCAAGTATTACTAAAACACTGAAATGGAACAAGTTTGCAGCAGGTGTTAACTATGAAAACTTTGTTGCACAGAACATTAAGGCTACTGGAAACCTTGAAGTAGATGGTGCTTCACAGTTTGATGACGACGTAACAGTTAATGCAGACCTTTCTGCAGATAATTTTACTGTAAACAACATTACTATAAACGAAGGCGCAACACTTAATGGTTTCAACGTAGCATCAGTAATTTTTATGTCAGAAGATGAATACAACAATTTAGGCAGTAGTAGGAATCCATCATCATTTTATTTTACAACCCCTAATGGAAATCTTTATTTGAATGGCTTTGGTTATTCACCAAACTTATTACCTCCTCCATTCTATAAAGTTTATGTAAATCTATTTGGTATGGATAGACAACTTTCTACTCATTATTTATCAGTTAACCAACCTAGCGTTGAAAATAACTTTATAAACGGTAGTAGTATTTATGGAATAAAAAAAGATGACGTATGGAATAATACCGCTAGTATTCACGTAAACACACAAGGAAGTACTATTATAACAGATGCATCAGAACTGTTTATTTTTAATGCATCAAATATGTACATAGGTTGTAATAATCTTACAGACACATTTATTACCAATCCATCACTTATTACGAATGCACCTGCCAATTATAATCCACTGGAATACTGTACTAACATGTCTGGAACGTTCAGAGGTTGTAATAGCTTCAACCAACCAGTTACTATCCCTGATAATGTTACTGACTTGAGTTCAGCGTTTTTAGGTTGTTCTAACTTCAATCAGCCAATTACTATTGGAAATAGTGTTACTAACTTGGATTCAACATTCAACAATTGTAGAAGCTTCAACCAACCAATTACTATTCCTGATAATGTTACTAGCATGTCTAGAACATTCAACAATTGTAATAGCTTCAACCAACCAATTACAATTCCAAATAATGTTATTGACATGCACTACACGTTTAGTGGTTGTAAGAACTTCAATCAACCAATTACTATCCCTGATAGTGTTACTAGCATGGCTTCAACGTTCAGCAATTGTAATAACTTCAACCAACCAATTACAATTCCAAATAATGTTATTGACATGTACTACACGTTTAGTGATTGTAGAAGCTTCAACCAACCAATTACTATTCCTGATAATGTTACTAGCATGCCTGGAACATTCTATGGTTGTAGGAACTTCAATCAACCAATTACTATTGGAAATAATGTTACGAACTTGGATTCAACATTCATTAATTGTTCTAACTTCAATCAGCCAATTATTATTCCTGATAATGTTACTAGCATGTCTGCAACGTTCGGTTCTTGTTCTAGATTCAACCAACCAATTACTATCTCGGATAGTGTTACTAACATGTCTGCAACGTTATCTTTTTGTTATAACTTCAACCAACCAATTACTATTGGAAATAGTGTTACTAACTTGGTAGGCACATTCTTTAATTGTAGAAACTTGAATCAGCCAATTACTATCCCTGATAGTGTTACTAACATGCGTAACATGTTCAGTGGTTGTGAAACTCTAAATAGTTCAACAGTACCAATTCATATCAGTAGTTCAATTGATATTGGTACTACTTCTAATTATATTTACAACTGCTTGGTAAATGGCGACACTGGTATTAACTGGACTGGACGTATTCTTAACGACGCATAACATTTGACCTAAATAACACCCATGTGCCTCCATAGTCACTAATAGATTATGGAGGCACATAAGTGAGTAAGGACATAACAGTTGTAATTCCGGCTTTTAGAGCCCACAAAACAATCAAAAAGACATTGGCTTCTATCGCAATTCAGACTATTTCTGATAAGGTAGAAGTCATTGTTGCTTCAGACCACCCAGAAGATAATTATTCTTCTATTATTAAGCAGTTCCCAGAAATGGAAATCAAAGAACTAAAATGCACCACAAACGTTGGTCCTGGACTGGCACGTCAGCATGGCTTAGACGCAGCAACCACCCACTGGGTGACATTCATTGACGCAGATGACACATTTGCAAGCCCATTTGCACTGGAACAGATGAAAAACGGTATAGTTCAAAACTGTATTGAAGTTCAGGGACAGTTTGCCCAGGCTTGTCCACTTCCTAACCAGCCAACACGCTTTGTAATTCACAATGAACCAACACATCCGTGGGTATTCGGTAGGCTTTATAATGTTGATTTCCTAAGACAGAACAAGATTTCTTTCAGTGAATTACGTGCTATGGAAGATGGCGAGTTCAACTGGAAAATCAGACTTATTATTGAGGGAACACCACTGAAAATCAATGTTATCAATGATGTAGTATACTACTGGATGCCAGGTAGTGAACATTCTATCACACGCACTGGTGTAAAAGACAACATCCCACAGTATAACTTCGACCTTTGCCAGATTGGTGCAACAATAGCCGCTAAGCAGGCTACAGACTTTGCCAAGAAAATAAATCCATTCAACGGTTCTATCAACAAGTTTATTGTTGAACAGATGATAGGACACTACTTCACATACATTGAATGTATTGGAAGACGCAAAGAGTTTGCAGAACAGAATCTCTGGCTTGGTAAGTATTTCTATAATGAATGTTATAAGGCAATTGAATCCGGTATTTCTGATGACATTATCAAGAACATGTACACCCAGATGAACGCTGCAAAGGCGTCTTCACTTGTAGGTATTATTCCACAGATTTCCTTCTTTGATTGGTTCGACAAAATCAAGAAAGAAGCCTATTCAATAGAAGAAATTAAGACAATACGAAACAAATTGTCTAAAGAAATCATTGATAATGACATAAAGACTGGTGTAATTGATAAAGACTGTTCTATCTTCCACTAATAAATTATGGAAACAAAAGTAACATGGGCACAGGCAGTGTCCGAAATATTGACATCATCAAACATAGTACCACTGCTTATAGGAATAGGCGTGGTACTTCTTGTTTTAACTATACTGGTAAAGAAGGGCTACATTTCACTTGACCTGAAAGGTGTCAAGATTGGTATAGCAGAGAATGAACGCAAAATAATGCGTCAACAGATGGAATACTGTTCACACATTTGTACTACATTTATTGACCAGCAACATTTACCCCCAGACTGTGATACTTATAGAATCATGTGGGTAAATGAATTGTTGTTTGACGAAATGTGTAAGTGGATTTGTTACAATCACATTTCAGATGACCATTTTTACATTGAAAACAAGCAGGAAATCATCTGGTCTATTATTGTAGCAAACACAGAAAAAGATTTCTTCCATTCCGATGGACTAAAGAAAGTTGTTACAGACGAAGTTGAACGTATTATCAAACACCTTGTAGAAATACGCAAGTTTTACGGAAAGCAATAGTCTAACCACTAATAAAGTATGGCAAATACAAAAAATACAATTCAGAACATTTCATTGACTGGTCAGCTTTGTCTTAATACATTGAAGACAGATGTTACCCAGTTTGAAGGATACAACGAAAAGAACAGTACCGTATTTGGTGGTGCCTTGAACCCATTCTGGGAAAAATCTGCCGAACTGTTTGATAAAGACACGTCATTTTCGTTCTTCAACAGTAAGGGTAACTGTTTTTCCCTGGTAAAAGAAGGCAACAAAATCAAGCTATACAAAGGTGATACACTGGTAGACGGTGTTGAGGGAACATTTGTAACAAAGACAACCAAACTGGACGTTCCTGTTAATGTAATAGCTGCCGCAATGAACAATCACGGCGACATTATCTACGTAACGAAAGACGGAAGTGTATACAAGAATAATACTTCTATGGGACACTTTACTATTACTAACCTTTTCGAAGCACAGATTTGGTGTAAAGGTGAAGACTTTTTTGCAGTTGCAGTAAGTAATCAAAAATGTCAGTTAGGTTCAGTCATCAACGCTGCCGGTGGTCAGAGTCTTAGACTAACCAGCGAAATGCCCCTTGGAAGAACATTGACTGCCAATTCCAATCCATTAATTCTTGGTGGTGTGGAAGGTGATGAAGATATTACAGTTTACATTGTTCCTGATTCAGGTCAGTTAACTTCTGGCAGTGGAATTAACAGTGCAGTCAAGTTTACTTATAGGGCTCTTGCACCGTCACCAACTGGTGAAACTGTTACGTCTATCAAGATAGAAGATTTAACAAACCCATTAAGCTTCTTATCAGACGCAGTTGACCTTACAAAATTGACTGGAAACAACACACTGGAATTAACCCAGTTTGCAAGCCGACTTGTAGAAAGTTCCAATGGAACAACATTCAAGGTTGGTAATAAATGGGTGGGTGTTGCCAACGGATTCGTGCCTTGTCCAGTAGGTGTTTATTCAACAGTTGCTTCTATTTACTACCTTAATGGTGGTCTTATCAGTATTGGTAGTTATGGTGAACCTATTGATTCTTGCCGTGACTTTGGTAGAACCTTGGTATCTACTTGGAAAGAAAATGATACTTTTTCCATTACTTATCAAAAGAATAATGGTGAATGGTATAACTATACAGTAAGTAACATTGCAGATATTACAGAAGACATCCCTAACTATTTGGAAAGAATGTTGTTTGATAATCAATACATTTTCTTCAAGACTGCCGACGGCTTGAAAGTTTGGGATATGGAAATAGAGGGCTATCTGACTAACGCCAGTTATCAGGACTGGATTATTTCGGAACCACCTTATTCATCTACTGAACCAACAGAAACAACTGGTTCTATTTATGGTGCAGCATTCAATGCCGGATTCGAAATCAGTAACAGTAAGTTTGTTGGTTTGATTATGAACCCATTTGTTGTTTCATACAGTCCTTCATTGGAAAATCTGGCACTTCCAGATACACCACAGGGTGTTCAGTATTACTGTTCTACTGGAAATACAGTTCAGTCTGCAATCTACTTTGGACGTGACCCAAGTTATTATGGAACACCTTATGCAGTAAGTGAAAATGGTAACGCTATTATGCCAGTTTCCCTTAATGCCAAGATTATTCCTGGTTACTCAAACAATGACTTGATAAAAGAAGGAAACGTTGTTTTTCCATTGATGTATTGGAATAACAATCAGAAGCTTTATGCCTACTACATTGCTTCGGCGGTAGAAAACATGGAAAGCGTATTCAGTTTGCAAGGGCAGTCATTTTCAGTAGACGATACAAGTATTTACAGTATGACATTTTCTAGTGGTGTCGTTTCTGGTGTAACACCAATCTGTTACAAAAAGAACATGATTTTCGTTGGAACATTGCCAACCCAAGCTGTATTCTGGTCTAGGTTCAACAAGACATTCTACTCATTCACTGGTGACCGTATTCTTTCTAAAATGTTCGAAGCTTCTGACATTAATACTATCCATTATGTAGGTCAGAACCCTTCGTCACTTTCACTTTGGATTTGCACTGACACTGGTATCTACATTATGTCTGAAACTGACATGTATAAGCTGGATTTTGAATCGCATTATGTATCATTCCACGACAAGTTTGCCTACATACTGGCAGAGGATGAAACAAACAGAACTGTTCACGCAATTACACTGTACAAAAATGATAAAGAAACAGATTTAACCAAGATTCCAGTAAAGTTGGCTACCAAGTTCTATGGATTAGGTGGTGAAAAGAAGTCAATTGTAGACTGTTGGTACATAAGGGTGTGGGATAAAGACCATACTGCTGCAACTATCAAGGTTAGGGACACTACTATTACAGACGTAACAAAAGTGACCCACGAAAAGTCATACAGAATCAACAAAGACGATTACGACAGCCATGACATTGCCTACATCAGACATCAACCACAGTTCCAGGAATGTGTTGCTATGCAGTTGGAATTGGAAAGCCCAATTTCTATCTATTCACTGGCAGTTGGTGTAAATGCAACAGACGTAGCACAAGTCAGCAGAATGAACTTCTAGTATTAAGGGGATAAAGATGGTAATAACTGTAACAGATAACAGTCCAAAGTCAATAAACACCAGTTTATTCTCTTTGGAAAAACAAATTGAAGGCATAGAAAGCCGTGTAGATAAACTTATTAAGCTGGTCAGTGGTATTGATACAAGTGGAAACGTAATTTCTGTAAATGGAAAGCAAGGAATTGTAGAACTGAACGCCCAAGACGTTGGTGCATTGTCAAATGATACTGTAATTCCTAGCAGAACTAGCCAGTTAGCTAACGACAGTGGATATATTACAGCCAGTGAAGTTGGAACTGACTATGTGCCAGTAACCAGAACAGTTAATAACAAAGCACTTTCTAGCAACATTACATTAACTGCTTCGGATGTTGGTGCACTACCTGATACAACTCACATACCAGTTGACCCAGTTCAATCTGACTGGAACGAAACTGACCCAGATAGTCTTGCATACATACAGAACAAACCTACAATCCCAGGAACAGTTGATGCAGTTACTGCTGGCGACATGGACCCAGTAACAAGTAACGCAGTTGCATTAGCGATTGCTGCTGGAGTTGAGTCACAATATGATGAAACTAGGCCTGCAGTTCAAGGTACAAATGCTAGTAATATTACTTGGCATTGTATTAAACTTAGAAGCGGACTAAAGATTTGTTCTGGACGAGCGACATCAGTAAGGTCAGGTGGAGCTTATGGTAATATCTTTTATTCAGTTGGAACTGATGAAATATGGAGTTATCCTTCTAATTTCTTTACAGCAACACCTATGTGCATCATGCGTATTGCAGGTGCAACTAAGTGGATGTGGCCTTTGAACCAAAAAAAGGGTACAAACAATCAAACCGATGTAGTTTGTCCTGCAAGTGGATTGACTTTCTCAAATGAAACTGTTTACTACAATATTTTGGCTATTGGATATTAAATCCCTTGTCACTAATACTGTATGATTACAGAAGAACAGATACGTGACAGGGTATCGGAACTAAAAACACTTAACGAATCCCGATTATCCAAGTATTACAGAAATTATAACTAC
>Ga0326514_10003221_pt1 | contig 10377 bp, 10 predicted proteins | sample 3_2548_0518_D_FD_203653 | JGI IMG/M metagenome (GOLD analysis project Ga0326514, IMG submission 203653) | Bovine rumen microbial communities from UC Davis, California, United States - 3_2548_0518 | ecosystem: Host-associated > Mammals > Digestive system > Stomach > Rumen | place: USA... | reverse complement strand
TTGCCACAAAATCCGTATATTTGCAAAGAAAAATACTTACGACAATTATGAAGAAATCAATATCATTATTATGCATCGGCCTGCTGTTTACGGCCTGTGCAAAGCAAACCAAACATGAAATGGATATGGACTTTGTTGATGACGTAAAAGTGGCCCTCGCAGATAGTGGCCATGTTAATCTGAACAGCCTTCAGTGGACAAGAGAACCTGGCGGGTTCGAGGTGAAGGGTGACACCATCCTCATAACCACTGCGCCCCACACCGACCTCTGGCAGCGCACGTACTACCACTTCCAGAACGACAACGCTCCCGTGCTGCAGATGAAGACCCGTGAAAAGTTCTTCAGCTTTGTGGTGAAGACGGATTTCACGCAGAGTCACCAACGCTTCGACCAGTGCGGCATCGTGATGTATCTCGACAGCGAGAACTGGCTGAAAGGTTCTGTGGAATACGAGAACGACGAGTTCCAGCACCTGGGCAGCGTAGCCACCAACAAGGGCTATTCCGACTGGGCCACAACGGCTATTCCCGCAGATGTGAAGACGATGTGGTATCGCTTCTCTCGCCGCGAGGACGACTACTGTATAGAGTGCTCTACCAACGGTGTCGATTTCAGTCAGATGCGCATCTGTCACATGTATGCAGGTGCCGACGAAATCAGTTTCGGCATCTATGCCTGCTCACCTGAGGAGTCGTCCTTCACGGCAGTCTTCTCAGACATGAAGATTACGGAATGTGCCTGGAAGGCTCACGACGGCCAGCAACCTGATGAATAAATCCCTATCTGATAAAGTTTGTCCAGACCTGCTGTTCCTTCTTTGGAATACTGCCCTCGCCTGTACTCAGTTTCTTCAGCAGCCAGGCCATGTTGCGTCCGAGGGTTCGCATCGTCTGCATACCCTCTTCGTCCTGTGCTGCCTGTCCTGGCGTCTGGCCATAAGCCAAGTTCCAGTACTGCGAACTGACAAGCGGCATGTTCATCATCGTAAAGTACTTGTTCAGGCGATCGAAAGAAGCTGTAGCTCCTCCACGACGGCACACCACGACACTGGCTCCAGGCTTATACTGCAAGTCAGGGCCTAATGAATAGAAGACCCTATCGAGCAAGGCGCAGAGCGATCCGTTCGGTCCTCCGTAATAGACCGGCGAGCCTATTACGAGTCCGTCAATGCCGTCCTTTACTGCACGCATCACCTTGTAATACAGGTCATCGTTGAAAGTACACTTACCCGTCCTGCCGCACATGCCGCAGGCAATACAACCTTGCACCGCCTTCTTTCCGATGCTGATAATCTCTGTGTCGATGCCCTCGCTGTTCAGGGTCTTGGCCACCTCACTCAGAGCCGTGAAAGTGTTACCGTTCTCCCTGGGGCTTCCATTAATCAATAATACCTTGCCCATAATCTCATACAAAAGTCCCGATTAGATAAAAATTTCTTGATAAGCAGGAATGTCCATCTCCATGCTATTGCGATGGTCAGGGCAAATATAGCTGAAGAGTCTTCGTGTGGTCTCAAGGCCACACGAAGACTCTTCAATTATTTCTTTGTGTAGTATTTCAATGCCTCCGGCATCCACTTCTGAATATTGTTGATACGAGTGGCATCCGATGGGTGGTCGCTGAGGAACTCTGCTGTCTGTGACGTTGAACTGGCTGCCATCCGCTGCCAGAAAGTGGTGGCTACCTGCGGGTCATAGCCTGCCATAGCGGCAAAGATGAGTCCCATGTGGTCGGCCTCGTTCTCGTGGTCGCGCGAATAGCTCAGGTTCTTGAAGTTGAAACCCTGAGCGGCGATAGCCTGCACAATGCTCTGCGTGTTGGCACCCATGCCTAATGCGCCAGCCACAGCAGTGCCAATCTGTAGGCCGTACTGTTGCTTCATCTTGGTGCTCAGCTGCTCGGCTGAGTGCTTGGCCACTGCGTGGGCAATCTCATGGCCGAGCACGATGGCCAGCGAGGCCTCATTCTGTGTAATGGGCAGCAACCCCTCGTACACCACGATCTTACCACCAGGCATACACCATGCGTTCACCTGTTTGTCCTGCACCAGGTTGAACTCCCATGAGAAATTGCTTACTTCAGAAGCCAGACCGTTGTTTTTCAGGTAGTTGGTCACGGCGGTAGCCAGGTTTTGTCCCACCCGCTTCACCAAGGCCGTATTGGCGGAGTTGGTTGACAGCTTGGCCGTCTTCATGAATTCCTGATACTGCTGAGTGGCCAGTGAGAGCACTTCGCCGTCGCTGACCATCAACGTTTGCTGGCGCCCGGTAATGGGCACGGTCGATGTGGTGCCGCAACTAATCATCAGTGTGGCGACCACCGACATGAGGATAAATTTGACTTTTTTCATTGTTTTATAGTTTAAAGCGTTAATTGCTGCTGCAAAAATAAGCTTTTTTTTTTGAAATACAAAGAAAAAGCCGCAGATTCTACACGAACCCACGGCTTGCTAACTAAAAACTAAACTACTGACTAATTACTCTTTACTTCTCTACATTGAAACCACGGTTATTGAGAGTGGCATTCAGAAGCATCAGATATGTACGGTACTGCTTCTGGTTGAGCACGTAGTGCATCCATTTGATGTCACGGTCTATAGCCTTGTTTACCAGTTCCTTGCGGTCAGACTCGTCAGCCTGTGCTGCAAGTTGCATTTCAGCGTTGAACGTGTTGTGAATGCTTTCAACAGCCTCCATCTGGTCTGTGTTCAGGCCGAGTGCCACACTCAGTTTGCGCATGTTGACGCTCATGTCGTAGGCTTCCACGTTCGTTACATTCTCTGCTTTCTCATTCTCTGCAAATGTCATAGTCATACTGAGCATTGCAATCGTCATCAAAAACAATCTTTTCATTTTCTTTCCCTTTCTTTCTTTACTCGGGGCCTTTGGCGTTTGTGTTTTGTTATCCTGTTTTTTCTATGCCTTTCGTAACCCCTACTTGAATTAATAATTGTGTTGTTTGTTATCCTTTGTCGCAACCCTTTGTTTGGTTTTGACGGTGCAAAGGTAAGACGTTTTTGGGTTCTGGCCAAGCTTTTTTCAAAATTGTGTGCGCAAACAGCTCATTCATTGACAAAGGTCAAATAATTGCGCTTATACTGATTTTTTTCTTTTTTTCCATTGATGGACGAACTTTTCGAATGCCAATCCGTATATTACACGCAGGGCCATATAGGTACGTGGAATCCTCTGAAAACCGTAATTGACCAGTCTTTGTTTGGTGCTGTTGGTGAACTGAAGGTCAGGTGCAGTCTTCTTGAAATGTTCAAGTATGGCAATCCGCTCTGCGGGATTCTTCATTTCATGGGACAATCCATAGACCAAGACCGAAAAAAGTTCAAAAGCGTTGTTCTGAACCTTCAACCGAATGTTGTGCGTAAGTCCATCCATCTTGCTTAACTCCCAAGTCTTGGCAATTGCTGTGGCGAAATCCATGCCTTTCGCTTTGTTAATGCTTGATGTGATGGACGGGTGACCAACTCTATATATATATATAGGTATATGGACTCTCAGGCATTTGACAGCCTTCAGATAACACTCGTGGGTGAAAGGGTTGTCCTCGAAAAAGATTCCCGGTATGAAGCTGATATGGTTTTCTGAAAGGAAAGACCTATTATGGAGTGTTCTCCACACATAGAAGTGGCGGGGGTTCTGTTCTAACAGCAATTCATGGCCGCTTTTTGACTCGGTTTCGCCACTGCGGGTAGCTACGGGAATATTGACAGTATGGTTTCGGAGCTTCTCGTCATCCATTTTCAGGAAGTCGGCAACAACCAGGTCAGCTTTCGAACGGACAGCATAATCCAGTATGGCGGACAGACTGTTGTCTATCAGCAGGTCGTCGGAATCGACGAACAGAATATACTCGCCGCTTGCCCTCTTCATGCCATTGTTGCGAGCCACAGACAATCCCTGATTCTGCTGGTTGATAACAATGATGTTCTGATGGGCGTTGATGATGTCCTGTATGATGTCCATGCTGTTGTCGGGCGTACCGTCGTTTACAAGTATCACTTCAAAGTCGGAGTCAGGAAGTCCCTGGCGGAATATGCTTTCCACGCAGGACCGGATGTACTTCTCGACACGATAGACAGGAACGATGATACTGAGCGGCTTCATAGCTTTTTGCTGATATTTTCTTAATGCTTTCCTTTTGTCATAGACTTATAGAATGAAATCCATTTGTCCATGATAGCGTCTTTGTCATAGACCTTGGCTTTTTCAATCGCAGCAGCAGCGAACAACTTTCTGGTCTCATGACTGTCCATAAGGCTGCAAAGCCGTTCTGCAAATGAGCCGATGTTGCCGTCTTCAACGACATATCCGCATCGGTTGTCGTCAACGACCTCGCCAGGACCGAAGGGGCAGTTGAATGTCACACAGGGCAAGCCGTGCCTCAGAGCTTCTAACAGCACAAGCGAAAACCCCTCGAAGCGGGATGTCAGTATGCAAATGGAACTCTCTGCATATTTGTCGCTGATATTAGTCGTAAAGTCATGAACGGCCACGTTTCTCAGCCCATTTTCTTTGACGCTGTTTACAAACTCGTTTTTCAGCGACCCCTCGCCATAGATATCCAACTGCCAGTCAGGATGGGTGTCAGAGACAATCCTCCAGATGGCAGTAAGCCGGTCATATCCTTTCTGCCATTCGAAACGGCCTACGGCAATGATCCTTTTGCTGTTTCCATCGCTCAGCCTGCTGATCGGCATGGACGAGAAGTTAGGTATGGTCACTACGCGCTTGGCTTTTCGCCATTCCAAAGCATCACTCTCCGTCAGGGTCACAACGGTATCAGCGTACTTTTCAATGGTGCGCAGATAGGTGCTTCTGTAGAACTTGGTGAACGTCTTTGACAGATTCGATGTCTGCTTGTAGAGAAGGTCTGACGCGGTGAAGAAGCGTGCTTCGTGTGACTCGATGACAATGGCTCCCCTGCACCTGACACGACAGACCACGTCACCCAGTGAGTAGCTGACACCAGTCAGTATGTCGGGATCGATGGCATCGACCGCCTCCTGCAGTTTACTGCGGAGCATGCGGTGGTAGTGCCATTTCACCCAGAAACGCTTGGGATAGCTGTACTGGTACTGTCTGTGGGCGGGGATACACAGGTTGATCTGCCGTACCCTGTCAGACAGGTAGTAGGAGTTGGGCATAGTGTCAGGAAACTGGTAGCAGGTGATGACCGACACCTCGTAGCCGTCAAGGGCGGACAGATAGTTCATCTTCTCTGAGATGATTCTTTCTGCCCCTCCTTTATAGGATAGTGAGTCGATGAAGTATGTCAGTTTCATGTTGTATAATACTATGTCCTGCCAGTCTCGTTACTGAGTCTGTCGAATATCTGGTCGAATTGTTGGCGCAGCAAGGAGGGTTGGGATATGATGTTGCGAAGTTCGTTCAGCTTCTGCTCGTTGGGTGAACCAGGAATCCAGAGTCTGATGTAGCCGTGAGTGGAGTACTTGCTGTCCATATGCTCGCGGAATCGCTGCCAATGCCCCTCGCGGTCCAGTTCGGGATAGTTGTCGAGACCGTATTCGATAGTACGGCGCAGGACGACCTCGGGCACGATGTCACGGTCAGCCTCGGCTATAATCTTGCCGTAGAGGCTGCGGGGAGCATGGCTGGCCGAAGCACGGTGATCCTCGACAGCCTCGCGCATAATCTTAATCTGTTCGGGCGAGAACCAGCGTCTCAGCCGTTGGTCGGTAGCCAGAATCTTGCCTCCGGTGATGTGGTGGATGGCCCGTGGCCCAGACATGCCCAAGTCGTGGTATGCAGCAATGGCGTACACCATGTTGATTTCGGCACCTGTGGTGTGTGCCAGTTCTATGGCGCGGCGTATGACTCGGGTGACGTGTTCCAGATTGTGGGCACGGTCGAACTGGGCATACTGAGGCAGGATGTTTGTCTCGACAAACTCCACCAAATCAAGGCTCGGAGAATGGGTCATCATAAAAAAGTCGCTAATATTTTTGCAAATATACGAATTTCTCCTTATTTTTGCAAAAAAAACAAAGGAAAAATGAACGGGACAACAAATATCAGGACCAATTCGCTACGGGCATGGCTATTGGCAGCCCGTCCAAAGACGTTGACGGGGGCCGCCGTACCAGTGATGATTGGTGTGGCATTAGCTTACATCGACGCTCAAGGTTATATGGCGGGGACATTCAGCTGGACGGCAGCCCTCCTATGTCTGCTTTTTGCATTTGTCATGCAGATAGATGCCAATTTCATCAACGACTTCTTCGACTTCGCCAACGGCAACGATGATACCGAGACCCGCTTAGGACCGCGGCGTGCCTGTGCTCAGGGCTGGGTGAAACTTGATGCCATGAAGCGTGCCATCGCCCTGACCACCTGTGTGGCTTGTGCGGTGGGACTGCCGTTGGTGTGGTATGGCGGACTTGAGATGCTACTCGTCGGTCTGCTCTGCGTGGTATTCTGTTTCCTTTATACCACTCACCTGTCTTACCTCGGTATGGGCGACGTGCTGGTCATCGTTTTCTTCGGCATTGTTCCCGTGTGTATCAGCTACTATATCCAGCTTCACACCTGCACATGTCAGGTGCTGTTGGCCTCCATAGCCTGCGGACTTGTGATTGACGGTCTGCTGCTGGTCAATAATTTCCGTGACCGTGACGGCGACCGTGCCGTCGGCAAGAACACACTGGTAGTACGGCTGGGCGAGGATGCCAGCCTGAGCCTCTACCTCGGTGTAGGCATCGTGGCCTGCCTCTTGGGACTGGTTTTCTGGGCTAACGGCCATGTGCTGGCTTTCCTCTTGCCACTGGTTTATCTGGTGCTTCATGCCTTCACTTATCTGAAGATGAAGCGCATCCATAAAGGAAAAGCGCTCAATCTCTGTCTGGGAGAGACTGCGCGCAATATTTTCATCTACGGGCTGACGGTCACCGCCGGCCTGCTTCTGTAGCTTAGTTGGCGAAATTCCACGAGACGCCAAGATGCAACACACTGTCGTTCATGGGGTAGTGAGGCGTGAGGAACGCTTTACGGTTGCCCAGGCTCCCTGCCACGTTGTTCATCATGATAAAGAAACGTGCGCGTTTCAGATGCAGGTTGGCATAGATATCGACAAAGGGGAAACTACCCAGAGTCACGCGGCTTTCAGGATTTTCCTGAACGGCAAACTGGTTGAGTTGCGGGCAGAACTGGGGTGCGTCATAGTCGGTGAAGAGGGTTGCATCGGCACCAAGTTCAACAGCGAGCACCTTGGCTATCTTGAAGCCCAGATAGAGGTTTGTAAACACGTTCAGTGCAGGCACCGGCAGCACTTCCTTGCTTGAACTGTTCTGGTATGTGATGACGTTTTCCCAATTCAGCGGTCCCAGCGTCAAGTGCTGCTTCAGCTGGACGGTCAGCAGGTTGATGTTGCTGCTGTACTGGTTGGTAGCGGCAGTCATATACTTGTGCGTGTCGTCGGTGTAAATGTAGCTCATGCCTAAATACGTATAGTTCTGAATTTCCTCGACAGCCACCCGCAGGCTGGTCTTGGTCTTCTGGTAACTGAACAGCCCTTCCACCCGTGTACGTGTCTCTTTTGCCATGTCATCATTGTCCCACCAGAAGTGCTTCGAGTGGTAGTGGCGCTGATAGTAAGTGGGATTCAGCCGGTAGAAGTGAGCGTGGGCAGCCAGCGTAAGAGTATCACCGAAGAGTTTGAAGTTCAGGTCGGTGTTGAAGTCGAGTTTCATCTGTCCTGCGTCTTCACCTACCATCCACAGTTCGCCCAGGGCGTTGTAGTGCAGTGTCTTGCCCTGACTCTTGATGAGCTGTCCGCCGATGCTGACGTTATGTTCCGTCACCTTCTGCATGACGGGCATGTCATCAACCACGTCGTCCATCTTGAAGTTGCGCAGCTCATGGGTGGCAAAGACCTTCAGTCCGGCCTTGGCCCATTTGTTGAAGCCTTCGAGCAGTGCCAGTGCCAAGGTGTTTTTCAGCTGCACGTGCTTGGTCTGGTCGTACAGAGAGTCGAGATTCCCCGTCATGCCAGTCTTGAAGTAACTGTTGGCATAGTAGTCTGTGGCCGAGCCGTATGCTTGGTAGATACGGTCATAGGAGTTTGCCTCTACTGTGTGAATCAGGCTGGTGACAGGCACAAATTCCCGCTTCATCATCGAGTCCTCATCTGCTCCCAAGGTTTTTATGGCCAATAGGCTGTCCATCTTTTGCTGGCTGTCCACGTTGATTCGGGTGGTATCTGCCTGCTCTGGCATACGCTGTGGCTCATTGCCTGCAATAAGAGCATTGTCAGGACGTCCGCTGAACCGAGATTCTTCGTCACCGTCCCCGCTCTTGTCTTTCTTCTTCTCCTTCTTCTTCTCCTCCCTTTCCTTCTTCGACTCGTCAGCAAATTTGCGGGCCTTGATTTCTTCTTCCGTCATTTTGGCTTTACGGTAGAATCCTACACTGTAGCGGTGGGTCAGAAACAGGTGCTGGTTGTCGTTGCGGTTCCAGTTTCTTGTCAGCACGGTGGGTATTTCGTTCGAGTTGAAGCTCTGCTCATACGACTCAGGGTGGGTGATGTAGTCATCATTGGTGATACCTCCGTTTTCAGCAGCTTTCTGGTGAAAGGTCGAGAACATGAGGTGCATCTTGTACTGGTCGCCAAGGTATGATCCGTATAATGTGGCCCCGAAGTGCGAGACGGGCTGGTCACTGAAGTAGCCGCGGGCATAGGCGTAGTTCAAGTCGAATCCCAATCCGATGCGTTTCCCCGCATTGACGGCAAACTTCGCCTGCAGATGGTCCTCGCCGTCGATCTTGTCGCCACAGTTGTCGTACGACAGATTGGTAAGCGGCGACAGCGTATTGGTGAAGTGCAGCTGGTCAGGAGCCTTGTTCACAAAGCCATAAGGCTCGGTGAAAACGAATTGCTCGCCTACAGGGCGGTCAATGACAATGCGGTTCTGGCGAGCTGTGTAGTTGCTGCCCGTGGTGTTGTATTCTCCATAAAACCCCGTGTTGAGTGTGGTGTTGGGATAGAGGTGGGGCAAGGTGTCGGCTACGGCCGGCCGTATGTCGCCGAATTTCCGGTCAACTGTCCACACGTAGATGCCCTGGGGTATCTCCTTGCTTTTTTTTGTAGTGTCGTTGTCGTGAGGGTTGAAGTTGCGGTTCTCGTTCTCGTCACGTTGCGTCACGTTGCCCATCTCGTCTATCTGGTTGTAGGTCTGAGCATCGGCAGGCAGCAGCAGGGCAGACAGCAGCGACAGCATCAACAGGTATTTCTTCATGCTAAAGTTTTGCAATTCTTAGTGTCAACTCCACAAATTTGAACACGCCGGCACCTATCATGATGTAGATGGCCGTGTCTTGGTCGCCCTTCGTGAACCATATCATGCCCACGATGGCTCCGATGATAAAGGCCAGGTTCAGCCACTGGCGCAGCCACCTCAGGCGCCCCGTGTCCTCAAACGGCTGAAGGTTATGGTACTTGCTCATTTCAGCAGTTCGGCAAATTTGTTGAAGAGGTAGTCCTTACGGTCGATGGTCTTGCGGCGGAACTTGCCCGAGACACGCGACAGTTTATTCTTCTTTTTATTCAGCCCCTCTTCGTCCGTTATCCACTCCTCGGCTTTGAACATCTGTGCATCGCGCTCCTCGTCATACAAGTAGTAGATGCGGGTCATGGTGATGTCGGCCTTGCCGTCCTCACATTTGGCGATGAGGTTGTACATCAGGCGGGTGCGGTCAAGCACCAAGGCTGTTGCCTTGAACACAAGCCATTCCTGATAGGACCCAATAATCTCATATTTCACCGAGTCATCCAGGACGATATGACTCTGTTCAAACTGCCCCGGCTCCTTGGTCATTTTCATCATGTAAGTCCTCACGATGTCTGCCACCTGCTCGGCATTCTTTCCAGGTGCCTCAATAGTGGTCTGGAACGTCACCTTGCCGTCAACCACAGGCACGGCACCTACCAGGTACTTCTGGTCTGGATTACCCTCAGCTTGTGCTGGCATCTCCCACGTGTTCTGTGCCATCAGCCCCAGTGGCAGGCACATCATCATAACGATAAGAAGCTTTTTCATATACCTTGTTTTCTGTATTTGTTCGATTTTAGCAGGCAAAGTTACAAATAATTCTCCTTATCAGTGCACGACTTAACGTTTTTTTGTTTTTTTCAACCCAGTAGCGCCCATATTGCCAGATTCCCCTCTTGATCAGTGGCTGAGACGTCGCCGAGTTTCGCGATGCTAATATATAGATAATGTACGGATAAGCCAAATTCAAAAAACATCGCCATACTTCATCAGGTAGGTATCGTATTGCGTCTCGAAAGGACGGAAGGGAGTGGGAACTGTCTGAGGGGATACGAAGAGCGTAGGCCATGAGTCTGCT
>Ga0326514_10003220_pt1 | contig 10379 bp, 5 predicted proteins | sample 3_2548_0518_D_FD_203653 | JGI IMG/M metagenome (GOLD analysis project Ga0326514, IMG submission 203653) | Bovine rumen microbial communities from UC Davis, California, United States - 3_2548_0518 | ecosystem: Host-associated > Mammals > Digestive system > Stomach > Rumen | place: USA: California... | reverse complement strand
TGGCGTCCGTTGAGCAGGTCGGCATAGCTCACGCCCGTCTTTCTGTGCTGCTTGATGACCATGGTCTTGCTGAGTACTTCACGGAAATCGCTCAGCTCAGGACGCTGCTCCATAGCTTGCCACAAGGTCAGCTCGCTGCCCGACTGTGTCATGGGTGCCTCGTAGTGGTCGTCCCAGTCGGAGCAGGCCGAAAGGAGCGCCACGGTGCTGCAGCCCACGCAGAATCCTAATAGATAATGCTTGATATTGGTTGTCATAATTCTCAATTATAGTTTATCAATTGTCTGTATTCAATCTTCAGTCTCGCATCAATGTGTATCCTCGCCCTCGGGACTGTCGTAGACATCCTTCGGACAAAGCTCGATGTAGTCGATGGACATGTAGAGCGTGCTGCCTTCAAGAATCTGGCGGAAGCGCAGCCAGTTCTCCTGATCGGCACGCAAGTACTTGCGAACCAGGATGCGACGCACGTCGTTGTTATAGGAGCGGAAAGGCTCCGACTCGCTGCCATAGCTGTCCATGGCCTTCATGAAGCCACGGTTGCGCATGGCCTTGTCAATGGCCCGGTTCGCCTCATCGTCGCCCTCGTCGTCGGGTTCCCAGCCAACGTTGCTGTCAAAGTTACGGAAGCTGATGGGGATGCCGCACGGCTCGTTGTTCAGATAGACCTGGGCAATGCCTCGGTCGTCGCCCAGCGAATAGCCCAGACGCACCTCGTAGGTTCCGTCGTGGGGCACGGGGGGCAGCTTCACTGAAGCGTCGAATTTCTCGCCGGTGATACACACACCGCTGCCCTGATAGTGGCGCCATCCGGTCTGCTCGTTGCCGCAGCCGATGAAGGTGTGCGAGTTGTGCATCTTGAAGTCGGCCAGATAGCCGTATTTGTAGCCAATCATCTGCTCTGCCTTATTCATATAATATATACGCGCGCGAGAATTCATGAAGTCGGGACTGAGGCAACTTCCGTCAATGCGGATGCGGCGATTGAGCACATTGTTGCGCACGTCACGGGAATAGACCAGGATGTCGTCTATATAAAGATAGCAGCCGTTGTCACATTCCTGCTGGTAACCGTCGCTCTCTTCGTCCTTGAGCACGCGAACACCGCGCACGAGGTACTGTCCTTCGACATCCCTATTGAGCTTGTCCTTGCGGGGCTTGCGGTTGATGTAGATTTCCTCGCCCCTGTTGCTGCTGAATCGGATCAGCGTGTGGGGAGCCATGGTTTCGAAATAGTCCTCGGGGTCAACTACCTTATAGAGGAAGCGCTGCTCGTAGATGGGACCCTTGCAGTGAACCCAGTACTCGCGCGAGCCCTTGCGGTTGATGAGGTGATAGCTCACAAAACGGTTCAGGGGGTTGCGGCGATCCCTGAAATCCTCGTCGTACTTGCCGGCATCCTCAGGATAGGACTCGTCGTAGACCTGCTTGGCGTAAGCCTTGAGGTCTTCGATGTTGTTGATGCCATGGAGCCGATAGATGGAGTCGGTCTCGACGAAGGCGGTGAACATAAAGAGCCTTCGGTTGGGATACCACGTCTGGCACTGCTTCGAGCTGGTTCCGTCAAGGCTGCCGTAGGGCACCTTGAAGCCCTTGCCGCCAACAGCGGAGTCGGGGTCTACGGTGTAGGTCTCGTCTTCATATCTGGTGAGCGAGTCACACATACCCGTCAATCGGAGAGCCTGACAGAAGAGGCTGAGGTTGGGGTTCTGCTCCATCAGGATGGACAGGGCGTCGCTGCTCACAGTGATGACGTGGTCGATGACATGCACCACACCGTTGGTCACGGAGTCATCCTTCTGGATGATGCGCGAATTCTTGTTCACGTAGATGAGCAGGGCGTTGTTGTTGACCACATCGCTGTCCGACGTCATCTTGATGAAGTTGTCGTTCATGTTGACGGGCGACACTTCGCCACCCATGTCGGTGGTAAAGTAGGCCTTGTCCTTCACGATGTGCGTGCGGGCCAGGGTGTCGCACTGCTCCACGGGCAGGGCGTCCAACGAGGGATAGCCATTGTCCTTGAGATACTGCTGTATGGCACTGTTCGTGGGAGCAAAGAGGGTATAGTTTCCGTAGGTCTTCAGCATGCCAAGATAGTTGGCACGTTCGAGAATGGTAATGAAGTCACTGAACTGGTCCTTGTCGGCCTCTATGAAGCCGGCAGCCGTGAGTCGCACTGAGGAGTAGAAGTTCAGCGGCTGGTCGCTGTCGTCGTCGGTGCAGCTGGTCAGCGAAACGCTGAAGCCTAAATAACCAATGACGAAAGCCAAACCCATCAACCATTTGCTGTTGTTTCTTATCTTGCTATTCATAATCTTCAATCTGTCAATATTCAATGTCATTGTTCAATCTCACTTAATTCTTACTCAGGTCAGCATCGTCGCCCGTGTGATAGGCAGGATTCTGATTCAGATAGGGGTTCACCTTGAGTTCGTTGCGATAGATGGGCAGATAGAGCGCGTTGGGGTCGTTGAGGCGAATCTGGATACCGCTGATGTTGGTGAGCTGCTTCTTGGTAACGGTCTTGGCCAGGTCCTTCGTGCTGCCCGTGAGACGGGCCATGCGCACCAGGTCGTACCAGCGCTTTCCCTCGAACATGAACTCACGCTGGCGCTCGTCCATGACCAGCTTCTCCATGCTCTCCTTTGATTCTGCATAGTCATCGAACTTCAGCACCTCGCCGGAACCGGGTGCCAGTGAGTTCACGGCACGCTTGTTCACGGTGTTCACCAGGTTGAAGGCTTCTTCAAAGTGGTCGCTGCCCTGCTCAATGAGCGCCTCGGCCTTCATCAGGATAGCATCGCTGAGACGATATACAATCCAGTGGGCATAGCTGTCGGAACGCCATCTGAGGTCGGGGCGCCAGTCGCTCTTTGAATTGTCGATCGTGACGCGGGTGGCAGCATACTTCGAAATATAGAACTGCGTGGTTCCCACCTGGTAGATGGACTCGTAGACGCGGCAGTCCTTGGAGTTGAACAGTTCCGTACTCTTAGTGGGCAGGCCCTCATAGAACTCGTCTACGGCAGCAAGACGGCCATTCGACTGCTGGCTGCCGCCACCATTGTAGAAGTAGGAGTTCACGAAGGTGTTCTTGTTGTTGGTGTTAAGGGTCTCGTCGAAGGAAATCTCGAAGAGGCTCTCAAACGAGTTGCCCTGACCAAAGATTTCATTGTAGGCGTTGCCCGAAGTGCTCTCGACCTTCTCTAAATAGAGCGGAATATCGTTGAACAGGTAAATCTCGTTCTGCAGACGGCGCTTCAGGAGCTTTTCATACTCGTTCTTCTTGAAGTCGATGACATAGTCGCAGCATGCCACGCACTTCTCCCAGTTGCCCTGCCAGAGATAGAGGTCGGCCAGCAGTGCATACATGGCAGCGCGGGTGACACGGGCGGTGTTGTCGCGCTCTGCTTCCTCCTGCTGCCTGTCGGGGTTGGGCTTGCGATAATAGAGGGGGGCATCGTCCTTCACAGCCTCCATGTCGGCGATGAGGTTGCCAAGCACCACATTGAACGAATCGGCAGGCACACGGTACTCCGTGTTGTCATCGATACTGGGTTCACGGCTGAAAGGCACATCGCGGAAGGAGCGGATGAGGTGGAAATAGCACAACGAGCGGATGAAGGTAGCCTCGGCAATATTGGCCTTCATCTCCGTGAGCGCATAGTTTGGATCCAGCTCCTGCACCTGGGGTGCATAGTGGATGAGAATGTTGCAACGGTTGATGGTCTGATAGAACGAGGCCCAGTTGCAGAAGGGGTTGCTGGGCAAGATATTCTCCTTGACCAGCTGCTCCAGGTCGTTCGGGGCAGAGACGCCTATTTTCATGTTGTCGGAACGCACCTCGCCCCAGAGTCCCATGCGCGTGATGCAATCCTCCGACTGCAGGCTTTCATAGCAGCCCATGAGCACGCTGGTCACGTCGCTCTTCTTGGTCCAGTAGTTCTCGAGCACCACGTCGTTCAGGGGCAGCACGTCGAGGAAGTCACTGCATCCGGCCACGGCGGCAGCACCGCCAGCCACGCACAGGCCCAAAAGATATTGTTTGATATTCTTGATATTCATAGCTTTTCTGTTTCTTGATGATGGTTAGAACGAAATCGTAACGCCACCCGTGAACGACTTGGCACGCGGTGTCTGTGCATTATCCGTCACGACGCCATAGCCTCCGTAGCCCACCTCGGGGTCGGCTCCCGAGTACTTGGTAATGACAAACAGGTTGTTTGCCGAGATATAGAAGCTTAGCTGCTGCAGTCCGAGCGACTTGAGAGTTTTCTGGGGCATGGCATAGCTGAGCTGCATGTAGTTCAGGCGGATGAAGGATCCGTCTTCCACGAAGCGGTCGCTGCCCAGCCAGTTATAACCATAATTATACAGTGCACGAGGTATCTGCATGTTGTCGCCCTCAACGCGCCAGCGCCACAGCACGGCGCGGCTCTGGTTGTTGTTCGAGTACATGTTCTCGGCCGTCATGCGTGCCTTGTTGATAATCTTGTTGCCGTAGCGGAAGTTGAACTGGTTGTTCAGTGTCCAGCGCCCGTAGTGGAGCTTGAATCCGAAACCACCGGTAAACTTCGGCAGGGAGGAACCCAGGTAGACAATGTCGAGTTCGTTGATCTGGCCATCGTGGTTCGTGTCTTCGTAGATGGCATCGCCACCCTTGAACTCCTTCTCTTCCTCGTCGACGCCGGTGTAGCAGAACACCACGGGCTTCGTACGTCCGTAGTTGTCCAGTATCACGTTGCCGTCGGCATCGCGTGCCACAGGAGCATTGGGACCGCTGACGCCGGGCACTTCCACCTCACTGTACTTGCTGTACTGGTAGACGCCCTTGTAGCGGAAGCCGTAGATGCCGCCCAAGGGACGGTTAAGCTCTACACGCGAGAGGTAGCTGCCGTTCTTGCGGTCGAAGTCGCCGTTGAGGGAGGCCAGCACAGTCTCGTCCATCTCCACCAGCTTGTTGCGGTTGTTGGCGAAGGTGGTGTTGAAGTCGAACGAGAACTTGCCCACCTTGAACAGGCGGTTTCCGTTCAGGTTGAACTCCCAGCCCACGTTCTCCATGGCACCTACGTTCTGGTAGGCCAGCGACGAGAAGCCTGAGCTGGAGGGCAGTGCACGGTTGCCCATCAGCAGGTCGGTGGTCTTCTGCTTGTAGATTTCCACATTACCATTGATGCGGTCGTTCCAGAAACCGAAGTCCAGACCGAAGTTGAAGGTCTCCTTCTGTTCCCATTTCAGGTTCTTCAGCTGCACGTTGCTCTGGTACACCGTGCCATAGTCCAGATAGCCCTTGCCGCCGGTGTACTTGCTGTAGAAGAGTCCTTCGCCGCCGGGCTGGTTACCCACGATACCCCAGCCTGGACGCAAGGCCAGCATGGACACGAAGGGCAGCGCCGACTTGAGCCAAGGCTCGTCGCTGACGATCCACTTACCCGACAGGGCGGGGAAGTTACCCCAGCGCTGGTCGGGTCCGAACTTCGTCGAACCGTCACGGCGAATGGAGAAGTCCACCACATAGCGGCCCTTGTAGGCGTAGTGGGCAGAATAGGTGAAATAAATGCTGCGCCACTGGCCGGGCGACGAGCTGAAGCTCGAGATGATGCCCGGTGCACTGGTAGAGATGATGGTGCCCGAAGGCAGTCCGTACTCACTGGTGTTCTGGCTGGTGCTGGTACCGTCGGTCAGCTGTCCGCGCAGCATCATCATCAGCGAGTGGTCCTGATTGCGGAAGTGGGGCACAAAGGTCAGCGTGTGGGTCGTGGTCACACCCAGGCTCTTATAGGCATTGTTCGTGGCCAGGTTGGCATCGCTGCTGCTCCAGCCGCCGGTGCTCAGTTCCAACGGACGGAACATGTCGTTGTAGCGGTTGAAGATGTTGAACACGATCTTGCCCTCGTAGGTCAGTCGCGACTTTTCTTCCTCAATGCCCAGCAGTTCGTAGTTCAGCTTGAACTCCGGCTCAATGTTGTAGCTGGTCTCCTCGTTGGTGGCCAGGTTGGCCAGGGCTATGGGGTTGTAGTCCTTCAGCTGGTTTTCGCGGAACACCTGGTTCACCGTGGGCTGCATGTTGTAGTAGCTGTCCAGCTGGTTGCCTTGCTTGTCCTCTTCATAGATAGAGAGATTGGGCATGCGGCGATAGGCCACGGAGAGCAGGTCGGCATAGTTCTTCTGGTTGTCGGTATAGGTAAGGGCCACGTTGGTGGCAATCTTGATGCGGTCGCTGACGAAGTAGTCGAGTGCCACGCGGGTGGTGAAGCGGTCCAGCTGCTGCTTGATGATAGAACCGGTCTCATGGTCATAGCCGGCAGCAATACGGAAGTTGGCCTTCTCGCCACCACCGCTCAGTGCCACATAGTGGTTCTGGCGCCAACCGGTCTTCTTCACGGCCTTCACCCAGTCGGTGTTGTTGTTATACATCTGGTATTCAGAGAACTCACCGCCCGATTTATAGTTGATCTCGTCGATGCCATCGCTGGCACCGGCCTGCAGATGAGGATTGAAGTACTCCTCCTTGAGCAGCATGGTGTACTGGTCGCCGTTGAGCAGTTTCATGCCCTCGGGCTGGTAGGTGCCCGTGAGTCGGAAGCTGTAGGTCACCTTGGTCTTGCCTCGTGCACCGCGCTTGGTCTTGATCTCGATGACACCGTTGGCACCCTGCGAGCCCCAGATGGCCGTAGCGGCGGCATCCTTCAGCACGGAGATACTCTCAATGTCCTCGGGGTTCACGTTCAGCAGCTCGGCAAACTTCTCGTCATTGGCCGAGGAGAAGTCGAAGTCCTTCGTGCTTCCGGTCTCCCACACATTGCCATCGACCACAATCAGCGGCTCACTGGAGCCATTGATACTCGACACACCGCGCAGGCGCATGCTGGTGCCCGAACCCAGGTTACCCGAGTTGGCCACAATGTCAAGACCGGCAATACGTCCCTGCAGGGCCTCGTCGACGGTAGTCATCGAGAGTCCCTCGAACTCGCTCATGTCAATGCTCTGTCGGGCCGTGGATATTTCCTTCTGCGGGATGGCCAGACCCGAGCCCTGGGCTTTCTTCTTGGCGGTGACGGTCACCTCCTTGATGGTGGTCTGGTCCTGCAGGCGGATCTTGAAGTGGGTGGTGTTGAAGGGAAGCAGCACCGTCTTGTATCCCACATAGCTCACCTTCAGCTTGTCCTTCGGGTTCTTCAGCTTGAAGGAGAAGTTTCCGTTCATATCGGTCGTGGCAGCCGCCGTGATACGGTTGGCTGCGTCTATCTCAATGACATTGGCCATCATCACGGGGCCGAAAGCATCGGTCACCTGTCCGCTGATAATGTCGCCAGCCTTCTGTGCATAGGAATCGACAATTGACAATTGACAACTGAGAACTATCAATCCTGCAATTCTTGCAAATCTTATTCTATTCATAATTATCGATTTTCATTGATCATTATTCAAACAAAAGGGGTCCGTCAATCAGATGGACTACAGCCGACGACGAGTTATGGATAATCGTTGCGCGACTCTTGTCAACACCCTTGTAGGTGTATTCACGAGCCATGAGATTGAAAGCACCGGGCTTCTCGGTCATCACCCTGCGGGTGTTGCCTGCCTGGTCTTTGACGCTGATGCGGCTGCCCTCACGGTCGGTGGTCACCTCCACCTTCCTGAACGACTTGGCCTGCTTGTCGATAGCGGCCGTCTCATAGGGAGTGACAAACGAGCCGTCGTCGGCAAAGTTGTCTATGCCGGTGGTATTGTTGCCATTGATCACTATTGCGTTGTCCTGAATGTGGTAGCGCAGGAAGTCATTGATTTGCTGCGTGTACTTCTGAGCCAGGGTACGCTGGTCTGCGTACATGGTATCGAGCTCGGCCACATCGTCCCAGGTGGGCAGCTTCTTCGATGCAATCAGGGCATCGATGCTCTCGTTCGTGGGCACATACACGGTGTAGTGGAAGTTATTGAACACGCTCAGGCAGGTGTCGCTGCATGCAAACTGCCCGTCATGCAGGGTCTCGAGCAGCTCGCTGCGCTCAAGCAGTTCGCGGAAGCGGCTGAACTCCTGATGCTGTCCCAGGATGTTGAACACCGTCTGCCGGGTACCCATCACGGGGCACTGCTCCAGGATGTAGCTCTTGCCGTTACCGCCGTTGGTCTGGTCGTAGATGTAATCCACGGCCACAGGCTCGCTCTCTCCGTTCACCTGGCGGGTACCCTCAACGAGCATGCCCTGTGCGCCCTGCGACACGTTTCTCACACGAATCAGCGAGCCTCCCTTGGTGCGGTAGAACTCATGGCCGTCCTCCACGTCACCGATGACCACATGGTCGTCGAGAATGGTGTACAGGCGGTTCAGGATGGGGTTGTTGTCCAGGCTCATGCCACCCGAATTGGTATGTACGCCGACAGAGTCGCCGGGCAGACCTGTCTCCGGGTCAATGTTGTGGATGCTGGCATAGACCTCGTTGCCTTTCCTCTTGGGGTCGTAGTGGAAACGCAGCATCTGGCGCTGCGGCTTGCCGTAGGAACAAGGATCGACAAACTCCATCAGTGCTTTGTTCGACGGCAGGAAGAAACTATAGCGCGAGTTCAGCGAGTTCAGGTAGGCACCATAGTTCAGCTGCTCGATGGCCCAGTGCATGATGCTCATGCTCTGGTTGACCACCGTGGGATACATCACGCTCACGAACGACGTGGGCGTAAACACACGGTTGGTCAGGTACACGGCACCGTTGCAGGCAAGCCACACCGAGTCCACGTGCTGCTTCTCCAAGCCCAGGGGGTCGGCGGCATCGTTCAGGATGTACTGGAACTTGCTGGGCACGCTGCTCACGAACGAAGCAAGCATGTTGGCCTTCAGAATCTCGGTAAGCGTGCTGTAGGGCACGTTGTCCCACGAACCGAAGCTGTTTTTCAGGGCAGCGCCGGCTCCATGCTCCCAGTATTCGGTCATGGCCTCGTCGCTGGGAACGAGCATCACGGCCATATCCTGCTGCATGGCCGTCTCGGCCGTGGCGTTCGAGAGGATATAGTAGCTGTTCCAGCCCGGATCGAAGGGCAGTTCGCCATTGTCCTGGCTTGTCTGGTTATAGGTACTGGTGAACTCCTCACCGCCTTGCGAGCGCTTCGAGAAGTAGCGCAGCTGGAACACCGAGTCAACCTGCGTGCCGCGGTTGGCGTTATAGGCACGGGTGACCTCGTCGCCGCAATAGTCGGGCACGGCATAGCGCTCCAACAGATGGGCGAAGATCTTGGTGTTGCTCTTCTTGGCTATAATGTCGGCCATATTGGGCAGCGGTGTCATCACCTCGCTCATGCGGTTCACGAAGCCGTTCAGGCACTTGATGTTCTGCTCTGTGATCTGGGCGCCGTTCACCGAGGCGTCGCCATTCTGGCGGTGCGTGGTGTAATTGTAGAGGAAGTCGTAGTCATCGTTGGTAATCTGCTTGTTGGCCATGTGGCGCTCAATGAAGTGAATCATCGGCACCGGGGTCATGTCATGCATGATGACCATGGAGTCGCGGTTGCGATAGCCCTGCCAGTAGATGGCATCGGGAATGTCCTGCCTGCGCAGCACGGGCACGGAGTCGTAGACCGACAGCGACGACTGGCGGCGCATACAGTTGCCTTCGATGGGTCCCTCGGTGCTGCTGAGTGCCTGCACCTGGATGCTGTTGTCGATCATGGCACCGAAGAGCAGCATGCGCTTCTGCGCCACGCTCAGCTGGGCATAGCTGCCCACGCCCCAGTCGTTCTTCTTGAAGAAGCGGTCGAACGCGTCGTCATCGGCCGCAAAGAGCGTCTTCGAGCCGGTCTTGTCAAGCACCTCACGATAGTTCAGGTCGTCGATGAGGCGCACCATGTTGGTGAAATTGCCCTGTCCCTGCAGGTAGCCATAGATCGACATATCAGCACCTGGCCAGTCGGGCTCCCGCTCGTCCAGGTCATAACCGTCGCACGATGTGCTACCCACGGCACAGCAACCCAGCAGGCTGCCTAACCAAAGCCAGTGCCTGATGGTCTTTCTGAAAGTTTTTCTTTCTGCCATAGATTTTTTTAGTTATTTGTTTTTATAATTTGATGTAATAATTTTCAGGGGTTGTTTGCTGTGCAAAATTACAAAATATTAGCCAATATATAATTATATTTATATATATGTATGTTTTCATCCTGTCACAGACTTTTCGAATTTGTTTCATGCTCGTGCGCATCTGTCTCATTGCGAAAACACCCGCCGACAAGCTGCCTGCGGGGCAGGACGAGCCCCGAAAAATGGCTCATCCCGAATGCCAGCAGAAACTGACATCCGGGATGATGCGATCGAAGAGACAGTGCGCCTGACAGGACTCGAACCTGCACGTCGGGAGACACCAGATCCTAAGTCTGGCGCGTCTACCAAT
>Ga0326514_10003218_pt1 | contig 10388 bp, 9 predicted proteins | sample 3_2548_0518_D_FD_203653 | JGI IMG/M metagenome (GOLD analysis project Ga0326514, IMG submission 203653) | Bovine rumen microbial communities from UC Davis, California, United States - 3_2548_0518 | ecosystem: Host-associated > Mammals > Digestive system > Stomach > Rumen | place: USA: California... | reverse complement strand
GGCGGAATGCTTCAGGGCCCGGCTCTGGCCCGGCTGATGAGCTCTCCCGGGCTGATGATGCCGGTGAGAATGATCCCGCCGGGGATGGCGGAGACGTCAGCGCGCTGCCCTCTGGCTATGCCGTCTACATAAAGGAAGGAAAAGTCACGAGATGCCCGGACTTCATCAGTCAGGCGGCAAGCAGGATAACGCTCCCGGGACGCTTTCCCCAGGGCGGCGGATTTTTCCGGAAATTCACGCCGAGGCAGATCCGGCTGATGCTGGGCGACGCGATGGCCGGAACGCTGAAGGCTGCCGGGAATGACGGCATCAGGAGCATGCTGGAGGGCTACTCGTCGGATGACATCCACTTTTACCCGGAGCCTCAGGGCACAGGCATCGTGGCCATCAGCGGGCCTGACGTGAGATCCGCGCTGCGGGTCCTCCGGCAAGAGACCCCCGCGTCCGCAGGCGAGATCCTGAAGGCTGTAAGGAGGATCCATCCCGGGTTCACGCCGGAGAAGATCTTCGGTTCGCCCGAAGGCTGGCTCAGGTGCGCGTTCTTCACGGAGAGCAGCGGCCTCTGGCGCCCGGGAACAGCCGGCGACTGCTTTGTGCTCGGCGGGCGGAACCTCGGCGTCCGCGTCTCGGAGATGATCACCATGAGCTTCACCTTCCCGGTAAGGACCTGGGAGGGCGCGGTGAGGATCCTGAAGAGACTCAGGCTGGGCGATGACCATGAGGGAGTGCTGTCGGGGCTTGCGAGCCTCTCCATGAGACCCGATATTACCGATGAGGGCATCGTCCTCGCTGAGAATGACGGAACCCGCGGCCAGGCCGCCTCAGCAGGCAAGAGGATCCATGAGTTTGCCGCCAGGGCCATGGCTCAGTATGGCGGGGCAGATGAGGATTATGAGAGCCTCGGAGAGTAGCTTGCCTGCGCCGCGGCATCTCTCACTGAGGGCCGCATGATAGCCTCCCGTGTGGGGTAAAATTGAGAGGCCGGGGATCCGGCAGCTGTTTGATAGATGAGGTTCAGATGAAGGTTCTCGCGATTGAAAGCTCCTGCGATGAGACCGGCGTAGCCGTTTACAGTGACACTGAGGGGCTTGTCGTCAACAAGCTCTACACCCAGATAGCCCTCCACCGGGAATACGGCGGAGTCGTGCCGGAGCTCGCGAGCCGCGATCATATAAGGAAGGCCATCCCGCTGGTGCGCGAGGCCATGGACTCCGCGGGGCTCACCCCGAAGGACATCGACGCTGTTGCCTATACGGCAGGTCCCGGCCTCATCGGCGCTCTTCTTGTCGGGGCGGCGGTCGGCAGATCCCTGGCCTTCGCCTGGGGCTGCCCCGCGGTGCCCGTCCACCATATGGAGGGCCACCTCCTCGCGCCGATGCTCGAGGAGAAGAAGCCTCACTATCCGTTCCTAGCTCTCCTCGTGTCGGGCGGGCACACCATGATTGTGAAGGTCGCGCGCCCCGGCTCATACAAGGTCATGGGACAGTCAATTGACGACGCGGCGGGCGAGGCGTTCGACAAGACCGCAAAGCTCCTCGGCATCCCCTATCCGGGCGGCCCCGGTGTGTCAGCGCTTGCTGAGAAGGGGCACCGCGGGAAATACGTGTTCCCGCGCCCGATGACCGACCGCCCGGGCTACGACTTCAGCTTCTCCGGCCTCAAGACCGCGGCCGCCACGGCGGTTGAGCAGGTCGAGGGAGAGCTTACCGATGAGAGCAGGGCAGACATCGCCTTCGGCTTCGAGGACGCGGTTATCGACACCCTTATAACCAAGGTGTCCCGCGCCCTGAAGGCCGAGCATCTCAAGGAGCTGGTAGTCGCCGGAGGCGTGAGCGCCAACCGCCACCTCCGCGCGAGGATCGGGGACTACATGAAAAAAATCGGCGGAGAGGTGTTCTATCCGCGCCCTGAGTTCTGCACGGACAACGGCGCGATGATCGCCTGCGCCGGCATGCTGAGGCTCAAGCTCGGGCAGGTCGCCGGAGACGCCATCGAGGTCAGGCCGCGCTGGGCGCTCGAGGACATTTCGGTGGACCGCGATGAGTGACTCCCTCCTCTCTGACCTCAACCCGCTCAGGATAGTCTCGAGGATCGCGGACGGCATCAGCGATACGGTAACCGACATGCGTGACGCCATCGCGGGCGATCACCTCGTAATCGGCCTCACCGGGCTCTCCGGGAACGGGAAGACCACCTTCCTCACCTCGCTTGCCCATTTCCTCACCAATGACTGGCGGAGCCTCGTGGGCTTCCCGCCTGTAAGGGAGGGGCGCTTCCTGGGCGCGGTGAGGTGCGAGCAGACTGACAGCGACATGCCGGCCTTCAGGCTAGATGAGGCTGAGGGGGCGCTGTTCGGTACGCCGCCGCGCTGGCCGGCGCCCACTAAGGACATCAGCGAGCTCACGCTCGAGCTCCGGAGCCGCGCGGAGAAAAGCCTCTTCTCCTTTTCTGACACCAGGAGCCTCCGCGTCGACTTCATCGATTATCCCGGTGAGTGGCTCATGGATCTGCCGCTCCTCTCGGAGAGCTACCGCGAGTGGTCTGAGGGCTACCTCGCGCTTATCCGCTCCGATCCCAGGCTCTCCTCTACCGCGGAGCCCTGGCTCTCCCGGGCAAGGCTCCTCGAGGCAGGCGCCGAGGCGGACAGGCAGGCGCTGAGGCAGCTTGCCGCGGACTTCACAGAGTGGCTCCTTATGCTCAAAAATGAGCTCGGCTGCTCCCATATCCAGCCCGGGCGCTTCATCATGCCAGGCGAGTTCCATGACTCGCCGCTCCTTGAGTTCATTCCCTGGGCAGGGGAGATGCCGCCAGATCCTTCTGATCTCCCGGAGAGCTCGTTCTGGCGCGTGATGGAGCATCACTACAGCGGATATGTCTCGAAGGTGGTGAGCCGCTTCTATGAGAAGTGCTTCTCCAGGATCGACCGGCAGGTCGTGCTGGTCGACTGCCTGAAGGCCCTGGAGGAGGGGCCGGCATGCTACCGCGACATCGGCACCTCGCTCGACTCCATCACCAGGAATTTCAGCTACGGCGCCGGGAGCTTCCTCATGAGGCTCTTCAGCAGGAGGATTGACAGGGTGCTCTTCGCAGCGGCAAAGTGCGACACGGTCCCGCCGGATCAGCACGGCTCCCTGAGAACGCTCCTCAGGAACACGGTGGAGAAGGCCTCTGACGGGGTAAGCTACAGCGCGCCCTCGGTCGAGACGCAGTACCTCACGATCTCCTCCGCCCAGTGCACCAGGCTCGGAGTGCTTGGGAGCGGGAAGTCGGAGAGGCAGGTCCTCTGCGGCACGGAGAACGGCAAGGCGTTCCACCTCTCAGGCATCGTGGTTCCTGAGTCTCTGCCGGATGGGGAGGAGTACGCTGAGTGGAAGGACAGCTTCAGGTTCCTGCGGCCTGATCTGCCGGAGGAGGGAGGCATCCGCCAGATCAGGATTGATCAGGCGCTGGGCTTCCTTCTCGATGGGTTTCTTTAGGGGCAGGCGGGCTCCGGCCCATTGCCTCCACGGGAGGATCTGATGGCGAAATACGATGCTCCGCACGAGCTCTCTGATGAGGAGCTCAAAGATCTCAGCATGGTGTCTGACTCGCTCGGCGCCGGCGCCGGTGCCGGCGGCGATGGCAGCGGCAAGGAAGGCGCGCCGGAGGGCGGCAGGAGGCGCTGGAGCGCGCCCAGGGAGGAGTCTCCGGAGGATCTGAAGGATCTTCGCGAGGCGGACTTTTCCGCTGAGGAGAAGGAGCCAGATGATGATTTCCCTGATGATGAGGTTTCGCTTCACCATTTCGGAGTGATGTTCTCCCCGCTCTTCTGGGGGCTGCTCCTCGTCATTGCCTTCGCCATTTACCAGGCCTACTACTTCGTCTTTGACGTGTTCCTGCACTCCGAGGCCGCGGGCTGGGCGGTGCTCACTGTCCTCATCATGTTCACGCTGCTGACCCTCGTCTATGTCCTCCGGGAAGTCTATGCCTCGGTGAGGCTCAGGACCGGCGAGGGCTACCGGAAGCGCTCCGAGGAGATAAGGCTCGGCGGAGGCGGGGCGCCTGAGGCGGTGAAGTTCTGCCGGGAGCTCGTGAGGAGCGGAGCCGGATCAAAGCGGCGCATGCCGCAGTTTGAAAGGAGAATCGGCGACTCCATGAGCGCGGGCGAGGTCCTGGACTGCTACAGCTCCGAGGTGCTTTCCGCCGCTGACCGGAAGGCCGAGAAGATCATCCGCCGCGCCGGGGCCGGGATGATTGTCTACGTGTCACTGAGTCCCATGGCGCTCACTGATCTCCTCATCATCCTTCTCCGGAACCTCTACCTTATGGATCAGGTGGCATCCTGCTACGGCATAAGGCTGGGCGTCGCCTCAAGGCTGATGCTCTACAGGAGGATCATCACGCACCTCGTGGTAATCGGCGCAGCGGACATGGCGCTTGATCTGGGCGTTGACGTCGCGGGCGGCTGGATGATCGCGAAGGTCCTGGGCGGCAGGTTCGGAAAGGGCGTTACCTCGGGAGTGCTAACCTCCCGCCTCGGCATGGAGACCATGCGCCTCTGCCGGCCGCTCGAGTTCACCGTGAAGGAGAGGGAGAGCCTTGCCCACGTGAGGCGCGATCTCCTCACGGAGGCCGGGAACACGCTCACCGGCATCCTCCGGAAGAACGGCATGAAGGCGGAGGATCTCAGGGCGAAGGATGCTGAGAAGGCCTCAGCCGGCAGGGGCGCGGATCCGGCAGGCCGTGACGCTGAGCCCTGAGGCATGGAGATGCCCTGGGTCATGGCATATAATGGGGCATGCCGTTTTTTCGTGAGGTTAAGAATGCACTGCAGCAAATGCGGATATGTCCAGCCTGATGGTATTGAGGGCAATTTCTGCCCGAGGTGCGGAGCGCCCATGAAGAAGGACGGCTTCGGCACCCGGACTGCAGAGGGCAGCGCCCAGGGACAGAGTCAGAATCAGCGGGCAGGCGGAGCAATCATTGCTGGACCCCATCCGGTTGACAAGGTTCTCTACATCATTATCGCCTTCTTCCTCGGAGGGTTCGGCATCCAGGAGTTCTATTCTGGGCACGTGGCGGCCGGGATCGTTTGCCTGCTTCTCTGCTGGACCGGCATCCCGGTGTTCTGGGCGTGGATCAGGATCATCATGGCGATACTGAAGCCCTCTGACAGCAGCGGGAGAATCACCGTCTGAGGAAGCTCCTGGTATATGTCAGGCGTCATGGGTTGCCGTGCATGTGGTGGCCTGGTTGATTTCCGTGCGCTTTGTGATATAGTCCGGGAGGATTTTCAAGGAGAAAAAAACATGGCAAATGTTCATCCCGTCAACAAGATCGTCTACATCATCATCGCCTTCTTCCTCGGCGGATTAGGCATCCAGGAATTCTACGCAGGCCACACCGGGCTTGGCATCCTCTGCCTGCTCTTCTGCTGGACTGGCCTTCCTGCCCTCTTTGCCCTTGTCAGAATCATCATGGCCATCTTCGCAAGGTCTGACGCCAACGGCAACATCGTGATCTGATGCCGCTCTCCATGCCGCGCCTGCGGCACGGACGGTTCCTGAGATCCCGGGTTCTTCCCGGGATTTGTCTTTTCCAGTAGAGCGTAGCTCCCCTGCCGCCATTTTCCGCCTGTCTCCTGATCTGATTCATCTTTCCTGCCATTTTCTGCCGGTCCGGCGTGCCCTCTGTCACATTTAGCCCCGCGGCGGTGAATTCTGATAAAATACATGCGTGCGCTGTGGGCTCGCCCGAGTCCGGCGCAAATCAAGCGAACAGTTCATCTTTTTGTTTGCCATCTTTGGGAAAACGTATGAAAACAATCAGGAAAGGACTGAACCTCCCGATTGACGGTAAGCCGGAGCAGAAGATAAAAGACGAGATCCAGACGACTGAGGTCGCCATTCTCGCGTCAGATTATCCTGGAATGCGTCCGACCATGCTGGTCGAAGCGGGAGATACAGTCAAGAAGGGCCAGCCCCTTTTTGAGATAAAGAACAACCCCGGGGTGAAGTTCACCGCTCCCCGTGCGGGTACTGTGACGGCGGTAAACCGCGGCGAGAGACGCGCTTTTCAGTCGCTCGTCATCAAGGTTGACGACAAGGCAGGCAAGGTAAGCTTCAAGAAGCACACCGCTGCCTCACTTGAGAGCATCACCCGTGAGGAGGCTCAGGACGAGCTGATGGAGTCAGGCCTCTGGACCGCATTCCGCGCCCGCCCGTTCGGCCATGTTCCCCAGGCAAAGTCAGTTCCGCACTCCATTTTCGTTACCGCAATCGACACCAACCCCCTTTCGGTTGAGCCGTCCATTGTCATTGAGGAGCGCCCTGACGACTTCCTGGCCGGCCTTGCAGTCCTTTCCAGCCTTACCGACGGAAAGGTGTACGTCTGCAAGGGCGAGGGCAGCCTGCCAAAGAGCAAGCTCCCCCGCGTCGAGGAGTCGGTCTTTGTAGGAAAGCATCCTGCAGGCCTTCCCGGAACCCATATCCATTTCCTTGATCCTGTTTCCCTTACCAAAACCGTCTGGCATATCGGCTATCAGGACGTGCTGGAGATCGGAGCTCTGTTCACCACCGGCGAGCTCGCTTCAAAGCGCGTCATCTCCATTGCCGGTCCTTCGGTAAACTCCCCGAAGATTGTAAGAACCTCCGTCGGCGCCAAGGTAAGCGAGCTCGTTACCGGGCTTGTAACCGATGAGGATGTCCGCGTGATTTCCGGATCCGTTCTTTACGGAACCAAGGCAGAGGGCCCCTTCGACTATCTCGGCAGGTTCACCAACCAGGTAAGCGCCCTTCCTGAGGGCGACCATGACGCGTTCATGGGCTGGATCATGCCGGGCGCAAAGGAGCATTCCGTAACCCGCACGACACTCGGCGGATTCCTGCAGGGCGTTACCTGCAAGTTCACCACCAAGCTCTACGGCGGAAAGCGTCCTATCCTTCCGATCGAAAGCTTCGACAAGGTCATGCCTCTTGACATCTATCCGGTCCTGCTGCTGCGCAGCCTTGCCGTAACAGATACGGACGAGGCACAGAAGCTGGGCTGCCTTGAGCTCACTGAGGAAGACATGCAGCTTCTTACTTACGTTGATCCGGGCAAGAACGACTGGGGGCCGATCCTCCGCCGCAATCTTGACAAGATTGAGAAGGAGGGCTAACCGCTCATGGGACTCAAGACTTTATTTGACAAGGCCGCACCGCTGTTCAAGGAAGGCGGAAAGCTCTCGAAGCTCTATCCGCTGTATGAGGGCGCTCTTACCTTCACCTACCAGCTCGGCGACGTAACCAAGCCGACCACGAAGACCCATGTGCGTGACAGCGCTGACTTCAAGCGCATCATCATCATGGTGTTCCTCGCCGCTCTCCCTGTCCTCATCTGGGGACTGTGGAATGTCGGAAACAACTCCATCGGCGCGAACATCGAGGGAGAGGTCTCAATCACCAACCACTGGCAGCTCTGGCTTGCCCAGCTCCTCGGGGCTGACATCGTCCACGGCTGGGTGATCTCAAAGCTCATCATCGGCCTGTGCTATTTCCTGCCGATCTACATCGTGAGCTTCGTGGTCGGCGCATTCTGGGAAATCCTGTTCTGCGTCCTGAAGAAGAAGCCGGTCAACGAGGGATTCTTCGTAACCTCCCTCTTCTTCGCCATGATTGTTCCGCCCACCCTGCCTCTCTACCAGGCAGCGCTCGGAATCACCTTCGGCGTGCTTATCGCCAAGGAGCTTTTCGGCGGCACCGGCATGAACTTCATGAACCCCGCTCTCGCAGGACGCGCGTTCCTGTTCTTCGCCTATCCGAAGAACATCTCCGGCGACGTAGTCTGGGTTGCTACCAACAATGACGCCTTCTCCGGCGCAACCCCGCTCTCACAGTGGGCTGCAGGCCTCGGAGACAACCAGCTCATGAACACCGCCACCAACCAGCCGCTCTCCTGGATGGACTGCTTCCTCGGCAACATGCCGGGCGCCATCGGCGAGGGCTCGACGCTCCTCATCTGCGTCGGCATGGTAGCCCTGCTCCTGATGCGCGTCATCTCCTGGAGAATCATCTGCGGAATCCTGCTCGGCGCGACTGCCGTATCGCTGCTCTTCAACGTATACGGAAGCTCTCAGCACATGGCCGCATCCTCCATCATGATGATGCCGTTCTACTGGCACTTCGTCCTCGGAGGCTTTGCCTTCGGAACGGTCTTCATGGCTACCGATCCCGTTACCTCCTCCTTCACCAAGAAGGGCAAGTGGGCATACGGCATCCTGATCGGCTGCATGGTCGTCCTTATCCGCGTTGTCAATCCGGCATATCCGGAGGGCATGATGCTTGCGATCCTCTTCGCCAACATGTGCGCCCCGATCATTGACTACGTTGTCAAGGAACTGAATGTTAAGCGGAGAATAGCTCGTGGCAAATAATGTAAATACGGTCGGTAAGACCTTCGCTGTTGTGACCGCTCTCTGCCTTGTCTGCTCTATTTTCGTAGCCGGAGCCGCCGTTGCGCTGCACCCTGTGCAGGCACGCGCCAAGGCGACTGACATGCAGAAGAACATTCTCGAGGTTGCCGGAATCAGCTTTGGTTCAGGAGCCTCCGTCGCTGACAGCTTCAAGAAGAACATCAAGACCCAGATCATCGATCTGTCAACCGGCAAGCCCGTTGACCTCGCAGCCGAGAAGAAGCTCGGCGACAAGGCCTGCGTAACCGGCGACGCTGACAGCTTCGACTTCAAGTCTGCGGCCAAGAACCCCAACTGCACCTATGAGGTTAAGTCTGAGAATGACGCAGCCGGCATCCGCATGCGCTCCAAGTACATGCCGGTCTACATCTCCAAGGACTCCGTAATCCTTCCGTTCTACGGACAGGGCCTCTGGTCGACCATGTACGGCTACCTAGCCGTAGCTCCTGACGGCAACACCGTAAAGGGCATCATTTACTATGATCAGGGCGAGACCGCAGGACTCGGCGGAGAGGTAACCAACCCGAAGTGGAGAGCCAAGTGGAACGGCCGCAAGGTCTACGCTGATGACGGAAGCATGAAGCTCCAGGTCACCAAGTACGGCAAGGCCCAGGACAAGGACTTCGACGTTGACGGCATCTCAGGCGCAACCCTGACGAGCCGCGGCGTTGACAACCAGATCAAGTACTGGCTCGGCTCTGACGGCTATCAGAAATACCTCGCGTCTCTCAAGGAGGGCAGTAAGTAATGGCTGCAGAAGAAGTTTTAACCTCGAAGGAGGTCTTCACCAGACCGTTCTTCAAGATGAACCCGATCATGCTTCAGGTTCTCGGCGTCTGCTCGTCACTCGCCGTAACCTCCAGCATGCAGACCGCGCTCATCATGGCAATCAGCGTATCGCTGGTAACCGCCTGCTCGAGCTTCCTGATTTCCTGCATAAGGAACTGGATCCCGGGAGCAGTGCGCATCATCGTGCAGATGACCATCATCGCGTCTCTCGTTATCGTGGTTGACCAGCTGCTCAAGGCATTCTCATATGACCTCTCGAAGCAGCTTTCCGTCTACGTCGGCCTTATCATCACGAACTGTATCGTAATGGGCCGCGCGGAGGCGTTCGCCATGAAGTATCCGCCGAAGCTGTCGTTCATCGACGGTCTCGCCAACGGATTCGGCTACGGCATGGTTCTCCTTGTCGTCGGCACCATCCGCGAGATTCTCGGCTCTGGCACCTGGTTCGGGCTCACCGTGCTTCCCACCGTCAACAACGGCGGCTGGTATGTTCCCTGCGGCCTTCTTGTAATGCCGCCCAGCGCCTTCTTCCTCATCGGCCTTCTGATCTGGGCTCTCCGCACGAAGTTCCCTGATCAGGACGAGCCTGAAGAATTCAAGATTCAGGAGGACTGATAGATGGAACATTACATCAGCCTTTTTGTGAGATCGGTTTTCATCGAGAACCTCGCTCTCGCATTCTTCATCGGCATGTGCACGTTCCTTGCCGTATCGAAGACCGTCAAGACCGCAGTCGGCCTCGGCGTCGCAGTGGTGTTCGTCCAGATCCTGGCCGTTCCCATGAACAACCTGGTCTATACCTATGTGCTGAAGCCTGACGCTCTGGTGCAGGGCATTGACCTCTCGTTCCTCGGGTTCATCACCTACATTGCCGTAATCGCGGCCATCGTGCAGATCCTCGAGATGATCCTCGACAAGTACTTCCCCGCGCTGTACAACACGCTCGGAATCTTCCTGCCGCTCATCACCGTAAACTGCGCGATTTTCGCCGGCGTTTCCTTCATGGTTCAGCGTGAGTACGACTTCGCCGAGTCCGTTGTCTACGGCTTCGGCTCAGGCCTCAGCTGGGCTCTTGCCCTGGTGCTCATGGCGGCAATCCGTGAGAGACTCAAGTACTCCGACGTTCCTGCGGGACTCCGCGGGCTCGGAATCACCTTTATTACCGCAG
>Ga0326514_10003217_pt1 | contig 10389 bp, 18 predicted proteins | sample 3_2548_0518_D_FD_203653 | JGI IMG/M metagenome (GOLD analysis project Ga0326514, IMG submission 203653) | Bovine rumen microbial communities from UC Davis, California, United States - 3_2548_0518 | ecosystem: Host-associated > Mammals > Digestive system > Stomach > Rumen | place: USA... | reverse complement strand
ATTTATGCAACCGCCTTGAGAACTTCCATAATTTTACTTTCGTCGAAAGCCTGACCTTTCCAATTTTTTCTATTCGGTTCCTCATCGTCAAAGAGGATGCCATTGGAATTTTCTACCACTTCGGACTTCGGCACTCCATAGGGTACAATTTTAATTTCATCGAAGTTGACGGAATGTAAATGTTTGGAAAGCCATGCAATTTTTGTTTCAGTTACTGCCTTGTTAAAATTTTCCGTTCCGTTCTTGGAGAGCCAACTGACAATACCAATTTTGAAACCCTTTTTCTGTAAATTATTCAAACGGCGTGCGAGTGCGTTCATGTTGACGAGTGGGCGCGCCTGTGCATAGGGGCGAGTGCGTTCATTGATTAAGTCATCGAGCCAACCATCTACACCATAGAAGTTTGCGATTGTTCCATCCATATCGAAGTAAATTGCTTTTGTCATTGTCTTGTCCTCCTCTTTTTCTTTATTATAAGCGATAAATGGCAATTCGTCAACCCCTTTTGGCAAAGTAAAAATATTCTGACAATTGTTGCGCCCGGGCGCGGTTAGCATAGACTAACTGGCGCCAACTAAAAAAGGGGTTTACAATAACCCCTTTTGATTTATGCAAATGCGAGTTTACGCATCGCCTTATGCTGACGGAAGCAATTGGTAAAGATTTCCTTTTCAATCAGTACATCCGCAAGTCCTGTATGTTCTTCTTGGAAATTATTGTCACCACTGATATATTTATACAGTACCTCTGCGGTGGCTTGGACTCTTCCATTTTTTGTCACATATCCGTTTGCCTTTGCCCACTTCTGATAAGTTTTCTGCTTGCAAATGGTATCATTTGCCATTTTCAGAGTGTCCCACAACTCGATACCATACGGAAGAAAATATCTATACTTGGATTTGGTAAGGTATCTCTGTGTACGAGTGGTAGAACGATAGTCAAACCGCATATTGTGCGCTACGATTGCCTTTACGTTGTACTTTTCGCACAACTGACGGATGTATTTTTTAGCGGTGGAGTAACGGACGATTTTGCGCTCACCCTTGGCAATTTCTTCCTTGTACTTGGGAATTTTTTCTGCATAGTACGCACTCTGCATTAAGTCTTTCATGCCACAGAACACCTCATAGATGACAAAGGAAAAAGTTTCCATCACTTCGCCATCTTTGGTATGGATACAACCGCCAATGTCATAGACGATAGGGTCATCAAACCCGTTGGTTGTTTCGGTGTCAATTGTCAGAAAATAACTTTTACGCTTATCCATTTTAGTTTCTCCTTTCTTCAACTTACAATTAGATTATAAGGGATAAAACACACTTTGTCAACACCTTTATTAAAAGTAAAAATATTCTGACAATTCGGCGCCCGGGCAATTACTTTAACGATTTAGTGTGGTAAAGTGCGCGGATCCACCCGGGTAATTGTCTGAAAATTCTGACAATTTATTTTGAGTATGGAAAAAGGGTTGGCAATTTTTACCAACCCTTTTGGAAAGGAGGAAAGACATGAAACACGTTTTCTTATTCGGTGGGTAGTAAAGGGCTTGAACCTTTTGTTAATTGCTTGACCGCCTTAGTACGGACTACCCATATAAATGCGGTTTTAAGGGATAACCGCAAACCCTTTGCCACTAAAGGCTATACGCTTTCTGCGTGCCTTTCTTGGGAACCTTGACTTCGGTGACCTTGCACTCCATCTGACGGAGGAGGGCACTTGCTTTCTGCACCGAGATTTCGACCTTGGATGCGATTTCGCTTGCAGTCTGCGGAGTATCCGTCAGAACCTCTGCGATTCTTGCCTTGATGGGTTCGTTCTCTGCGGACTTCTTCGACGGCTTCGCCTTGCGGTCTGCATTGCGCTTGTCCATCTTTGCGATTTCTTCGACGGCGAAAGTGGTGGTGGCTTCGTCATTCAGTGCGATAACGGCGTTCAGAAATTCTCTCTTTGTCATTTTGGTAACCTTTCTTTCACTTGAGGGAGTGAACCCCTTTCTTTATCTTATGCCTTATTTTAGCATGGATTTGGTTGTTTGTCAAGTGGTTTTGAAAACTTTTTTAAACTTTTTTTCGTTTGGGTTTTTGTTCTTTCCCCTCTTGACATCTTTATTATAAGCGATTGAGTGAATTTTGTCAACCCCTTTTTGAAACTTTTTTAAATTTCTTTTTGGGATTTATTTTTTTCTCTCTCTCTTTCTTACAATATAATTATAAGCGAATTTTAGAAAAAAGTCAACATCTAAATTAATAGTCGAAATATTCTGACAATTCGCCCGGGTGATCGCCCGGGCAGTAACTGAATATTCTGACAATTTAACGTAAAAGAAAAGCGACCGAAGTCGCCTTTCCATTTAAAGGAAAAAGTTGAAGAGGATAAGACCAATAGTCACACCAAGACAAGAACAATCTTTTACTTTATCTGGAAGTGGGCGACGGAGTACGAAGTTACGAACAACGGCGATAATGTTTGCGCTAAGATAGATAAACTGACCAATGTAGAAATTCGCACCGACTACCGACTGCGCCACGAGTAAACCAATCAATACCAAATACTGTAAGTTGGTGAATACGATTGTTACTTTGGAATCTTCTTTTCTTGTTTCTCTAATTTCTGTCATTTGCATTGTATTTGGTTCCTTTCTTTATTTTCTTTATTATAACACGATGAAGAGGAAGTGTCAATAGTTAGTTTTCAATTTCTTTAATTTTTTCTGTAATGATATTCAGAAGTTTACTTGTACTTGTAATGGTTGCGGCACTATCATCATGACTATATTTCATTTGAATTTTTATGCCATTAATTTCAATGTCACCACCTTTATCTGCCCTTTTATTATCTTGTTTCCAACCATCAATATTATAGAAGTCGTAAACGGCAATTTCAAAGCAATAACCTTTATTATTATGAAGTTTGTAAATGTCTTCAATAGTACCAATACAGAAACTGCCTTTTGCATTTGCAAGTTCTTTTGCGCCCCATTTATGAAGACGGCAACGGCTATACTGATTGTTTTCTTTATGACTCGTTTGCGTTGTGATATATCTATTAGGAATATGTTTGTAGAATTTACAATATACCTTTCCGTCATACTCTGCGCCCAATAGATACATATCCGATCCATTTGCATATTTATCATAAAGGCGCATTAGTCTACTGATCGGAATATTACCGATATGGTTTTCGATATATGCCTTGTCTCTTTTAAGTGTGTTGATGTTCATTGATCTATTTCCTTTCCCTTTTGTAATTATAGTATAAAGCACAGTTTAAGTTTTGTCAACCCTTTTTAAGAAAAAAGAATATTCTGAAAATTAAAGTGCGCCCGGGCAATCGACCGAATATTCTGACAACTCTCGATATAAAAAAGGGGTTAGACTTGCTAACCCCTTTCAGACTAAAGGCTATAACCTTTCTGCTTACCCTTTTTGGGAACCTTTACCTCACTTACAGTAACTTCCATCTGTCTGAGAAGCGCACTTGCTTTCTGAGTGGAAATTCCTACCTTTTCCGCAATCGTACTTGCGGTCTGCGGTTCAGTGGTGAGAACTTCGGCAATCTTTGCCTTAATGGGTTCATTTTCTACGGACTTCTTAGACGGCTTGTCCTTTCTATCCGCATTACGCTTGTCGAGTTTAGCAACCTCTTCATGCGCCTTGGCGATAACTTCCTCTGTGATTTCGTTTGCGATAACTGCGTTGAAGAATTCTCTGTTAGTCATAGTTTAGTTTCCTTTCTGCCATTTGGCGTTTCTTTATCTTACATATTTATTATAAGCGATTTATTTAGATTTGTCAAGTAGTTTTGGGAACTTTTTTAAATTTATTTTTTCTCTCCTTTCTCTTTTGTTCTCTCCCTCTTGACAATTGTATTGTATCATGTTTAGGGGATGATGTCAAGAGGGAATCAAAACTTTTTTCGGATTATTTTACACCGTCCATTAACTTTCAAGAAGTGGCTACGTACCTGTCGCCGTCCCTTTTCCCTCTTGACAATTATAGTATAAAGGATAGATTGGATTTTGTCAACCCTTTTTAAGAAAAAAGAATATTCTGAAAATTTGCCCGGGAAGTCGTCAGACAATTCTGACGACTTTCCTTTATCTACTGCGGGAGTGTACTTGCGCCAATCCTGTCGCAACCCATTTCAATAAACTTTTCCATATCTTCTTTGGTTCTGATACCACCACTTGCCTTGACTTTGGTTCTCAACGAATTGTTAACCATAATCTCTACATCTTCGACCCTCGCGCCGTATGTGCCAAAACCTGTGGAAGTTTTCACATAGTCTGCGGAAGAGTTATCCACAATCTGTGTTGCGATTGCGATTTCTTCTTTGGTGAGATAACAAGTCTCAATGATAACTTTCAGAATTTTGTCACCGATTGCGTCTCTTACGCACTCGATTTCTGCTTCGATATAGTCATAATCTTCTTCTTTCATTTTAGAAATGTTAATGACCATATCAATTTCGTTTGCGCCATTTGCAACGGCGATTTTTGCTTCTTCTATTTTTGTAAAGATGGAAGAATTTCCAAGAGGAAAACCAACCACAGTACAAATGTTGAGTTTTGGGAAGTTTTCGCTCATTTCTCTAACGAATGAAGAGGGAATGCAAACGGATGCACAATTTTTTTCAATTGCCGTTTTGCAAAGATTGAAAATCTCATTTCGGGATGCGGTTGCCTTAAGAAGTGTGTAGTCGATATGTCTGTAAATATTTTTCATATTCATGGTGGACTCCTTTCCTTTTTTTCTTTATTATAACCCCTAATTTTGGGATTGTCAACTATTTTTTGAGAATTTTTCTCATTTCTTCTTTGTGAATTTTCCAAAATTTTTGGTCTTTGTGGAAAGTAAAGAACGTACTATAGAAAAACTTTTGGGAAATTTTTCCACTTTTATACATTTGAACGGCTTGAGATTTTAAGGAATCAAGTGCCAAATCTTTTGCGGGAGAATCTTCCATTAACAAAAGTTTCTGAATATCTTTTTCAAGAAGTTTTTCACGAATTTTGGTAATCATTGTGCCTTCCTCCTTTATCTAATTAAATTATAAATGATATTTTCCAAAAAGTCAACAACAAATTATTAACGGAATTTTCTGAAAATTAATTTTGGGATCGCCCGGGCGCGGTCTGAATTTTCTGAAAACTTACAACGAAAAAAGGACGAACTTTTGTTCGCCCTTTTCCATTAATTACCTTTTTCGGCAATCTCTTTCTTTTTCTCTCTTAACTCTTTATCCCTCTTCATTTTCTTTTCTTTTGCTTCCTTTTTCTTCCTTTCTTTTTCTTCCTTTTCTTCCAACTTCATCTCATAGTCTTTTGCCATCTCATAACCATCGTATGGCTCAGTACCTTTATTTGCTCCTGTTGGAATTTTTACGGTGATAACGATAAAATCTTCATTACCTTCACTTCCAACTACTGGAAAACAAATTTCATTGGATTTGGTACGCAATACATCCTCATCAGTAACGAAAAGGTCAATTACCTTCTGAAGATATTCGGCTTTGAGAAGTTCTCTTTCCTGTTTTCTTGAAATTGCCATTCTGTACTCCTTTCGGTTCTTCCTTTATCTTGATTAGATTATATCAGAGAGAAATAACTTTGTCAACCCCTACATGAATAGTCGCAATTGTCTGACAATTCGGCGCCCGGGTGAAAGTCAGAATAGTCTGACTTTTCACTCAATAGTCATCGTCCTCACTTATCATCGTGACGAGTACGCGAACGTGATTCTTTGTCCAATGACGCCAAATACGTTCAAATACTTCTTCGGCAGTAAGCCAACCCACAACGGAATCAACTTCAGATTCTTCTTCCGTAAGCAGACCCATAATCTCAAGCAATCCCTTTTCATATCCATAAGAATATTTATGGCAGATAGCGTCGCAAACGGATTCTTCCTTAGACGGATACCAAACCTGATTGTATTTGTTGCCTTCCGCGTCAGTAGTGACTTCAAACGGAACGCAATGGTCAAAAAGCAGATTGATGAGTTTACCAATTTCCTTAGTCATTTCATTTTCCTCTCTTTCTTTATCTTATAATTTATTATACCATAAATTTTTAATTTTGTCAAGTTTTATTTTGAAATTCCCATCATTTTAATAATGAGATTCCAATCCGCATACTGCGCGTCGTCGAGATTGTTATAGAGAATGTCAACATATGAAAGCGCGACCCATACGAGCAGAAAAACGATAACGAGTGTGAAAATCATGTTGAAAATCTGTTTCATTGTTCTTACCTCTCTTTGTATCTTTAGTATAAGCGATGAAGAGGGAGTTGTCAACCCTTTTCTGATGTATTTTTAATGTTTTTTTTTCGCGCCCGGGCGATCAGCTCAGCTCAGCTCCAAAATATGGAAGTGAAGAGGATCGTGAGCTGAAATTAAAAAGGGGTTGTTTGTCAACCCCTTACATTCTCTTGTCGAGCCAGTCGAGCATCTTCTTGCTGAGTTTCTTTCCTCTGATTACCTTGCGGCTCTTTTCCCATGTGCCGAACTCTTCGAGGTATTCTCTGAACTCGTCCATGCTCATCCAGTAGACCACCAGTTCTTCGCCAGCGATGTAGCCCCATGCGGTGCAAGTGCTTGCGGTGCGCTTGAAGTAGTTTTCCATAACCTCTTCGAAGCTCTCACCGAGGTTGACGCTCGTCAGAGTGAAATTGGGGCTCTTGACGCTTGCGTGGAGCTCCGGAATGTCGCTCCCCTCATCGAACGGAGTGTTCGGGTCTTTCTCAGCCGTCAGCTTCAGAGCTGCTTTGAGCAGAATTTCCACGGCCTCGCCCGCGTTGCAGTGCTTGCCGTCGATGCTATACGGCGCGCCCGTGTGCGTGGAATCGAACTGGTAATCTTTGGTAATTGTGTATACGTTGCGTTTCATTGGATTATCTCCCTTCCTTTATTTTCTTAAGTATAGCACGGAATCGCTAAACCGTCAATAGGTTTGAAAAATGTTCTAAAATTAAAAATATTCTGACAATTAAGATCTGCCCGGGCGGATCCCACTTTATCACTTTATCACTTTAACGTACTAAAGTCTGACTACTTTATTACTTTATCACTTTAGCATGGTAAAGTATTGTATCTTGTTTTTCGTACACAAAATACATTGATTCCAAAAACTGGTAAAACGTCTTAAATCGAAAAATAGGCCGTTGTAGACGTATAGACCACAAATTGAAAACTGCCTATTTTACTTGTATAAATACAAAAATTTCGTCGAGAAGGCCTCAAATCGTCGATTTAAGACGTTTTTTTAAATTTGCCTTATTTAAATAAGGGAACGCCTTAAAACGGCAAATAAACGGTTTAACACTTTAATGCGCTAAAGTGAAGAGGGTAAAAAAAAGAAGTCTTACGACTTCTTTTTAGTTGACTTTTAAAGAATTACAGTTTCTTCATCAGTGTCAATCTCGATTTCACCAGTATCGCAATTTCCGTATGTCCCTTCATCAGAAGTGAAAAGTGTATAATTTTCAATTTTGTTTTCTTTTGCCCACTTATAAAGTTCTTCAATTGTCCAGATAATCATTTTATTCTCCTTTCTGTTATCTTCCCTTTTCTTGAGTATATATTAGCATATGTTTAACAGTATGTCAATACCTTTTTAAAACTTTTTTAATAAAAAAAGAAGTCTTGCGACTTCTTTAGTTGATTCCGATTGCCTTGTTAATTCTCATCAGTTCGATTAAGTCCTGAATTCCTTCGAGAATTTCATCATCTTCATTTTTTGCTTTTTTCAGAAGTTCCATCAGAGTTTTGAATTCTTCATTTGTAAGTCTTTCGTTAGTCTTCATTGTCTTTTCTCCTTTCGGTTATCTTTCCTTTTCTTGAGTATAATATATCATCAACTGGGCAATATGTCAATACCTTTTTAAAAACTTTTTTAACTTTTTTTCGACGTCCTAATTTACGTTTTAAGACGTTTTACGCGCCCGCGCCATATAAATATACCATTGCAATATAAAAACGCCTTAAAACGTAAATTAGGACGTTGTAGACGTATATATGAAATAGACGTAAATGCGCCCGAGTGAACATATTGTTAAAAAATTAACAACTATATATGTGTACCGAGAAAACTAATTTTAGGAATAGTTAAACTAAATAAATGAAGAGGAAAAACGTTGAAATTTCAACGTTTTTAAACCAATTTTATTTAACTATTCCTAAAAAACTAATTTTCGGAATAGTTGAAGAGGAACACTTGAATTGTCAGAATATTCAGACAAAGACCGGTCAATAAAAAAGAGTCTTGTGACTCTTTTTTAAGCGACTTCAATCTCTTTAATCTTAAATGCTTCTTTATTATACGGGATGCGGTAAGTATATCCGAAGTCGGTAGTTTCATTGCGACCATATGTTTTTTCTAAGTACTCTTCGCACTTTTCAATTGTTTCACCAACAACACCGATGAATCTGAGACCGTTTTCATATTTATAGATTGCAAACATTTTCTTTCTCCTTTCTACTGGGAACTATTTCCCTTTCCTTGATTATATGTTAGCATAGACTTGGCAAATTGTCAACTACTTTTTTAAACTTTATTTTGTTTTTTAATGTATTTATAATCGCGCCATAGCAAATTGACTGAACGTCAGTCATCGAAGAGGACGAAAAAAAGAGTCTTGCGACTCTTTTATTATCTTTATCTTTCCTTTCTGTCTATGCAATCCCTTTGAGTCTTCTAATCTCATTCTCTACTTCTGTCATCATCTTGAAGTCTTCATAAGTCGGTCTATCAACCATGTTGAGGAAGAAGAGTCTTGTTTCTAACTCTTTGATTCTCTTTTCTCTTTCTACTCTTGTCATTGTCTTCACCTTTCCTTTCTTTATTTCTCTTTCCCTTTCTTGATTATATAATAGCATAGACTGGGCAAAAGTCAACCCCTTTTCTTGTATTTATTATGTTTTTTTTAATTTACATTTTATACCAACAAAGAATATATATTTTTCTTTATTACTTTATCACTTCACCGCACTAAAGTCTAACTACTTCATCACTTTAAAGTGTTAAAGTATAACTACTTTAACACTTTAACTCATTAAAGCAACTGACTGAACGTCAGTCATCTAATGAAGAGGATACGTCCAACTGACTGACGTTCAGTCATCTAATGAAGAGGACAATTAAAAAAGAGTCTTGCGACTCTTTTAGTTTTTGCTCTGAAGTCTTTTCAATGTTACCATCGAGTTGATAAGACTTGCAAGTCCTTCAAGAATTTCTATATCTTCATTTTCTGCTTTGTTCAGAAGTTCAACCAACTTTTTAAGTTCTTCCATTGTCAGACCTTTATTTTCTTTAGTTTTCATTGTCTTTTCTCCTTTCTGTATTTCCCTTTCCTTGATTATAATATATACTATACTGGGCAAAATGTCAACACTTATTCGCAAATTTATTTTGTTTTTTTCTTGTATTTATAATAGTAGTCAATTTCCATATTTTTCCATATCTGGAAAAATTTTCCAGTCGACTACTTTTCAGAATATTCTGACAATTTAAATCTCTAATAAAAAAGCCACCTACTCGGTGACTCTTTTATCTAACCATTCAATCATTGTGATACTCAATTTTTTACCTCTGAGAATGTGAGTTTTTTCGTTCCAGTAGTGGAATGTTCTAATGAATGTTTCAAACTCTCTTGCGTTCATTTCATAGACTACTAATTCATCGCCTGCCTTGTAACAGAATGCCCACTGAACGCTTGCGACTCTTGTAAAGTACTCTGTCAGAGTATCTTCAAAGTTGTCTGCTAACACTTCGTTAACAAGTGTATAGTTGGGACTTTTAACACTTGTGTGTGTCTCTTCGACATCGCTGACTTCGTTCCATTTGCCGTTAGGGTCATTCACTGGATTGAATCCCTTTACAGACTTGTAAAAGATTTCATCCGCCTGACCTTCATTTTTATAAGTCAGACCGCCGTCAAAAGTGTAATGCGCTCTTGCGTGATTGGCATCCCAGTAGTAACTAATGTTAATAGTGTAGATTTCTTTTTTCATTGGTCTCTCCTCCTGTAATTATGATACTACTTTCACGCCCGCGCGTCAAGCAAAATAGTTAAATTCATCTTGTATTTTTAATGTATCTCTTGTGAAAAAATTAACAATGAAACGACTCGATGAAGAGGTACACTTTTATGCTTTAATGCGCTAAAGCGTATAGGGGCGGTGGTTCGTTGGACTCGGGTCTATTTTTTTGAGTGGTACCCTCCAAATTCAAATGGTCATATTTTCAGAAAACTTTGGAATATTCTGAAAATTGCATTGATGTTTGTCGATGGAAAATCAGAGAATAATTGTCAGAATTGTCAGAATTGTTTACCCTCCCCGGTACAATTTGGGTTTTTGGACAGTTAGCTTAGGCTAACTCACCGGGCCC
>Ga0326514_10003215_pt1 | contig 10392 bp, 12 predicted proteins | sample 3_2548_0518_D_FD_203653 | JGI IMG/M metagenome (GOLD analysis project Ga0326514, IMG submission 203653) | Bovine rumen microbial communities from UC Davis, California, United States - 3_2548_0518 | ecosystem: Host-associated > Mammals > Digestive system > Stomach > Rumen | place: USA... | reverse complement strand
ACCGCCTATCGCAAAGTCTATCGAGATTTCCACCTCGTTATCGGGTATTGTGTGATACAGGCACTCGTGCCATACCCAACCCGTCCTTATTCCATCGGTTTCCCATGCGTCATTCCACACGCCTACTGTGTCATCGCCGCTATCTATATGCGCTATTAAAGTCGTTATCTCCGCGTTACTCCAATTACTTATCGCATAGGTGCTTGCTACCTTATCGTCCGTTGCGTCAGTCGAGTTTGCTACCATCGTTGGCAAGTAGGTCGCATTGTTTATCATTGTGTGACCGCCTGCCGGAGCTGTGTCATTTATCCATTCTGCACCGTCATACTTCAGCACCTGATTCGCAACAGGAGATGTAATACTGACATCAGACAAATCATCCAGATCGGAAACACTTGAAGATGGATTTGCAGCTTTCCATTCGTTGTTGTTCCCGTCATAAGTTAAAACTTGTCCATTAGACTTAACAACAGGATCTGCAATCTTTGCATCAACATATCCCTTCAGAACACGGCCCTGATTAGCTGATAACGCATCTGTTGAGCTTGTGCTTGAAAGGTTATCCACAACCGTGATGGAAGTTCCGCCACCACCTGTCAGAGTCATTACATAATCCCATTCAGCCGCATCGGGAAGCTGCGCTCCGCCTGTCTTTGTGCAAGTGTAAACATATCCATCAACAGAATTAAGATAAAAATCGTTTATAACACCGGGGAAGCCTGTTATTGACGTTCCTGTTCCGCTTATAGCCGTACCTTTGTACCACTTCGATCCGTTCTGTCCGTTTGTGACCTGATAAGTCTCTGTTCTGCCATCGTCATAGGTGATCGTGTAGGTGTCAACAAGACCAACTGTGGCTGTCTTTGTGATGTTGGCAATTCCGTTTCCGTCAGCTCCGTCTGCACCCTTCAGAACACCCTGACTCTGCCAAGAATCCGTTCCGATGCACTTCCACAATTCCATCGTACTCGTATTGATGTAAAATGAATCCTTGTAGAATCCCGTTGATGAGCTTGTTGGCCCTGTTACGGCTGTTCCTGTGTTCAGGACTACTTCCGACACGTCATTGATTATCTCAATCGCGTCATGAATGGATCCACGAACATCTTCGCCATAGACAGCCGCCATGATCGCCGCCAAATAACTACTAATGTCTGCCATTTTTATCTCCCTTCAATGTTTTATGATAAAAGATCATTCAGCGAGCCAGAAGCAACCTCTTGACCGCTTGTATTGTATTTTCTGATATATCCATCGCCGTATATCCTGATACCGTCACGGCAATCTGTAGGATCACCCGAATTTGATATCTGGATATAACCGTAGCTTGAATGACTTCCCGAGTTATTTCCAACAAGGTTAACGATTCCATACCCGGCTCTTCCGCAGCCGATCTGATAAGCAGAAACCTTTGCATCTCCTCTCGTCAAATCAGATGATCCAATCGTAAAGCCGCCGATTTGACCGCTCGAAGATGTAACCTTACCTGTAAACTCGCCCTGCCCCATCTTGACGTAGCCGGTTGACATATTAAGCTCATAAACGCCATTATTCGCAATAAGCTCGCCCGTCTTAATGAAGTCCGCCGAAACCTGCCCTGTCATATCCATCGCAACCGATACCTGCCAAGGATCTGAAGGATATGTTCTTGACATATAAGCCAATCCGCCAAGATTCCACCGCCAACATTGTGTAGCCTGCGAATAGTCCATGTTGTTCGCGATCCTGATCTCCGTGATGTGATCCGTTCCGTCAGTTTCGAACGTGACATATCCGCCATCAACGCCGTTGAGGAGCGCAAGAACATTCTTGAACGCCGCATCAAGTATCGATGCCCTGCTCGGAAGGTTTTTGACCGCTTCCGCCGTTCCCTGTGCCTGTTCTGTCAAAGTCCTGTTCGTTTGAACGTGTCCGCTCATCGTGATGTTGTTCTTATCGATGTTCTGGATATCACGCGAGATGCTCGTCAGATATAACCATTGATCGACCGCAAACGGCTGCGCGATTATCCTGACCGAATCCCCGATTTTGATATCATCAACGTTCTCGACCTCTGCCAAGTCAACAGCCTTAACTTCCATCGTGAGCTGCGGCTGTGAATACCTTGTGAGATAAGCCGAAGCCAGAGCATTCAGATCCGTCAGATTATCAACACCATCAAAAATGACCGCTTTTGCATGGCGGCCATAAACATTGATTGAAGCTTGTGAATCTATTGTTGTTCCTTGAATCCTCTGATTATATCCATCATATAGCTCCGTATCTGTTTCTTCGCCATACGGAGTCAGAACATTCGTGAGATTGCCATAATCGCTCTCTTTGACGTAATCAAGCAGATTATAGCCGTATTCTATCGGCTGTGTCGCTTGTGAGCCGTAATCTTCCAAACGAACGATATCGATATATCTGCTTACTGTTCCGCTCGATGTCACCCTTCTAACGCGGAGATATCCCGTATCTTTGCAGATGCACTCCCGGAGATCATCAAGAATGCTCCAATCGTACTCTGTCACCCAATTACAAAGTGATGACACCTGCGAATTCGTCACAACTCCGGCGAGAAATTGACGTTCAGCCGGTCTATTCAGATTATATGCTGCAATGGCCGCCTGAAATCTCTTCGCATAAGTCTCGTTCGTGATCGATGCCGGAGTCAAGAACTCATCTCCGAGCCATATCAGATCTTCCACGCAATACACTTCTGCGATGTTCGCAAAATCCGTATTTATTTCCTTAATCTCGCCACGCCAGAACTCAATCCCGTTCTTGTATATCGTGATGAGCGCACCCATCGTCAGTTCAGCATACAGAGGATTTGACGGCGGCACCTTGAATTCGAATGTTCCTGCCTGTCCGATATCTTCCTCAAGCGTGGTATCATATATTGCCGCATCTTCCGAAGCAGGATAATACAGCACTTTGTCACCAAGATTGACCTGAAACATTATAAGCTTCCGCTCCTGTAAACTATCTGGATCTTCGCATCTCCCGTGAATGTCAGCTCGACTTCATTATCTCCACCAACAAGGATTGACGGAATCCTATTCGTTCCTGCCGTAAGTGGATATGTTATTCCGCCTGCCGTGACAGTAAACGTTGCTGATGTCTGATCTGACACAACAAACTCCGGAGATGTTGCCATGTGTCCGTGTGGAATGGTAACTGTTTTCGTTCCGCTAACTGTTATCGCCCCGATGTATGTGACCATATCTGTCAGGAAGTTAAATGGATCCCACAGCCACGGATCTGCGGAAGATAACTTGTTATATTTGTACGGATCTGCCGTCGGAACTTTGAGCGTGAATGTTCCAAGTTCGCGGAATCTGTCAAAATCCTCTATGAACACTCTGCCACGCCAATAATAATTTTCATCATTGTCGAGTGTGAGCCTACATACACGGCCTTCGATATTATTTCGAAGCGAAGATATCACGCCATCCCAATCAAGCCGATCGCGGATGCCGCCTAACTCAAATGACAATGAACGCTTCCTGAATACGCGTCTCCCGGAGATAACCTCTGTCGCATCTATCAGGCCGGATCTCCCCGGGATTTGAATGTATGTTGTTTCCATTTGAGGATCTCCGATGTAGTTATTATTCCCAAGCGCAAGATCCCAATCATTCAGAGTGTGGTATGTTTTTCCTGTATCTTCGACATATATCGCGATGCCGTAAGTCAATTCATTCATCTTCTGCCGCCTCTTATTGCTATCGTTCCGAGTGCCGTATTCATATCCGGGGCAATAGAACCAACAAGCGCACCCGAATCCATAACGAGCTGTGTGCCTGCTGCCAGATAAGGCAGATATGTCTCGAGGAGTCCTGCGAGATCACTATGCCCTGTTAATGGCTGAACCATTGCCTGTCCGTTTGATACCTGAACAAACTCCGGCCCTGCTTCTCCGACTATTGCAGATCCGCTTGTAAGAACACCGCCTTCTGCAAGTCTCGGGATAGTAGGTATATTGATATGATGATCTCCGAAGCCTATCTTATTGATTCCGCCGATAAGTCCGTTGATTACATCAATAATGATGTTGACGGCTCCCTTCAGAACTCCGACAATGGCATCCCATATTCCGCTGAAGATTTCCTTAATGCCTTCCCACATCTGTTCCCAATCACCTGTGAACAATCCGGCGAAAACATCAAAAACTCCCGTGAGTATATCGAGCGCGGCACCAAGAACATCGCCTATTGCCGCAAATGTATCTTCGAATATCGGGCCGAGGAAATTGCATAAACCTTCCCAAATGCCCTTAATAACATCGCTGAAGCTCTCAAACTCGAATCCCATTGCATTGAGCCTGTCAACAATGCCCTGAAAGAATCCTTCGAATTTCTCTTTTATGGAATCCCATGTTGCCGTGATATTATTGCGAAATTCTTCGTTTGTATTCCAAAGATGCGTAAATGCGGCTACAAGAACGCCTATCGCCGCCACAATAGCCAAGATCGGAAGAGATATTCCGCTTATAACAGACATAATCGTTCCAATGCCGCTGACAATCTTTCCGCCAACCACAAGCAGAGGCCCGAGTGCCGCTGTAATAGCAATAATTTTCATTATCATCTCTTTGGTGCCTTCATCCATGCCGTTGAGCTTATCAACAAAACCTTGTACCCATCCGATAAGTTCCCGGAGCATAGGCATCAGCGTATCTCCCAGAGATATCGCCAACTCCTGAAGCTGTGATTTTAAGATTTCCATCTGTCCGGCTGCGTTATCCTGCATTGTCGCTGCCATAGCCGCCGCCGAACCTTCATATGTTTCAAGTATCTCCGCGCCTGATGCAAGTGCTTCATTCAGAGGAACAACGCCATTCTTCGTTCTGGCGAATGCCTGTGAAGAATCATCAATGGCTTCAGTTAATTTGGTATAATCCTCTTCTGTTGCGTTTGCGATAGCAAGTAAGCCTGACATTGCTCTTGTTCCGCCGAGCATTGCAGCCGCTCTTGCTTTTTCAGCACCTTCTGCACCAAATGCCTGTTTATTTAATTCCTCAAGCTCCTTGTCATAAGCCTTCTGCTTGATAGTTCCATCAGCAAGATCCTTGTCGAGCTGTTCAACACGCCTGTCATATTCTTCGATAGGCATATTGATCTGTGTGAAACTACTCCGGAGCTGTTCCATGATTTCACGGAACGAATACATACGGCCTTCATCATCTGCAAGAGATAATCCGAGCCGTTCCATTGCCATTTGGGATTCTTTTGTTGGCTTCGCCATCCTCTGAAACATATTTCGGAGGGATGTTCCTGCCATATCTGCTTTGATACCGCTGTTTGCCATCAAACCGAGTGCAACAGCAACATCTTCTGCTGAATATCCAAGGGATCCGGCAACAGGAGCAACGTATTTGAACGATTCTCCCATCATTGCGACATTTGTGTTTGCATTTGAAGCAGATGCCGCCAAAATATCCGCAAAACGCCCTGATTGTTCCGCTCCCATTCCGAAAGCCGTCAGAGCATCCGTCACGATGTCAGATGTTGTTGCGAGTTCTTCACCGGAAGCCGCCGCAAGATTCATGACACCCGAAATACCTTCGAGCATCTGATCCGTTTTCCATCCTGCCATCGCCATATAGTTCATGGCTTCTGCTGACTCTGATGCCGTGAATTTCGTTGTTTCGCCCATTTCACGAGCTTTGTTGCGGAGTTTGTCGAAATCTTCTCCTGCCGCACCTGAAACAGCCGCAACTTTTGACATGGAAGCATCAAAATCTGCCGTTGTTTTGATTATTCCGGCACCGATTCCTGCCGCAGCCGCTGACAATGGCATGAGTGCCTGTCCTGCGCTTGAAATCTTTCCGCCGAGATTCTGCATACTTTCCCCGGCAGCACCGATTTTTTGCATTGCGACAGAAGCCGTACTTGCTTCCTTCTCAAGTGCTTTTAACTCGTTCGTACAGCTTATGATTTCACGAGACAGAGCATCATACTGATCCTGTCCTTCGCCGGTCTTTTTAAGTTCTTCGCCGACCTGTGCCTGTGCTTCTTTCAGAGCCTCGAGCTTTGTCTTTGTCTCTCCGATTCGATCGCCAAGCATCCTTTGCTTCTGTTCCATCAGTTCCGTATTATGCGGATCCAATTTGAGAAGCTTATCGACATCTTTCAACTCTCGTTCAGTTTTGCCGATTTCCGAATTGACGTTTTTCAGAGCCTTCGCTAATCCGGAAGTGTCTGCTCCTAATTCTATTGTGATTCCGCGAACTTTGGTTGAAGCCATTCTAATCTCCTATATCAAGTTTCCCCTGAAAGAACGAAGCCATACTTCCCTTCGGAGCTTTGATATCGTATTTCTCGTGATCGTTGCCTTTTTCGGTTATCATGTCGAAAACCATGCCAACTGTCATATCATCAAGATCTTCCTTCGACAGATGCAATTCCGCACACCGCAGCATGAATATCGCGCCGTTTGGTTCCCTGTCTCTCGGAGCTATTTTTTTTTACTTTGTGATGTTTGTTTTGTATTTATTGCCCATAACTCCAGAATATGCGGCAGAATCTCGTATATGCTGAACATATTAAATGTATCGAGCCATTCATCAGCCGTTTTTTCTTTCATATCGGGATTTGCGTGACGTGCCATGATATATGCCGTATCTTCAAATATCTGAAGATCTATCATGTCGAGATTTGACTCTTCCGCCTTGCCCGGATCGAACACCTTCTGGAGCCGATTCATGTCAGATATCATATCTCTACCAACAAGAGCGCGATATAAGCGCGGAGTTCTTGCTGTTGCGCGGAATTTTATATCTTTTCCGTCAATGCTTATTACCTTATCCATATTCTTCCCCTTTTTTCCCTAAATCCACTTTTTAATGTTTTTCAGAAGCTCATCTTCGCATTTTTCAGCAACAGGAGCGATGTGCGTGAATGATTGAGTTCTTCCGCCGTCTCTTGTCGCATGGCCTTTTTCAAGCAGATGAGTGAGCTGATAATTCGTTGCGTTATGTATCGTGGCCTTCTTGTGATATTTCTTGTCTCTTTTGGTTTGCATAACTCTCCAACCTTTGTTATAAGACTTATCCCAAGAGCCAAATTTACCGCTTCCCGGAGGATGAGCGTTTCGGAGTTCCTGAAGCGCGGTTTTTGCCGTTTCAGAAACCCCTTTTTCACAAGCCTCTTCCGTGACATCTTTGAAGTTCTCAAGGTATTCAAGTATCACATTTGCAAGTTCGTCAGGTTTGCATTTTTTATTGCTCATCCGATATTCCCTCTTACGTTGTTACTATTGTCGGGATGTAAGGCGCTGTATGCCATGCTGCAAGAATAGCGGCATCCGTTGTAGCCGTTGACATAGCCATAACACGTCCACTTGCAAGAGGAGCAAAGGAAACATCGAGCTGCTGTGTAGAAGGCTCTTTTGAATCCGTTGTGGTTGACTTGTCAAGTGAAGGACGGGAAGCTGTTCCGTTATAAAGAACGAACTTCGTGCCGGTCTGATCGCCATCTTCTTCGAAAGTCATAGCGAAGTGTGTAGGCTCTGCGATATCCTCAACGAGAACATTTTTTGTGTCCTTAACATATTTGAGGATCTTCTCCCTGAACTCATCAGGAATAATAGCAACCGTAAGATTGCCTGAATATCCGTTATTAGCAACGGATGTGTAATACTTAATGTTGTCAGCATAGAAATCGTTTGTGTCTCCCTGCTTATCAAGTGAAAGACTTACTGTTCCGGGAATGTTGATAACACTTCCGTAAGTAGGAACGCCGCCCAATTCGCTTACGATCGGGAATACATGGACGTTCTTAATACCAAATTTAACTTTATCTCCCATAATTTTTCTCCTTATGTTGTGATTACTGATGTCTGTGTCATTACCAACTCGATCGAATATGTAATCATGTAGCAATTCTCTGAATCGATATAATCCTCGTATTTCTCCCAACCAAGTCCGTATTCCGCGAGTTTATCCTCAACAGCTAATTCCGTTTTAACGTCCTTATTTGCCGTGTAAAGCTCGATATCAACGCCTTGAATGACCTGCCATGTTGTTCCATCCGCAAAAAAGTTATCTGTGTTCGTGCAGAGATAACAAATGAACGGAAGTTTCGGGGCCTTGCCAACCGGGAACGCACGATATGCCACCTTTTTACTAAAGCCGGTTATGGAACGGAGTGCTGTACTCAAATCATTCAGAGTCATCGTTCTCATCCCCCTTCCGCTCTGTGACATATAACTCAATTCTGCCGTCATCACGCCGGAATGTACGATAAATCCGATAAGTCTTATCGTTATACTCGAGAATTTCTTCTCCGGAGTATTCGCTCATCCATACAAGAACGCGATATTCTGGCTTAAACCCTTGCATTCCTGCCTGATAGAACTCGTTCATCGTTACGGAGTCCACGATTCCGAAGATTTCATTCTTCGTCCACGTTTCCACCCATTGACCGAGATCATCCTGCTCGTATTTGATTGAGATCAATGCGATTTTTTCTGCCAGATTCATGAGTTTGCCCACGTTGTGTAGCCTGAAGCCATGCCCATCTGTGCCTTCTGTTCGTCATAAGACTTCTTAAATGCTTCGGATCTATCCATTGAGCCATGCATCAGCTCGAACTGATAACCAACATATGTGATAATTGCGCGGATTATGAGCGCATCGTTCGTGTCTGTACTGATAACGAGTGCATCAACCCCGGCAATTCCGAGATCCTTTGCGGCTGCATCTATCAGATCCATCAGCTCCGAATCGAAGTCTGTTCCTGTTATGAGAAGTGCTAATTTTACTCTATCAAGCATGGTTTACCTCTGAAGCTTTTCCTTGAATGACTCTTCAAATTCAGGATATATAACAATGTGACCGAGATGCCCGACCTTGACGGAAGGCTCCGCCCATATGTCATACCCGAGATCTGTCGCACGTTTGCAGAATGCGATATCCTCCCCGAATTCGCGTGTCGGGAAGAATGCTGTGCTATGATGCCCCCATACCGCCCTGATTATCTCAACCGAGATCAGAACGCAGGCCATTCCGCAACCTGCAATCTTGAACGCCTTATCAGGATATTCGCCCTTCCATTTGCTTACATTCGGGAATATCTCCGTGAATATGCAACTAGGATAAGGCTCCCTTCTGGCGTGTGCGATGCCTGTCACGAAATCCTTGCCCGATTCCATTAAGTCATCGAACAGATCCTCCGTGAATACCATATCCGAATCAAGCCATAAAACGTGAGTATAATCTCCGCCGATAGCCTTCAGTGCGAGCTTGTCACGTCCTACATGAACGAGAGTGCCGCCCTGAATTGCAACCTCGTAATCAACTCCGTCCTCTGATAGCCGTTTTGTCAACTTCAGAAGGCTTTCAACGAACTGAAAAGGCATTGTGTCATTTGAAGGAATAGCTATTAATAATTTCATTTTTTCTTCGCAACCGGCTTCTTTGCCGTTGTTTTCTTCACCGGAGCCTTCTTTTCAGGAGTCTCGACTTTCGCCTCGACCTTCTTCTCCGGAACTTCGACAGCATCGACAGGAGCCTTGACAGCATCAACTTCTATCGCGCCATCTGTTGACGTAAGAAAAAAGCACTCTTCCGGGGAAACCTCAAGGATCTCCCCGGCTTTGTGCCAGATTCTCGCATCTTTTAAGAGCTTAACCTTCATAGATTATGCGCTCTTCTTGATTACGCAGAACATTTTGTTCGCTGTCAGAGCATGAGCTGCGTACTGTCTACCAACGATCTTAACAAGATCAGCTTCAGCCTCTGAAAGATCATCGTACTTGATAACAATGCCTTCGCCTTCAGGATAATTAACCTGAACACCTGCAAGATCGCCAACGATAGCATAAACCTGATTCGTTGATGCGCTTGTGTATGCAGGAAGTGCAGAGCTGAACAGAACGGGAAGTCCGTTAAACGGATCGAATGAGAAGTTTCCGCCTGCCTGTGCGCCAATGAATGAAGCGTATGTAAGCTTATTCATGATGATAACAGGATTCTGTGCCTCATCTGACAGATTAGCGAATGCCGTTGCAACTGTGGTAAGTGCAGGATTCTGCGTGATAGCTGAAACAGCTGCTGCCGATGATGTTGCTGTTGTAGGTGCGCCTGCGATATCAGCGATAACAAGCTCTGTGAGTTTCTTAACGATCTGATATGTAAGCTCATCGTAAATGTAACGAACGAGAATCTCGCCGCCCATTGCGATTGCTTCGTCAGAAACGCGGATCCACTTCTTGATGTTCTTGGGAATCATGGTAACGATACCAAGCGTAAGGCTCTCTTCCGTAGGAGCTGCTGTTCCTTCTGTATGAACATAAGCACCATCTGCTGAAAGCTCGAAAGCAACCTTGAGATTGCCCTTGATGTTGGTTTTCTTAACTCTTGAAAGAATGTCGCTCTTCTCCCAAGCTGTTCTGATTATCTCA
>Ga0326514_10003213_pt1 | contig 10393 bp, 8 predicted proteins | sample 3_2548_0518_D_FD_203653 | JGI IMG/M metagenome (GOLD analysis project Ga0326514, IMG submission 203653) | Bovine rumen microbial communities from UC Davis, California, United States - 3_2548_0518 | ecosystem: Host-associated > Mammals > Digestive system > Stomach > Rumen | place: USA: California... | reverse complement strand
AAAGAGCTAGAGCTATTTACCGTTAATGCTAAAAAATCATCAACCATTTTTTGAGTTCCTTTTGAAACCCCTTCAAAAAAAGAAGAATAATTAGTTAGATTAGAAAAATCTGCATTTCCGAAATTTATATCAGTTAAATTAGAACTTCCATTAAAAAATGATGATAAATTTTTTACATTAGAAAAATTTATAAAAGATAAATCAATACTTGTTAAATTAGTCATACTAGAAAATGCTGATTGCATACTTGTCAATGTACCGCTTTTAAAAGCATTTGGATTAAAAACTATTGAAGTATATCTTCTTGCATTATAAAACATACTATTAGCTGATGTAGCTTTTGGAAAAGTATGTCTACTTAAATCTAGTTGCCTTTGTTGACCATCTTGCAAATTAGCAAACATAACATCACAAGATAATAATTCGGTAAAATCTAATGATGGGTCATCAAGCATATCTTGTAATTGAGAACCGTTAGTATCATTTGGGAATTGTATTCTTGTTGGCTTAAATACTCCACCACTAGGAATATTAGCAATTTCAGTTGGAAAATCACTAGCTTGTATTGTTTCTTGTGAACCTGTTTTTGTTCTTATAGCATTAGCTATATTTGTAAATAAATCTGTTAATGCACTCATTTACTCACCCCCCTAATAGCTAGCTGAAATTGCATTAGTAATAGCAGTAGCAATAGCAGTATCTACATAGTCTTCAGTAGCTAATTTTTTACTTCCTGCGTCTTTGTTTGTTCCACTTGTAGAGCCTACATATACATCTCCAGAGAACCAAGCATTACCACTAAAGTCTAGTGTGTGAGCATTAGAACGTGCATCATCTGCTGAGCCATTACCTACAATATGTGCTGATGTATTATCTTGTATGTTGTATTTTCCTTGTACGTGTTGGTAATCAGCTCCAGTAGTTGTACTATGACCTTCTGCGTGAGAATAATCTCCATCTGCAATTGTGCAATAACCTTCTGAGTGAGAAGCATAACCACTTGCACGACCATTTGTAATACCGAAATCTAACACATCATTTACAGATATATTAGCAACACTATTTAACGTGTATGCAGTATTACTTACCCCAAGGACAGTTCTGTAACTTGTAGTTGAACTTGTAACTACTTTTATATAATATCCTGGTTGTATTGTGCCAACAGAAATAGTACCTTTAATTGTATTATTTGTTGTATTAACTTCTGTTACGGTTATATTTCCTATTGCAGATTGAATTGCCTCACCATAACCTTCTGTGTGAGAACAATAACCTGATGCAATTGTGCTTTGTCCTTCTGCGTGTGAATAAGTACCTATTGCAACTGTGGAAATACCTTCTGCGTGCGACATAGCACCTCTTGCTATTGTGCTTTGCCCTTCTGCATGAGATGAGCTACTACTTGCTATTGTGCTTTGACCTTCTGCGTGTGATGAACTGCCACTTGCAACTGTGTTATTACCTTCTGCGTGTGAATAACTATCTGACGCTGTTGTACCATATCCTTCTGCGTGTGATGAACTACCACTTGCGGTTGTACTACCACCTTCTGCGTGCGACATAGCACCACTTGCGGTTGTATTTGAACCTTCTGCGTGTGAACAAAAATTTGACGCTGTTGTACCATATCCTTCTGCGTGAGGAGCAGGACCGTTACTAGAATTAGCGGTTGTATTCATACCTTCTGCGTGAGAACCACCATTACTGCCAAGTGTCTTTGTGTTAAAACCTTCTGCGTGAGAAAATTTGTCAAAAGCAGATGTATCACTACCTTCAACGTGTGAAGCTTGACCACTTGCAACGTGTAGACTTCTTGATATATTAACTGTGTCATCTACTTTTAATACATTAGTTAAATCTCCTGAAAAACCTGCAGTATAAGTTCCACTAGATAAAGATACTCTTGTACAAGGTATGCCGTTAAAAATGTCGCCATTTTTTAAATCTAAATTACCTTGTGCAAATGTAATATCTGTATATGTAAAGCCAGAAACTGTTCTAGTTGTAGATGTAAGCACAGTAGCACTTCCAAGATTTGTTGGAACACTACCTAAACCCTCTGCGTGAGATTGGTCGCCACTTGCAACCGAAAATTCACCTTCTACTTGTGCACTATTTCCACCTACAAAGTTGTTATAACCTAGTGCAACACTATCTACACCTGCGTTAGTGTTTGCAGTTCCAATTGTTAAAGTTTTTGTATTTTTAGCTGAGTTACTAACTCCACCTACAATAGAACCATACGCATTAGCTGTACTAGAATTGCCACCACCAACTATTAAACTATTTGAAGCACTAACTGTGTTTGCTCCAAAAGAAGCCGAGGTGCTACCTGTTACATCTGCTCCACCACCTATAGCAATAGAAGTTGAACCTTTTGCCATCGCTCCACCACCAATTGCTACTGAGTTAGTACCACTTGCTTGTGCTCCAGAGCCAAGAGCTACTGATTGATTTCCACTAGCTTGTGCTCCCGGGGAAATAGCTATTGAGTAACTTCCGCTTGCTGTAGAGCCACCACCAACTGCAGTTGAACCTTGACCACTAGCAGTACCACCATTTCTTGAAACTTTTGCTTCACCACCAGATAGTGTTAAATTAGCTTTAGGACCTGTTAAGGTAAGCGAACCATCTACACTATTGGTAATAAATGTTGTTCCATTTACATTATTATTTATTATACTTTCTGATACACCTGTTGAATCGTAAATGTGCATTGAACCATCTTTAGCGAGTTTTACTCTATTAACATTACCATCAGACACGTTCAAATCGCCAGTCATTGTATCGCCAGTAACATCTACAAACTTATTGTCTGCTTCTGTTTTAGTGTAATAACCACTTAAGTCTATAACAGCTCCTAGCTCTTCCCAAGTTTCAGTGCCGTCTTTTACTATCCAAACATACTCAGCATCTGCTTCTACTACGTAATAAACATCTCCAACTCTATTACCTGTTGTAGGTAAATCTTGTGCTGTTGTGACTTTGCCTTTGTAATTAAACACTCTGCCTAGAGATGCTATTTTCTTATCGGTGTATTTTTTGCTCATTAAATAACTAAGAATGTCTATCATTATTCTGTACCCCCTACCCAAGAAGATGTATCTTCATTGTAGAAAAATAAATCTTCTGTATCCATTTCAATAAAAAGAGAGCCATTAGCAATATTCACATCTTTGTATTTATTAGTAGGTTTAGTGTCGGTAGATAGACCTCTAAATTCAAAAGAAGTTTTATTTAATCTGTCTATTACTTTGTTTTGTCTTTCTACTGTTACCATATTGTTCTCCTTTCTCATAATATAAAAATATTCCCCAAAGAACTAAAAAAGTAAACTTTGGGGAATGAATAATCAACTAAGCACCAATTTTAGCACCATATAGTCCTCTCCAGTTGATGTAACCTACACCAAATCTTGCATAACCATAGAACTTAACGTCCATTGTATTTTGGATTTGGATGTGGTTAAATATTGGTTTTTCTCTCCAATAGAATACTAAATTCTCATAAGAAGAGTCTTTTAAGAACCAAATACCTGGATTTAAGTAGTCCATAACAATTACTTTTATAGATGGAAGTACATTTTTGTCGTTCCAATCTGTTCCAGCAATTTGTGTTGAACGGAATACTCTTAATGCTTGGAATTGTAAATCTGGTGATACGACCATTGTATCAGGATTTACTTGTAATCTATAACCTGTTTCAGAAAGTTGAGAAGTTCTCATTTTTGTAAATGCTTTCTCCATATTATCATTTGTAATAGCACTTTCTCCTACAGGAGCTAGGTTAGATACGGTTTCAGTAGTACCTGCAAGTGGGTGGTTTGTAGCAAATAGTGGAACACCATCATAACCGATTTTGGTAAATCCGTCATTGATGACGTTAGCACATACTTCCTCAAGTTTCTTTCTTAAACCATCACCTAATTCTACAGGTCCTCTTCCTTCTACTCTTCCATCCATAGCTTCTTTTTGGTTGTCCATCCAATACTCGTGAGTTATAACAAAAGAGTTATCTACACGTTTCATGTAGATAGTTACCTCAGGTCCTTCTACTTTTTCGCTCTCATTGAAAGTATTACCTTCATTGTTGAATCTCCAAGGTGGAAGTGTTCCCATGTGTAAGAATCTCTCAAATGCTCTTCTACTCTTTAATACTTTGAATACTTTTGAGTATTGTTCTGGTTTTAATTTATAACCTTCACCAATAAGCTTTGTATAGTTAGGCCAAAGCAAATTAGCAAAGTTCTCTCTATTTAGTGTAGCCATTATTTTCACTCCTTTTTATATATAAATTCTTATTGATTGTTGTCACTATTATCTGGGATAGTCCAGGTAGTAAATGAATATACTGTATTAGCATTTAGCTCAGCAGTTGTATCAACTGTTTGTGGGTCATCATCTGGGAATGTTACAGTAATTGAACTATATACTGTAGAAATAGCATCTCCAGAAGGTACTTTTTGAAGTAACTCATAAGTACCATCAGCAGTTACAGTTACAGTTTCAGTTTCACCAGCTACAGGAACAGCCACTACAGTACAGCTTTTAGATTCAGCTATATTTCTAATAGTTATAGTTGCTTCTGTTGGTTGTGCACCACCATCTGTTGGTTGAATAATTACGAATAGATAATAAGGAACGTCTAGGTATTCTACACCAAAACCGTCATCGTTTTTTCCAGCTGCACTCTCTGCTTCATAGTGAGTGTCAATTACTTTTTGGTAGCCATTTACTACATCACCAATGTTTGGTTTTTCATCTCCATCTTCTAAGATACCCATATATACTACAAAGTCGTTTATATCTAAGAAGATTAGTCCTTTAGCAAGTTTATCTCCACCATGTGAAAAACCAATTAGCTTTCCTGTTGGTGTTCCGTTAACTTTTGAAGCAACATTATTTTTTATCTCATAAAATGCGTTTTCTATAGCTTCTTCACCTTCAGCCAATTTGTAGTATCTTAATATTGGTGTGCCAGTGCTTTCTTTAGTTTTAAGTCTTCTGTATCTCATTGTTTTCACTCCTTTTTATAAATTTAAAAATTCGTCAAGAGTATTCATTCTTAATCTCTTGTGAACGTCTTTAACATCTAAACCTGTTTCTTTAGCAATAAGTTGTTCTTCTTTTGTATAAGATGTTCTTTTTTCTTCGCCTTTAGCTTCTGCATGACCTATGTCAATCGCTTCTGCCTTACGTCCACCATTTAAAAGTTTTTGTTCAATCTCGATTTCCAAGTCCTTCTTTAGGCTTGCATATCTTGAAGCAGGAATAGCTGCCCCATAGGCTTGTTCAAGTGTTAAGCCTTTTTTTACAAATTCTTTTATTTTGTCTTTGTACTTGTCGGCATCCATAAACATATCGTCTTTCTTTAGCTCGGCAAAATCTTTTTCAAAACTTTCCTCTTCCGCTAACCTTTTGTTTGCAAGTTTTGTTTTGATAATATCTTCACCCAATGTTTCAAGAAGCTTGTCAGCAATATTTTCATCAATCAAGTCACCTTCTAAAAGCTTAGCTTTCAAGGCTTCTTTTTCTTTTGACATTGTTTGTGCTTCTTCTTCGGCAAGTTTTTGTTTGTCTTTTTCTGCTTTAAGTTCTTTAAGTTCTTTTTCGAGTTGTTTTCTCTTTGAACGTTCAAAATCTAAAGCTTGTTGCTTACTATCTTTTTTGACGGTTTCAGTAGGTTTTTCCTCGGTTTCTTTTTCCTCAGTTTCTTCTTCCTCGGTTTCTTCTTCCTTGGTGTCGACTTCCTCAGAAGTTTCCTTAGTTTCTTCGTCAACTTGAGTAGTATCTTCAACTTCCTCTTCTTCTTGTGTGATTCCATTACCAAATTCAATTTCTGTTTCTTCCATATTAACCCCTTCCACATATTTTTAGCCGGGTTATGCTTCCCCAAATCATTTTTAGCCAGCTTTTGTGCTCGAATCATTTTATAAGTGTTTTGTCACTGATTGGCGTTCAAGGCTGGACTCGAACCAACAACCTTTTGGTTAACAGCCAATTGCTCTACCATTGAGCTACTCGAACATGGTTGCCATTGATGGACTCGAACCACCACATACTAGGTTCAAAGCCTAGTGCCTTACCATTTGGCTAAATGGCAATAAAAATTTGGCGTAGGCTTGTCGACTTGCACGACATACGACTAATCGTACACTTCGCTTAGCAGGCGAGCCTTGAACTTTTCAAGTTAAGCCTACAAATGGTTGCAGATGTGGGAGTCGAACCCACCTATATCTTGGTTATGAGCCAAGCGAGAAACCGCTTCTCGAATCTGCTATCAAAAATCGGGTGCAAATTTTTAACGACCTTCACCCGATAAGGTCTTGTGGTGCTCCCGGATAGATTCGCACTACCGACACCTTGGGCTTCAACCAAGTGCTCTACTAACTGAGCTACAAGAGCATATAAAAAGAGCCTTTTCGGCTCTTTGCCAATTCTAGCCGGGGTCAACGGCTGCGGGATTGGATTGTATATTGTAAACTCAGTCTAGCTGAGCTACAACCACATTTGGGTCTTTCTCTAAAAGCTTCTTGATTAAGTCTGTCTTGCTATCTTTTACCTTAAACTTAATACCTCTGTCTGTTAAAGCTTTCCTAATTTGGTTTGCTGTAAGTTGTGATAATTTTTGTCTTTTTACATCTATATCTACCATAGCTGATAACACGTTTTGTTCTAATGTTTTGTGTTCATTTTTAAGTGATTCTAGTCCTAAATCACCATCGTTATAAGCTATGTCTATTACAGGATATTCAATAGTTCCCTCTCTTGTATCTTTTCTACCGATAAGAAGCACATACCTCTTATCACAATCACAGATTACTTCCTTGAAGAACTTGATTCTCCCACCATAAAACTCTCTATCTTTCACGTTAGGAACTAAATCTCCCTCTGCTTCCCATTCTTTGCCACATTCTGGGCATATTCTTCCATGCAATAAATTCATACTAAATTCCTCTCCCCTTGAATTATTGATAATGTGTTAGGTCTTGGGTTAGCCACGGCTGTTGCTCTTGCATTTGGTTGATTTTGCATATTTTCTATTGAATCCATATCTCCGTTTTGCGTTGGCATACTACCTATTTGTGGCATACCCATTTGCATACCCATTTGTTGCATTTGTAAATCTAATTGCATACTTTGGAACGCAACTTGTTTCTTCTCAAGCTCTATAATCGCATTATCTACTACCTCGACTGGTAATTTTATATACTCTATCATTAGAGTTCTACATTCTTCTTTTGAAATTACTCCACCTTTATATGCTTCCAAGATATAGTTAAATGCTACCGCTTTATTAGTTGGCAGACCTGCACCTACTTGTATATTGAAAATCAACTTTACAGGACGTTTTTCACTACTTAGCATAAACTCTGGTGGTTCTTGGTCTGGATAATTTTCTTTATACGTAGCTATATATTGTTCTGTTGCAGGCTTCATCATTGGAATTTCTTTTAGGTCAGATGGCTTAAAATACTCATACTCGTCCTTATTTTGGAAGAACATATTTACATTCCAATAATTTAATGCTAGTTCAAAGCAATATCTAAACACGTCATTTAATGTATCTTGTAACATTGATTTACGAGTATCTGTTGATACGTTAGCTGCTTGTGCAAGATTTAAGCTCTCTGTTGCGGTACTTACTCCTTGTTGTCTTATTCCAGCTTGTTGGTCTGAAACTCTTGAAATAATAACCCTCTCTTGCATAGCTTCTGTACGTCTTTGTGCTATAAAGCTTGGCATTGAAGGTGGCTCTAAATATTTAACCCCATTTATATCGTTAGTAGGCAATACTTGACCTGCTGTATTATCTAGTTTGTCAATCTCTATTCCAGAACCTGTTGAAACAAGTTTGATGGGATTACCCGTCAATCTTGCATTTCTACGTATCATATCTGTATAATCGTCTATCTCGTCTTGTAAGCTAAATAGAAGTGAACAAACAGATTTGCCCCATATTGTTCCTTCACGTTCCATATCAATCGTAAAGAAATATGGGTATCTTCCATCGTCTGTGAAATAGTTATATTCTTTGTCGTTTTCTGTGTCTGATAAAACTATCCCACAACCTGACATTTGTATTAACCTTAGCTTTCCTTTTTCTGTCTTGCACCAATATAGTATATGTAAGTAGTGGTCGCCATTTACATCATAGTTTGGTTCGTAATCTTCTCTAAATACCACCGAAGAATCGGTAGGGTTATACCCGGGTGCTATTGCCCAAGCACGTTCTTTTCCAAACTTCTTTTCAGCCCACCATATTGATTTTGGCATTGTTTCTACAATAAACTCCGCTTCTTGTAAGTCGTCTAAATTTACAATGTTTGGATCTGGGAATATATATGCAGGATTACATACTTTTATCTCAGGACACCCTATATCGTCATAAGGTGAAAGCTTTTTGTTATACATTACCCTAAATATACCTGTACCAAACTTACATTTTCTTCTTTCGTGACGTTCAATTTTTTTTGGTAACTTATTTATATCCTTAATCCTATCTAAAATAAGCCTTGCTTTTTCTACATAAGGCTTATCTGCTGGTTCATAAGGTTTTAATTCTATATCTATTGATTGGTCTACCATTGAAGCTACTTGAGTTTCTATATTTGTATTTATGATGTTAGTGTTAGAACCCGGGTCGTCAAAGTCCTCTGGTTCGTCAAAAGCACCAGACCAATATTTTTCTGCCATCTCCATCTCGTCAAATAAGCCCATATTGTCTTTGGCTTGATAAGCTGCTCTATAATTATCTAACATACGATTTGCAACCTTAGTTTCCTCTGACGAAAGAAGCTCTTGTCTATATTTATATAATTGTTCTGCGGTTTTTGGTCGTTCTTCCCACAAATCATTCATTCTTTGGGATAGTCCACCATCAACCGTTTCGTCTAAGTCTAGCCTAGAACTATAATTCATCTTCCTCATCATCTCCTAGATTTGGTCTTATTGCATATGGATTTGAGTTTGGCTTTACAGGTGTGTACAAACCTTTTTTATTCTTTCTGTATCCATCTTGAAGCGGGTTTTTAAACGCACCTTCTACCTCTCTTCTGGGCTTTTTATCTACTTTTTCTCTTAATTCACCAGCTTTTTGCAAAGAATCAATTAAAAGATTATTCTTTTTAATAAGGATATTGCGTTTTATCATTTCCACACACAATATTGCTCCCTCAATTACTCCTATAGCCATTAAAATTACTTTTAGTTTCTCCATACCCTTCTCCTTTCTAGTGCTGTGTGCTTCTTCCTTTGAAGAGTACCACCACCTAAAAAGTCCTCTATTTCCCCCGGTGTGTAATTCTCTACTTGTCTTTCTCTATCTATTCTTCTTCCTGACGGACGTGTCATAAAGAAGTACCTAGCACTATCCAACGCATCTGTAATTTCGTGCGGATTGGTAGCCATATCTTCAATCTTGTCATCATCATACTGAGCGAGTGGTAAACACTTTATAATGTTTTTGCACCCCTCGAAGATTAACCATCTTGGGGTCTTATCTCTAGCTTCGTGCATATACTCTCTCATTACTTGCCAACCAACTATCCTACTATTATTAGCCTTTTGGAATGGAAGTTTCTCACTTGCAAAAATTTCTGCTATGTTTTGTGTGCCTATTGTTTCACCTGTGCCTCTTGTTTGCCACATATCTGGTGAACCAACATAATAATCTATATGCTCGTTGTAACTTGTTAACATCTTTATATCTCTTGCAACTTCTCTTACAGATTTTCCTTTTACGTGGTACTCTCTATATGTATAAATGTGTTCACCATTCATTGCGTGCCAAAGAACATCACAATAATCGTTGTAGCCCCAGTCAATAGATATAGCTCTTTTCCACTCCCTTGGAATGTCAAATGGTTTTATTACATGGGTCTTTTCATTCCACTCACCAAAAAACCTACCCTCAAATATATCCCAATCGCCATATAAAAAGGCTTTTTTCTCATTTTCAGGTAAGTTTTCAAGTCTTTTAACATATAATGGGTCGTTTTGCATTAAAACCTTGTTATCATATACAGTAGCAGGTATAAACCTTATTGTTACACCATAAGTTTCGTCTGTTATTATCTTCTTTCCATAGTCTGTTGCTAATATATACGTTTCTCTTACCCACACGTGTCCTATACCACCAGGGTTACACGTTGCTCTAAATTTTGGCTTGAAACCTTTTGCAGAACGTAAACAAGATAAAAGAATCTGTACTGTCTTTTCAGTATGCTTTGTAAGCTCGTCTATGCCTATCCAGTCCATTGAAGTACCTTGATATGTCGCTGCAACATCTTCACTTATTACGTGCCTAAAATTTATTACAGTACCATTATGTAGTACCGCTCTATGCTTACCCTCATTATACTTGTATAACTCTTTTGGAATCTTCTCCTTGA
>Ga0326514_10003212_pt1 | contig 10394 bp, 7 predicted proteins | sample 3_2548_0518_D_FD_203653 | JGI IMG/M metagenome (GOLD analysis project Ga0326514, IMG submission 203653) | Bovine rumen microbial communities from UC Davis, California, United States - 3_2548_0518 | ecosystem: Host-associated > Mammals > Digestive system > Stomach > Rumen | place: USA: California... | reverse complement strand
AATACACCTCCACTACTTCCAGGAGATATTGGAGCAGTTATCCTTACCTCATATTCATCATCTGCATTACTTACTACTCCCGTTGATACTGTATTCAGTTGTCCTTGAGGTGAACCTATTGCAACAACAGAATCCCCTGCTTTTAATTTTGAATTGTCCGTTTTTATAGGTTTAAAAGAAAACTCTCCACTAAGTATTGCTATATCCTCATCTTCTTTTATAATCTTGATTTCATCTATATTGTATTCTTTTTTTTCATCATCTATTATTTTAATTTTTCTTGCTCCTTCAATAACATGATAATTAGTCGCTATATAGTTATCTTTGTATACACAAAATCCACTTCCCGTTCCGATCATAGAATCTTCTTCATTATATGTTTCTATCATAACAACAGAATCTTTAACAGTTTCAATATCTGGTTTTTTTAGCAAAAATGCATATATTAAAGTGAAAATAATTGCAATTACTAATAACCCTATAACTATATAAATTATTTTTCTTTTATTTGTTTTTTCTATATCTTTCATACTATCACTCCATAATCTAATATATTTATCTACTTTTTATTAAGCTACTTTAACTTTTAGTTGTTAACTCTTGATACATTTTCATTAGTTCTGCAACACAATCTGATTCTGTCATTTTTCTCCAATCAAATCCATAAGCTTCCATAACAGCGATATCATTCTTTTGATGCGCTGTTCTTAATTCAACTGGCATTGTAAGTTCATCGTATAAGTCCGCTAGTGAACTATTAGGATATTTTGCTCTAGCATCCAATATTCCTTGTGCAGTTTTATTTATATTTTCCTTTTGCTTGTCCGTAGGCTTAGGCCAAGGAAAAGTATTATATACCATTGTGTTTGAATATCTATAATCTGATTTTAATCTCCCACAGATTGTTCTTGTCCATGCCATATGGACATTAGAGTTAATTATTCCAAAAGAGTATAGGGTAGGATCTTCTATTACAAAAAGCATATCTCCAGGAATAATTCTTCCATCTAGATAGTCTATAGGTATATATTTTCTTCTTTGCGACGATACTTTTGGAATAGCAACATATCCTTGATTATATTCTTTTAGTCTCATAAAGAGCATTGGAGTTTCAGCTAATTTTATAGTTGAAGAGCTTTTACTCTGTAATCTAAATTCTTTTACTTTTTCAATTCTATTTAATATATTTCGACATTTTCTGACTTCTGTGATGTCTGCATCTTTTAGCCATATACAATATCTTGGCTTTCTATCAATAAAATCTTTTCCCATCATATATGGTCTAATATATTTTTCAGATATAGGTTCTTGTTTTATAAAGTCTATCATTTCACTTTCTGTTAATAATAAAAATCCACCATCAACAGGATCATCTCCCCTAAACATTTCTGATACATTATTTAGAGGTTTTGAACTAGGCTCTATAAATATAACTGGTCCTTCGTTTAAGTAAAAATTGATTTGCTCAACATTTTTATGGTTTTCTCCATCAAATAAAATCTTTTCTTTTTTATTATCAATTGAACTAAATCCTGTTATTATGCAATGTACATGTGCTTTTAAATTAGCTTCACTATCCCATATAAATGTTTTATAAGCAAAATCTATATGTATATTATATTTTTCTTTTAATGGTTTCCAAATTGATAATACTTGACCTCCTTGAGATATAGAGTTGGTTGAAACAAATGCACACTTTATTGGAGTATGACTAATATATTCAGATGCTTTTGCAAACCATCCCGATACATAGTCAATATCTTTACTGTCAAATATTTTTAATTCTTTTAAATCATTTTTCTGACTATCAGATTGCCACGCTGAACCAACAAATGGTGGATTTCCCATTATATAATTCAATTCATTCTTATCAACAACATCATTCCAATCAATTCTCAAAGCATTGCCTTCAATTATATTGGTATAACTCTTTAAAGGTAAAAAATCTAAATTCATATGTAAGATTTCTTCTGTTTCATGCATCATTTGACTTTCTGCAATCCATAATGCAGTTTTTGCAACAGTTACTGCAAAGTCATTTATTTCTATTCCATAAAATTGACCTATTGAAACTTTAATTGGATTAACATTTGCATCTCCAAAACCAATTTGTCCACCTTGCAAAGCATCTAATCCTTTATTTTCCAATCTTCTTAAAGACAAATATGTTTCTGTTAAGAAATTACCTGAACCACATGCTGGATCAAGGAATTTTAATTTTGATATTTTATCTTGAAAAGCATATATTCTTTCTTTTTTAGTTTTTAAAACTTTTAAAGAAAGTATTTCATCTAATTCAGCTTTCAAATCATTCAAAAATAATGGATCAATTACTTTATGAATGTTTTCAATAGATGTATAATGCATTCCACCACTTCTTCTAGTTTCTGGATTTAATGTGCTTTCAAAAACAGCTCCAAATATTGTTGGACTAATATCACTCCAATCGAAATCTTCACTTGCTTTAGTAAGTAATAATTCTTTTACTTTATCATTTAAGTTAGGAATCTCTATATCTTCATCTGCAAACAATCCACCATTAACATAAGGAAAACTTGCTAATTCTTCATCTAAATATGGATCTCTTTCTTCAGGTTTTTGGTCTAATACTTTAAATAAATCAATTAAAGCTCTTCTTAAATCTTTAGTTTCAAACTTTTTCAAATAGTCATGAAACATCTGATGTTTTCCAAATAATCCTGCATCTTCTGCATATAAGCAAAATACTAACCTTACACAAAGCATATTTAAGCTTTTTAGAGATTCTACATTTTCAGGATTTTTATATAATGGCAATATTTCATCATAGATTTTTCCAACTAGCTCTCCTGCTTGAATAGATATTTCCATTTCTTTCTTTAAGTTTTCATTTTCCTTATCAACAATAAATTGTAATCTATAATATTCTTTCTCTAAATCCTTTAAAAATATTTCTTCAGGCTCTCCATTAGGATTTTCCATGTTGTATATTAAGAAAGATTTAAAATTACATGTTATTACCCATTTAGGATGTTTTGATAATGGCAATTCTGCTATATATTTTTTAGCTTGTTGAAAAGGATTTAATAATGAACCATCTGATTGTCTTATTCCTTTTCTTAAATCTTTATCTATGCTTTTTTGTTCTATTAAAACTTTAGTTGTAGGAATATATCCATCTATAAATCCTGTGTTTTTATCTATATGGACTTGGTCTTCGAATTCTATAAATTGTTCAGGTCTTTCTATTCCATACACTTGACTTAATAATTGTAGCCAAAATGTTTGAGATTGACCTTTTTCATATCCTTTATCTTTCCAAAACTCTGCAAATTGTTTTGCTGCTTGTTTTTGTTCTTTTTCTAACATATAAATTCCCCCATTTAATATATTATTAATATGCAAAAGGATCTACCTCTTCTTGCAATATAACTGGTGATATATTATCAATGCTGTCCTTATTTATTATTAAGTTTTCATCTATTTCAAAATTTAACCAATCCGAATTCCATATTTTTTTATCTGAATAAATTTTTTGACATAGCAAACACGAATATTTCTTATTTATATTCCTACTTATTGTTAAACGTTGTAACCAAATATCTATGTAATCTGTATTAGGCAAATTCTTGAATTTTTTTAAAATTAAGTTAATATATTTATCTACTGTTGTTTTCCCAATATGATTAAAAATTGTACTTAGTATTAAAATGCACATGCTATATGCTTTTGGATTTTTGTACATTATATCAATTATAATACTAATAATCTGTTCACTGTTTTTTGGTCTTTTCTTTAAATCTTTTATTTGCTTATTATATACTTCTGTCAAAAGATTTAATAAACTACCACTATTAGGAAATTGAATTGAAAGCATTCTAATATTAAATAAAGTTTTTTGTAGATTATTCGGTATAATTAAATTCTGATTTAAAGCACTAACTTTATCTTTTTTTAAAGAATTCGTAATTATATCATCTGTAATTATAGTTTTATTTGCATTTAATTTGAAATTCAACGAAATTAACACTTCTGTAACTATTTTTAATATAGTATTTAATTCTGATTCATTCTGAGCAAATATTCTATAATCATCTCTATATCTTAATATTGCATAATCTGATATTCCAGCCTCTTTTATCCTTTTACCAATTTGATCATCACCATATCCTAAAACTATTTCGGCAATTAAATCAGATAAAACACTCCCCTGAGGTATTCCGTTTGTTTGACTATATGACATTGCTTGAATTATAGCATCTATTTTGTTTCCCAACAGTGTATCACTATGGTCTGTCTTTGCTATATTCTTAGTTTCTATAGCCCAAGCAATTGAATGTGTATATATAGAACCATAACAATTTGTAATATCAGTAACAGCCATACAATTAAATTTCAAAGCCAAAGAAATACTTTTTTGTTCAAACATGTTCCACCAATTTAATATTGTATCTTTTTTGTCTGATTTTTTATTGTTGGATTCGCATGGAATACTACAACAAGTTATCTTCTTATTTTTTTGAAATTCTTTAAATCTTTGATTTATTTTTTTCCAATTATCTTTTTCACATATTTCATTTACCAAATATACATATAATGCTGGATGAATTATTTCAAATGGTCTCCAATCATATTTTCCATCTTTATTATGAAATATTTTATAGTTTACTCCTTCGCATTTATTTGGTGGAATAGTTTTATTGTTTTTATAAAAGCATTTTAAATTCTTTCCACTTATCTTTTTATTAATATTTTCTAATAACATACTAAAATCAAAATATGGTGGTAAATCTAGTGAAAAATAGCTTTTATTCTTTAGTAGAAATTTTTTTGCATCTTCATTAGACATATCTAGAATTCTTCTCATATTTCCTCATTTCTCTACCATTTTTAATATTATATTAATTAGTATTTTTTGTAATTTCAATAAATCTTTTTAATACGCTTATTATAATTTCTAATTCAATATCTTTTGCATACTTATTTTTACCTTTGTAATTATTCCAATATGTATTCATCCTTTTATCTTCTGCTATTTCTTCCAATATTTGTTTATAATCATTTAGATATTTAGAAGATTCTCTTTGAGTTATTGTATTATTAAATGCATTTTTGAAAGTTTCCATATTTATTTCATTTTTTAATTTTGTTAAAAATGAATATACATCATAATAGTCTTTCATTCTTGCATTGTATTTTCCTCTTCTTAAAATAGTTTCTATTTTTTCCGATAATATAGTTTCAATATTATATGAATCAATAAGAATGTTTTTATCTTCAAATATAGAAGAATAAGCATATTTTAATTGTCTTGGTGTAATCTCATCTCCAGTTGATATATCTATCTCTAAATTTACTTTAAGATTTTCTAACTTTCCTACTAAATGGTATTTGTTTCCTCCGTATTCATCATCTTCTCTTATATCAGTGATTTTAACAACTTCAAATTTTACACCATCATTTAAATCTATAGACAATATTTGATTAAGAATATCTAACATTTTTTCTTTTGAAACATCAATTCCTTTAATTGAAATGTCCATATCTCTTGTACTACGATTATTTATTCCAAACATAGCAGATAACAATAATCCACCTTTTAAAATAAAATTTTCGTTATAGTTTGACTTGGATATTCTCTCTAATATTCTTTCAAACATAAATCTTTGATAAATTTCAAGATGTTGTAACCCTGTATTTCTTTCTATTTCTCTTGCTTTATCATTTAGTTCTTTATAATTCATTAAATTAAAACCTCCATAATATGATTAAATTTTTTATGAATATTAAAGATTTTAGAATACTCTTCCAATAAACTTAAATCTTTATTTTTTTCTTTAAAATAATTATTAATAATTTTGTTATATAACTCTATATCCACTGAATTTGGATTTTTTAGTAAGTCACATATGCAACGCTCTGCATTATAAACCTTTATTGGATTTCCATAAGGACTCATTATCTCAATTATACCAATATCAAACTTATCTTTTGCTATATAATGAACATTAGCCTTCTCACGTATTTTGTGATCTTTTACTGTCGTTATATCTAATTCATAAGGGGTTCTATCACTTAAATTCAAAAGATAACAAGCTGTATTATACGAGAAAATAACATTTGAAAATCTTTTTTGTAATATATAAAATTCATCTTCGATAAGATTTGCATCAATATATAAGCCATGAGCAACTTTTCTTATTATTCCTTCCTCAATAAATTTAGGAATTTGAACCTTTGAAAAGCCTAAATTTTCAATTTCTTTAGTCGTTATATATCCATTATGATTTTTAAAAAATAAATCTAATTCTTTATAATTCATAGCTCTTAGCTCCTTTTTACTTTCATACCCACATTATAGCATTTGTTGGTCTAAAAGTAAATATATTTTTTAAAATTTATTTATATTTTTCATAAAATCAATATTATTATTATCAAAAATTTATTTAAAATTCATTTACAACAACTTCAGGGCTTGGGATGAAATCCCATTGTATAGAATTTGATGGTGGACAAAATCTGCAGTCCCCAAATTCAGTGCTTGCTAATACACAAAAAGTATTATTCATACAATGATCAATTCATTTTTATGTCCCATTATTATTACTTCATCTATACCTTTTTTATACTTGATCTAAATTTTTTTGTTCGAATTTTTAAATTTAAAGGTTTGTTATATGTAGAAATTTTTTTATTTGATTAGGTGCTTTTTTACTTTTTACTAAGGAATATATTAGAACAATATTTATAATTTTTTCATTTAAAGACTTAACTTTTTGCATTTTAGTGAGGAATAAATTGAAAGAATATTTAAAAATATTTAAAGGTAATTGTACCAATTTTTATTTTTGAAGTGTTATTTATAGTAGAAGAATATTTTAAATAATTTTAAATTTACTATCACCAAATTGGGGTAAAAGTGAGGAATAAAGTGAAGGGATATTAAAAAAATTAAAAAATTTTTACAAAAACAGCTGACAAAACGAAAAAAAATTACTTATTAAGTGAAAGGCAATTATATAGAAATTTAAAAAATTTATAAAAAATGTTCCAAATTTTCTTTGTCATGACGGTTCTATATATAAAAGGGTATAAAATTTTTTAAAATTAAATGTCCACTTTTTCAATTTTGAAGTGTTATTAACAGTAGAAGAGTATTTTAAGAAATTTTAATAATCTTGTTAACATTTTAATATTTTATTTTGCTTATATTAGTAGAAGGATAAAAATTTCAAGAATTTAAAAAGCCATATTCTTCTATATTCAGAACTACAAAAGAAAAAATATAAAAATAATTTCCAAAAAGACCATTGACAATGCATAAATGTTATGTTAATTTATAACCGAAGGGTGACCAAAGTTACACTTAACTTAACATTATGCAAGTTGATATATCAATGAAAATAAGTTAAGGAGGTGTGATTATGGAAAAGCTTGATAATATAGTTATGTATTCGCCAAAAGATGTTAGCAAACTCCTTTATTTAGGTAATACTAAATGTTTAGAATTATTCAATTCTAAGGATTTTCCAAGCATAAGAATTGGACGAGCATTCTGGGTAAAATCAGATTGTCTTGAAAAGTTCTTAAGCGAAAAACATGTTGTTGGTCAGACAAATGATGACTTGTTTGTTTAAGCAAATTAGAAAAATAACTATTTACAAGATCACCCTGTACTTACACGATAATACATAAATTATAGGTACAAAGTTTGCAGGGCGATTCTTCCTAAAGTAAGGAGGAAAACAATGCAACACTCAAAAGGTATTACAGTTGGAACATACACAGTAAAAACAAAGAAAAAGGTTAATAGCTTGCCTATCTGTCCAACTTGTAAGAAATGTAAAGATAGGAAAATTTGTAGCAATAGAAAAAAGCTTTCTAAATGCTCTATATGCAAGAATTGTAAAAATGCAGAACAATGTGATATTTTCTATATCACTACTTGTTCAAAAGCAATATTAAATTTAGGTAGAAGTCCACAAACTGGTAAAGAAATTAAAAAGTCATTTACTGGTAAAACTGAGGATGAAGCTTTATACAAGCTTTATCAATTTAAAGATGAAGTAAAGAAAAATGGACTACCAAGAAATATTATTCAAAAATCTGTAGTTACAATTTATAGTTTAGGTTTGCAAATGGAAGATATAAAAAAATCTAGAGGTAAAATTGGAACTAATGCATATAGAACTAATATGAGTACTTTAAAAAGAATTGCAGAATATGATTTTGCAAATATTCCTATTGAAAAAGTTAAAAAAGAGCAAATTGAAGATTTTTTGGAAGATGAAAGAGATAAGTCTAATTCCATAATTAAAAAAGATTATGGAATGCTTGCAAGAATCTATGATTATGCTGAAGAAAATGATTACATTAAAAAGAACTTTTTCAGAGGATTTAACAAAATAGAAAAAACTCAGAGCAAAATTGCTACAAAACAAGTAACTCCAATGACATTCGAAGAAGAAAGAAAATTTAAGGAATACCTAGCAAATGATAGTCATCCATATAAAAATCTTGTTATAATCGAATTGTTCACTGGAATGAGATTAGGAGAATGTTTAGCACTTAATATTTCTGATGTTGATATTGCAAGTAATACAATTCGTGTTAGCAAAATATTAACACATGATGAAAATCATAAGCCTTATATACATGAATCTGCCTTATCTCAAACAAAAGATGGAGCAAGACTTGTACAGATTAATGATGTTTTTAAGCCTAATGTTATTGAAGCAATAGAAAACGCAAAACAAAATGAAGAAAATACAGAAAACTTATTATTCTGTCAAAGTAATGGCTCACTTATTTTAGAAAGTAGTGTAAATAGTTATTTGAAAAAAGTTGCAAAAGATATTGAATTAAGCTATTGGAAGCATTTTAGCTCACATAGATTAAGACATACATTTGCAACAAGATGTATTGAAGCAGGTATTACTCTTCCTGTTCTTCAAACTTTGATGGGACACCATGATATTCAAACAACCATCAATGAGTATGGTAAAGTATTTGACTTTTATCAACGAAAAGAGAAAGAAAAATATATAAACTATGTAACAGCTGGAATAAGTGAGATGTAGCGAAGTTTGAAAATTAAAATTAGATAAAAAATTTCCAAGTCAAATTTCCAAAACGAATTTGATAATATAAAAAGCAGTAATATCAATAGATATGTGGTTTTTCGAGGTAGTCACCTCGACCATATTTAGAAGAATTCGTAAGAGTTCTTCTTTTTTTATTGTATCAATCAAATGCAGTTATTTCAATATATTGACTAATTTCATCAAACCTTTCTTATCATTTCTCAAACTCTATAAAATTCTGTAAAAATTCATTAAAGTACATTCAAAGTACATTCAAAAATTATTTTCTACATAAAATGAATGCACTTTTGTGCATTCAAATCAAAAGCTACGAAAATATTGTAAATATAAGTTTTTTATGATATACTCTTTAAAAGAAAATAGGACTTAACCTGTTAACAATATTGTAATATTGTTAACAAATAGAATAAAGATAAATAGTAAGTTATAGGGGAGATCAAATTGGATATAGAGGTAAATAATATAAAAATTCATTATGAAGTATTAGGAGATGGAAAACCAATAATATTATTAAATCCTAATAGTGTAAATACAGGTTTAATGAAGTTTATAGCAAATAAATTAAAGATTAAATATAAAGTTTACATTTTTGATAGAAGATGTTGTGGCAAGAGCGAAAAAAATTGTATTTTAACTTATGAAGAATCTGCAAAAGATGTTTATGAATTTATAACAAAGTTAAATTTAGATAAACCATATTTATTGGGGTGTAGTGGTGGAGGTTCAGTTGCACTTAATGTTGCAATATATTATCCTGAAAGTATTTCAAAGTTAATTCTTTGTAGTGCAGTAGCAAGAAACAATGTGATTGAAAAACCAAATTATGCGAAGATTATGGAAAAACTACCATTTTATCCTGGAAAAAAGAATAATGAAAAGTTTGAAAAATTACTTAATGAATCTCATTCTATAACTAAAGAAGAACTACATACTATTGATATTCCTACATTAATTTTTAATGGTGGCGTTAAGGATTTAGTTCCAAAAGATGAAGTTGAATTTATTTCAAAAAATATAAAAAATTCGGAAAAATGTATAATAGAGAAAGCAGGGCATTGTAATTATATTTTTAATAATAATGACTTTTATAATAGATTAAATAAATTTTTAGAGAAATAACAAATTACAATAAATAAGTTAGAACAATTAAATGCAAAATATAAATTCACAAAAAATTCACAGAAAAATTAGCACTCTACACTTGACATTGCCAAAAATAGTGATACAATATAAATGTAATGAGAATTACATATATGTGCATACCCTTGAAACAGAGTATCAACACATAAAAAATTATTTTGTAAAAGGAGT
>Ga0326514_10003210_pt1 | contig 10396 bp, 20 predicted proteins | sample 3_2548_0518_D_FD_203653 | JGI IMG/M metagenome (GOLD analysis project Ga0326514, IMG submission 203653) | Bovine rumen microbial communities from UC Davis, California, United States - 3_2548_0518 | ecosystem: Host-associated > Mammals > Digestive system > Stomach > Rumen | place: USA... | reverse complement strand
GTTGTGTCCGTCCACATCGATGAGGCCGACGTTCATAGCTATCCTCCTATAGCCAGTTGTAGAAATCCCAGCCAGTCCCCGATGGGGAAGCTGTTGCTGAGCATCCAGCAGACAGACTGAGCAGCTTCCTCGTCCAGTGGCTGTCCGCTGTCTGCCCTGCGGGCCGTGTAGGCGGTAAACGCAGACATCATTTCCCGGAACCAGCCCTCCTTCTGCTTGCGCTCTCCAGGAGATAATTTTTTATATTCTCTCTCCAAGAAAGAACGAAAGACAGAAATCACGGGATCCGCAGCAGGGGCTTCGTCAGAAGGCACTGGCGTCGGTTCTGCGTCTTCTTTCTTTCTTTTTTCTTTCTTTCTTTCTGATAGAGATAGATTACTTATATTTTCTTTATCTCCTTCTACTTCTAGTTCTATATCTCTTTCTATATCTATATCTGTTGCGTTACCATGCGTTACAGTAGCGTTACACGTAACGTTACTGTAACGCGTTACATTGTCGTTACATGTCTCCTGTAGCGGCGAACAGTGTTCGCCATGACCGGTCTCCAGGGCTTTCTGCTTTGCCCGATAGTCCGCAACACGTTTCCGCGTCTGCTCTCTTACCCTGTCCAGACCCTCAACATTCTGGTACTCCTCCCAGTTGGTGACGCTGAGCGGATCCTGCGAAATCATGCCCAGGTTTTCCAGGGCGCCCAGGGCCAGGGACACGGTGTTCTCCTCGAAGTCCAGCTCGTCGGCCAACATCTTCGGCGTGTAGGGGATGTTCTCCGTCAGGAAAATCATCCCCCCCGCGTTGCATCTGCCTGCCATGGTCAACAGCATCACCCAGATCAGGACGATGCTGTTGCCATCTGGCAGCCGGCGCAGGTGCCGGATCTTGCGGTTGTCGAACATGTTGGTCGTGATCTTGATCCACTTGACCTCCATGCTGACCTCCTATCAGAACGGCAGCTCGCCGTCTTCGCCGTCAATCGGCGCGTAGTCCCCGCCAAAGCCTTCCCCTTGAGGGGAAGGTGGCGCGTATGCGCCGGATGAGGTGGTGTTCCGTCCAGCCGTCTCCTTCGGGCCGCAAAAATCGATCCGGTCCACGTTGACCTCCACCTGCACACGGGCCTTGCCTTCCTTGTCCTTCCACTTCCGGGTCTCCAGCCGTCCGGAGATCAGGATCTCCCTGCCCTTGCCGAAATACTTCGCCAGGTGCTCCGCCGTCTGTCTCCAGGCCACCAGCTCGATGAAATCGACCTCCCGCCTGCCGTCCTTGTCGGTGTAGTCCCGGTCCACGGCGACGGCGGTGGAGGCCACCGCCACGCCGCTCTGGGTCCGTCTCAGCTCCACATCGCGGGAAAGCCTGCCGTGCAGGACAATATGATTAAGCATTGCTGATCACCTCCCCGGTGTCGGGATCGGTGGCAGGCAGCTCGTCGCTGTACTCCACCAAGTCGCTGGTGTCGGTGACGGTGTACATATCCTCGGAGATGGTGGTCTTGATGGTGCCGTCCTGGACCTCGGCCCGCTGGAAATCGGACTTCAGGGGGGCGTACTTCAGCGCCTTCTTCAGCACCGTCTTTTTCGCCATCTCGTCGAAGGCCGTCTTCCAGGGGCTGAAGCCGCCGTAGGCCTTGCTGTACTTTCTGGCGTGTGCCTCCACGTCCTCCTTGCTCATCACGGCGAAGCAGAAGCCGCCGTCCTTCATCCGGACCACCGCGTAGTAGTGGGTGGCCTCGCCGCGGTTGCTGGCGGCGGGCACGTGCTCCAGCTTGGGATCCAGACCAAGGGCGTACTCAAAGTGGTCGTTCTCCCGGACCACATGGGCCTGGATGGTGCTCACCTGCCCGGAACGGTAGGCCAGATCGATCAGGCCCTTGTAGCCCAGTTGGAACTGGACCTCGTCGGTGCCGTGGTTCTTGTAGGGGATCAGATAGGCCTGGCCCAGGGGGGTGTTGGGTTCCACGCCAAGCTGGGCGGCGGTCATCATGGCGCCAAGGAAGGACGCCGGCGTGCAGGCCCCCAGCTGTGGGGTGGTGCTCAGGGCGGAGAGGACCATCCGGGTGAAGCGCTCCGGGGTCAATACGGAGGGCAGGGCCTTCTTGATCTCCGGTTCCATCACCTTGATCAGGTCCTGGATGCCCTTCTTGCCGCCCTTCTGGGCGCTGATGCCGGTCTGCTGGGAATTCTGAATCATGTTTTGCATAGCCATAGTAATATCTCCTTTCAATTCACGGTGACCTTAAACGGTCTGGATGTCGAATAGTTGTAATACCCGGTCAAGTCAAGCTCCGGGTGCTCCTTCTGGAATCGCTTCAGGTCGAAGCGCTTGCTGCTCTGGGTCTTCCAGGAGATCTTCGCCAGCTCGCAGCTCCCGCCGGCGGCTTCTCCCATGTACTGCTTGATCTCGTTTTCGTATCTGGTCAGCAGCTCCTTCCGCTCCTCTGCCTCGTCCCGGAGCTTCAGGTAAGCCCGAATCGTGCTCTGGATCCCGGTCAGATCCACGTGCTTGTCGCCGTTGCTGGGTCCGATCACGCTGGCCAGGGCCTCGCTCGTGGCGGACGTTCCGTCCACGGCAGGCGGTTCGTTGTGCTCCACCCGGTCCCAGAACTCCGCAGCCGCGGTGATCAGGGCGTCAATCTCCTCGTCGGAGACGTACACAGAGCTCTCGCACCAGTCCGGGCAGGGGTCGTCTTTGATCCGGGTCATCTGGTAGATCTTGAACTCCCGGCCCATCACCAGCACGGCCAGATACCAGCGCCCGTATTCGGTCACGGCCAGATAGGTCACGCACTGGGCGTAGTAGGTGGCGGGGAACTCTCCGCCGGTGAACTTGGATGCGTTCAGGGCGGAGGCTGTCTTGCACTCCAGCCCGCTCTCCTCGCCGACGATCAGCCGGTCCACATTGGCGTGGAGCCAGGGGCATTTCCGGTTGTTCCGGAGGATGGCGTTCAACCGGCGGACCCTTTTTCCGGAGGCCTCGCTGAAGCGCTTGGCCACATAGTCCTCCAGATCCCTGCCGATCCGCATGGCCTCGGTGTCCCGGTCATCCGTGAGCTTGCCGGTCTTCTCGGCCCATACCGCGTAGGGGCTGCGCCAGTGGTTCAGCCCCAGCACCGCGCCCATGTCGGACCCGCCCAGGCTCTTCCGCCGCTCCTCCAGCCAGTCGGCGCGGCTCATCTTCGCCGTGGAGATCTGCTCGATGTAAGATTTCATGCTTGATTTCCCTCCTGTTTCGTGGTATCATGGAGGTGCCCGTAGGGGACGGGTTCCCAGTCCCGCTCCTCATTGGGCACCGTTTCCGCCGCTTCCGATGTTGCCGCATCGGAGGCGGCTTTTTCTTTGTCATTCTGAGGCGCAGCCGAAGAATCCGTATCCTTCGTCCTGGCCTCCCCGATGATCCTCCGGATCAGCTCCCCCACGCTGGTGTCCTCCATGTAGGCCCTTGTTTCCAGCCATGCTCTGGTCTCGTCATCCAGCCAGACGGTGGTCTTGTTCGGGTTGACCCGTTTTTCTGCTCGTGTCGCCGGTTTAAACTGCCCACGAATGATGTTCTTCGCTTTCTGGGTAAACTGTACCCCCGTATCGGTGCTGCGCTCTGCGAGGCTTACAGCGGCTTTGGTGCAGGCCTTGTATCCGTTGTCCCGGAGCAGCGCCGCCAGGTCTCCCTGGGTCACGTTCCTCGGTCTCATCTGGCTCATACCGCACCGCCTTCCATTCCTGTCATTCTGAGCGAAGCCGAAGGATCCGCTCTATCCGTCCTCCTGTGTACCCACGCCAGCAGCTCCATGATCCGGTCCTCGTCCTCCACCTCGTCGGTAGCGCCGATTATCAATCGGCCATTCTCCATCGGCTCCAGCGGCATCTCAGGCATTCTCATGCGTGCCGCCTCCTCCCTTGTCATTCTGAGGCGAAGCCGAAGAATCCGTCTTCCTGGCCAGCCTCCGCGCCGCCTCCAGCTGGCGCTCCAGCCTGCCGATCCGCTGGTTCTTGTAGTTCATGCGGGTCATGGCAATCTGCCACCCGCTCAGCAGGGCCTTGTTCAGGGCCATGATCTCCGGCAGGGCGTCGGCATAAGCAGCCGCGTCCGTGACCTCCTGCTGGCTCACCCGCTTGCCGGCTTCCAGATCCGCAAGGATCAGCCGGAACTCCTCGGAGTCAATCCGATGCGGCGTCAGCTTCTCCATCTCCGTCCCTCCTTCCGCTTCCAGTACCAGTCGCAGCCCTTCTCCGCCGCCGCCACGAAGGCCAGCGCCAGGAGGAAGATCCCGGCAAAAATCAATGCGTTCAGCATGTCAGTCTCCTTTCTGTAGCGGCGCACAGTGTGCGCCATTCTGCTTTTCAATCTCCGAAATCCAGAAAAAGAACGGGTATGCCTGCTGCGGCACAACCGCGTTTCCTAACGCTTTAATGCGGTCCACCCGATTGGGTACCCCATCAGCCACTCGACCCACGCCGGGTTCATCGGGCCAAGCCTCCCACGCGGAGTGACTTCCACAAGGGTTCTCAGCAGGCCGTCGTAGCCCCTTCTCTCTCTCTCTCTCTCTACTTGAACAATCTGTGAATTCGGCACCCAGGCTCTCTGCAGGTCCCCGCCCCGGTAGTCCGTCGCGGTGGGCGTCGGGATCAGCTTCGTGAACATCTGCTCGTAGCCCATCAGCCATTCCGCCCATTCCGGATTGATCTTCCCGCAGTTCCCGGAGGACATCTGCCGTTTTTCCTCCTCGGTCAGCCAGCCCTTGTCCACCATCCGCTGGAGCATCATCCTGCTCCCGGTTGACCCAAAGCTGCTTGCCATCATGGTGGGCCAGAATGAAGACCCGGTCTCTTCTGTGCGGGGCGTCGACGCCTGCAGCCGGAACAACAAACGCCTGCGCGGTGTAGCCGTCACGGTCCAGGTCAGAAAGCACCGTGTCGAGCGCCAGATTGATGAGCCCAGGCACATTCTCACCAAGGACCCAACGGGGTCTGAGCTCCCGGATAACTCTAAGCATTTCCGGCCAGAGGTAACGGTCATCCTCTTCGCCGCCGCGCTTCCCGGCGAGACTGAAGGGCTGGCAGGGGAATCCGCCGGAAATAAGCGTAACTGTTCGTAATCCTGTTCTTTCATAAAAGCTCTCTTTCGTCAGTGTCCGAATGTCCCGCCAGCGCGGCACGTCTGGCCAGTGTCGTTCAAGGATCTTGGTGGGGTAGTCTGCCCATTCGCATTGCCCGACGGTGACGAAGCCCGCGGCCTCTGCCGCCAGGTCCAGACCGCCGATCCCAGAGAACAGGCTCAGGTGGGTCATCTCCACACCACCGCCGCCTTCCGGGCCTCCTCGGCCTCAATCTCCAATATCCGGTTGATGGCGGCGAACGCCCAGAGGGGCATATTGTCGGGCTCTTTTCTCCAGCGCGAGACCTGCTGCCGGGAGGGGGTCCCGCGGGCCATGCCGCCGTAGCGCCGCTGCTGGAGCCGCAGGGCCAGATCCTCGTCCGTCATCCCCAGCCGCTCCTTCGCCGCCAGCACCATGCCCTTCCAGCGCTCCCAGGGGTCACGCTCGGTTTTAAGTTTGGGCATCGTCCTCATCCTCCTCATTCGGCGTCCAGCCTTCCTCGGCCAGCTTCCTGCCCCGCTTCTCCAGATTGCGGAGCTGGTAAAGATACTGCCGTCTGCGGTAGCGCTGCCGCTCCTCGGCCCTGGCCAGGGCCACGTACTCGCTCTCCCGCAGCTTGGCGATCTCCTCCTCCACCTTCGCGTCCGTCAGCCAGAGGTCGCGGCTCTTTCTGTTGTCTGCCAATGTTTGTCACTCCTTTCATTGTAGCGGCGATCAGTGATCGCCATGTGTTGGTCCGTCAATGCTCAATCATTTGAACACTCTCGTCAAAAAAAAGAGAATCGACGGTGGTGCCCAGGGCAGTGGCGAGCTTGAGCAGGGTGCTTCCGCTGGCGTTCTTGGTCGCGCCGCTCTCGATCAGCGAGATCGTGACCCGGCCTACGCCGCTGGCAGCGGAAAGAGCCTCCTGCGTCATGCCCTTCTGCTCTCTGACTTCCTTGACCCGGTATCCCATATAATCACCTCCCTCGCGGAAATTCGTTCAAATCTTTGAACAATGACATCATACACCATGCCGCTCAATTTGTCAATAGCTTTTAACAAATTTTGTTCAAAACTTTTAACGATGCTCTTGACTCTTGTCCGGCTTAGTTGTATAATGCAATTAACATCAAGGAAAACGAAGGGGGTGATGATGATGACGATTGGCGAATACCTCAAAAAATACAGAGCGGAGCACGGCCTGTCGCAGAGACAATTTGCGGCGCTTTGCGGAGTATCAAACGGATATATCTCAATGCTGGAGACTGGAGTAAACACATCGACCGGCCAGCCGATAATCCCGACGCTCCAGACGATGCGGAAGATCTCCGGCGCCATGGGCTTGACGATCCACCAGGTCCTGTCAGAAGTGGACGATGTCGTTCTGGATATTGGCGCGGACGAAGAAAAACAGCCCTCCGTTTCCGAAGGACTGTCCGAAGATGAGGTTATCCTGCTTCAGGCATACCGGGCGCTCCCGGAGCACGAGAAGCAGAACGTGCTGTCGCTTCTGCGATTAGCCGCAGGGCAAGCCCAAGGAGATCAGGGCGGGCCCGGATGATTTCGAGCATTTCAATTTCGTCTTTTTCCATCGTTTGTCTCCTGATTATGAATCTTTGATAGCGGGGCCGCCGCCCGTGCCGCCAAGCTGTGCGACGGTCCCGCCCGCTGGGGACGCTGTAATTGTAGCACGGCGCCTCCACCACATCAAGGCCGTTTGCGGCTCAACTAACAGACACATGGAGGACATATGCCGTCTAATTTACATACTCGTGATTTGATTTTGCGGCTCAAAGAGATCCGCACGGAGAAGGGCCTGACCCTTCAGGAAATATCGGACAAGCTCGACGAGGCCGGCTGCCATGTTGGGATCACGAGCATCAAAAAGGTTTTCAGCGAGGGCTCCGAAGACCTTGGCTTCCGATACCACGATACCATTGAACCGATTGCAAAGGTCCTGCTGGACCTCTACGATGACCAGGGGGACGCTGAGGCAATCGCCCTGAAGGCGGATCTCGCCGTCAAGGACGAGCTGATCGCCCGCAGGGAACGCGAATTGACCGAATGCCGGGAGGAGCACGCACGCCGCACCGAATTCCTCTTGAAGCAGATCGAGCTGAAGGACCAGCGCATTGATACCCTGATGGCCCGCGTCACCGTCCTCATCGAGCAGCTCCAGAAACTCCTGGACAAATGCGACAACTGCCCCGCCAGACGCCCCGACGATCTGTAGAAAGGAGCATATTATGGGAACATCGACCAAGATGTTTGGCCTGTTCATCTTCTTCTCTCTCTTCTGGCTGTTCTTTTACTGGGGTCACAAGTTCTTCCCAGCCTACCTTGCCTGTCCGTTATGGGCATATATGTGCATCTCCGGGCTGATCCACAAGGACCCATCTGAACCGAACAAAAAGGACGAGGTGGATAAGAAATGAAAGTCCCCTCCCCAAAGCGCCTCCCCTCCGGATCCTGGCACATCCAGCTGCGCCTGGGTGGAAGGTCCATCTCCATCACGGAATCCACAGAAAAGCTCTGCACCCAGAAGGCACAGCTCATCAAGGCCCAGCACCTGGCCGGCAGAGATACCACCGTCATGGACCGGAGCGTCCGCACCCTGGACAAACTGCTGGAGCAGTATATCAATGCCAAGCGACCCGTCCTCTCCCCTTCCACTGTCCGTGGCTATGAGGCCATCCGCCGCACACGCTTCCAGGCGTATCTTTCCAGAGATCCGGAGAAGATCAGCTGGCAGCGCATGGTGAGCGACGAGAGCCGCCTGTGCGGGGCCAAAACCCTGAAGAATGCGTGGGCATTGGTCGCCGCCGCCGTGCAGTTTAACTCAGGCGAGAAGCCTGTGGTGACCCTTCCGCAGGTGGTGACGGAGGAGCACCCGTACCTGGAGGCGGAGCAGATCCCCGTCTTCCTGGATGCCGTCCGGGACAAGCCATGCGAGCTCGCCGCCCTGCTTGGCCTCCACGGCCTCCGCCGCTCAGAGATGTGCGCCTTAACCTGGGCGCAGGTGGATCTGAAAAATAATATGCTCCATATCCAGGGTGCCCTGGTACACGGCGAAGACGGCAAGCTGATCCGAAAAAAGGAAAACAAAAACCGCACGTCCCGCCGCACCGTCCCCATTATGATCCCCCGCCTGCGTGAGCTTCTCCTGCGTTGTCATTCTGAGCGCAGCGAAGAATCCGCCTCCTCCCCCGTCCTCACCTGCCACCCGAACAGTATTTATAAACAAATAAACAGCGCCTGCTCCGCCGCCGGCCTTCCTCTGATCGGCGTCCACGGCCTGCGCCACAGCTTCGCCAGCCTCGCCCACAGCCTGGGCGTTCCGGAGGCGGAGTGCATGGCCTTGGGCGGTTGGCAGGACCCTCAAACCATGCGGAAGATCTATACCCACCTGGACGCCGCCGCCCGCCTCAAAGCCTCCAACGCCATCAGCACGTTTTTCTCCAAAACGCTCACGCAAAATGCTCACACTTCAAAAAACTGAGATATATCAATGCTTTTAAGCTTCCACGTAAGGGTTCAAGTCCCATCTCCCGCACCAAATCAGAAAACCCAGGAATCACAACGATTTCCTGGGTTTTCCTTTGTTTTCCTCGGTTTTTTCTGCTCTGTGGTGTAACTCTGCGTTAAGTTTCTTAACGCGGTGTTATGCCCAAATAACGCTAAAATGCTTACGGAAAATGCTCACGCTCACCGTTCCATCTTTTGAATGATGCGCTCCAGTTCCCGCCGGGTCTGTTCGTTCAGGGCCTCTGCGATTTGCTCATGGGTCATTCCGTCGCAGAAACGCAGCTTCAGCGCCTGCCGCTGCCAGGAGGAATGTATATGCTCGTCGATCACGGCGATCATTCTGCTGTTGGTGTACATAGGCGCCTCCAAAAAAGCCGCCACCTATCCCGTAGAATAGATGGCGGCACGTTATTTTTTGGCGGCACGGTTCTGGAATGGTTTACTTGTTTTCCAGGGCCTTGACCCTTTCGGCAATGTCTGAGACTCGCTGCTCCAGGGCCGGCAGACGCTGGGCGAATCCGTTGTGCTTGCGGACCTCCTCGGTCAGCTGGGTCACCCGCTCGGTGATCACGGCCTGGGAGATCTCATAGGCCTTTTTGTTTTTCTGGTTGGTTGCCACCACGGTGATGACGGTCCCAGCCAGAGTCAGAATACCGGAAATGAATGCGACGATGACAGCTTCTCCCATGTCAATCTCCCCCCTTCAGCTCTTCCTTGAGCTTGTCCAAGGCCTCCTGGATCATGGTCTCGGTCCGTTGCTTGTCGTACTGGTCGTAGCGGTAAAGCAGGGTCACCACCTGCGCCCTGGTGCAGGGTTCCGCAGGGCTGAACTCGGTGGAGCTGGTGCCCATGGTAATGCCGTTGTCCACCGCCCAGATCACCGCGTCCGTGTAGAATCTGCCGGCAGGCACGTCGTTGAAATGCGTGGGCAGCTTCACGGGCTCCTCCGGTTCAGGCTCCGCCGGGGCCTCGTAGCCGTCCCAGGCAGGGGTGCCGTAGCCGTAGATGTCGGAGTTGCTGACGGAATACTGCCGCTCCCGCACAGCGTTCCCGGAGTTTCCCTCGATGGTGTAGACGATGCTGTCCTGCACGTCCACAACCATGCCGGTGTGCCGGATGTTGTTCTGATTCCCGAAGAAGATCTGGTCGCCGGGCTGGGGATCCTTGCAGTGGAAGGCCCCTGCCGCCTTGTAGTAGCGCACAGAGAAGGTGCAGGATGCTCCGTAAGGGCCGGTGTAATACACCGCCTGCTGCGCCTTCTGGGCGTCCTGGTCCGCTGCCATGTAGAGGCACCAGTCGAAAAAGACAGTGCACCAGTCATACCCGTTTTTGGCGCCCTGGTAGAAGTGCGGAGACGCCTGCCACAGATCACGGGCGTACTTGGTCCAGTTCCCACAACCGGGGTTCCCGGTCTGGGAGTCCAGATCCTTGTTAGACGCCTTCTCCAGATAGCCAACCTCGCCGCGGGCAATCCGGATGGCGTCGGCAATGTACAGCTTGCTCATACTTCCACCTCCGTTCCAGGAATGCAGCGGTTTTCAAACTTTTTGTATGCGTCCAGGTAGAACTCGTCCTTGATGCCGTTGTACGTGACTTCGTAGTACATTCCGTCGAGCAGAGTGGATGAAATCAACCACTTGCAATGGTGGAGGATTTTGCACTTCCAGACGATGAAAATCTGAATGGCCGGAATCCTGTCCGACTTGTCCAGATGCTCCAGAATGTACTTATGGACGATTTTGATAGCTCTCTCATCCATCTCATTCCACCTCCGGCAATCCTGCCAGCGAGGTCAGCAGGCTCACC
>Ga0326514_10003209_pt1 | contig 10397 bp, 12 predicted proteins | sample 3_2548_0518_D_FD_203653 | JGI IMG/M metagenome (GOLD analysis project Ga0326514, IMG submission 203653) | Bovine rumen microbial communities from UC Davis, California, United States - 3_2548_0518 | ecosystem: Host-associated > Mammals > Digestive system > Stomach > Rumen | place: USA... | reverse complement strand
GCTGCATTTATCTTTATTTATGGTGATTGCTCCGCCTAAAACTTCAATCGCATTATCTTTACAGACTTCTATACAAGGTGCTTCTGATGGTTGGCAGTTCATACAAAATAAGGTTGGAGTGTCAACATTTGGTGTTTGTTGACAACTTCCACAGGTTGTACATGTAGTACAGGTTCCTGATTTAAACATAATTTTTCTATTCTTCTAGAACAAGTCTTGCTCTTGCTTGACTTGTAATCACATGCACAAAGCCACTCTTTTTATGATCAGGCTCATATAATCCTGCCATTTTAGCCAAGAATTTTTCTTGATTTTTAGATTTGACTTTTGCAGGGTCAAGAATGCTGATAGCTCTTTTACTACAAGCTTTGATACATGCAGGTCCTTCTTCTCTGTCAGCACAAAGGTCACATTTTTCAGCAATGTTTGCATCAAATGTCATTGCACCAAATGGACAGACCATTACACATAATCCGCAGCCGATACATTTTTCAGTGTCGACTCCTTCATCGCTAACCGCTTCTGTCGGACAGATTGTTATACATGGTGCGTTTTCACAGTGTTGACATACAATGGAATAAAAGGAAGAATGATAATCTATGATTTTTATTCTACTAGCTCTATGGACTGATGCACACATGTTTTCACAGTTCATACATCCGTCACATAAATTACTATTTACAGATATTTTTTCCATTGTATCACCTTTATAAACCTAATTCGGCACACTCTGCATCAACATATTTTTGGATTTTTTCAATGAGCTCATCACTTAAGTGTCTGAATCTTTTTTGAGGTGCTAGATATTCTTTAACAGGTTTTCTTTCTTCAGGCCTGTATGTAATATCGAATTTACCGTTTTCGATTTCATATAAAATCCAAGATCCAGTTTCAACAGCTAATCTACCCATTTCAATTGTTCTGTCTGAAGAGAATCCCCAACCAGTAGTACATGGTTGCTGTAAGTGGATGTATGCTGCTCCTTTTGTTTCTGCAGCTTTTTTAACTTTTTTAACAAAGTCTTCAGGATATGCAATTGATGCAGTAGCGACATAAGGTATTCCGTGAGCTGCCATAATCATAGGCATGTTTTTCTTAGGTTTGTCTTCACCAAAACTGGCACTTCCCATTGGGGATGTGGTTGTGGTTGCACCAAATGGAGTTGCTCCACTTCTCTGAATACCTGTGTTCATATATGCTTCGTTATCATAACAGATGTATGTCATGTTGTGTCCTCTTTCCATGGCTCCTGAAAGGGATTGTAAACCGATATCTACAGTTCCTCCGTCACCACCGAAAGCAATAACGTTAACATCATCTTTTCCTTGAATTCTAAGTGCACTTTCCACACCGGATGCTACAGCTCCGGAGTTTTCAAATGCTACGTGAATGAATGGAACTTCCCATGCAGTTTCCGGGTATGGTGTAGTCATTACTTCAAGACAACCGGTAGCTGAAATTGCAACGGTGTTTTCACCTAATGCATTTAAAGCCAATTTAACTGCAATAGATGCTCCACAACCAGCACAACCTCTGTGTCCTGGTGCTAATAAATTTTTATCAGGAATGTCCACCATTTTTAGTCCTCCTTGAGTCCAATCCATGTGACTTCTTTTTCAGGCACATTTTTAGTTTTTTCATAAACTTCTAAAATTGCTTCAGGTGTAATGTCTCTTCCACCTAAACCTGCAATAAATCCGTAAGCATCTTTGTGTATTTTTGCTTTGATATCAGTGTATAAAGCTCCGCCAATTCCAAATGTTACGTTTTTGTCGATGACAGCTAATTTTTCACAGTTTTTAACTGCTTCATCAATCGCTTCAACAGGGAATGGCCTGTAAGCTCTGATTTTAAGCAAACCTACTTTTTCACCTTTTTCTCTTAATTGGTCAACAATTACTCTGATGGTACTGCAAAGTGAACCCATAGCTACGAATATGATTTCAGCATCCTCTGTTTTGTAAGGTTCAACAAGACCATATTTTCTTCCGAAAATTTCTGCAAATTCATCACAGGTTTGCTGGATAACTTCAATTGAGTTTTCCATTGCAACTTGCATGTCATGTCTTGCTTCAAGATAGTAGTCAGGATCAGCTAAGTTACCAATAGACATTGGGTTTTTAGGATCCAAGAATGCATGTTCAGCTTTGTATGGAGGTAAAAATTCATCAACAGGCTCTTGGTCTGGAATTTCTACAGGTTCAACTGTGTGAGTTAAAATGAATCCATCTAAACATACCATTGATGGAAGTAAAACTTTAGGATTTTCAGAAATTTTATAAGCCATTAAAGTGGTGTCCAGAGCTTCCTGTGCATTTTCAACATAAATTTGCAACCATCCAGCATCTCTTTGTGCGATGGAATCCTGCTGGTCATTCCAAATGTTTAATGGTGCAGAAATTGCTCTGTTTGCATCAGCTAAAACGAATGGGGTTCTCATACCTGCTGCTGCAAATAAAATTTCGTGCATTAACATTAATCCCTGTGAAGATGTAGCTGTAAATACTCTTACTCCGGTAGCACTTGCTCCAACTGCAGCACTTATTGCACTGTGTTCTGATTCTACTTTAACATATTTAGCATCTATCTTTTCATCAGCAACATATTGTGCTAAATATTCTGAAATTGTAGTTTGTGGAGTAATTGGATAAACAGGAATAACTTGTGGCTTAGCCAATCTTGCAGCTTCTGCAACTGCTTTGTTTGCGGTCATTACTTCTCTTATCATTAAATCACTCTCTTTATTCTTTTACCATTTCTATTGCATCAGATGGGCATTCATGTGCACAAATTCCGCATCCTTTACAGTAGTCATAATCAATATCATGTTGTTTGTTTACACTGGAATCCGGACAGAATACGATACAATTGTCACAATCGATACATTTTTCTTTATCTAAAATAGGTTTGAAAGTTCTCCAGCTTCCAGTTTTATTGTTTTTACTACTTCCTGGTGTAGTTATTACACATCCTATATTTACCATAATCTCACCATCTATCCCATTTCGTAAGCCTGTTTGGTTGCTTCCGCATTCAGTTCTCCGATTTTTCCAGGGAAGGTTTCTTTAATCACTTCAATGAGTGATTCGATACTTACTATTTGGGTTTTTTTAGCAAAATAACCTAAGATAATTGTGTTTACAATATTACGTCCTAATAAGTCAAGTGCAATCCCAGTAGCATCAATGTTGTGTACAACATGTTTTCCACTACCTTCAAACTCTTGGGTATTAATAATTACCTCGGTATTGTCTTTGATTCCTGAAAATACATCTACTACGTTTAATAATCCATCATCAAGAACTAATACATAATCCGGATTGTAGATTTGATATCTTAATTCAATCGGTTCATCATCAATTCTTGTGAAAGCCATTACTGGAGCTCCTCTACGTTCAACTCCAAAGAATGGGAAAGCTTGAACATATTTTCCGTCTTTAAATGCTGCTTTAGCCAAAATTTCAGCAGCAGTTACGGAACCTTGTCCACCTCTTCCATGAAAACGAATTTCAATCATTAATTCTCCTCCATATATTTATCATGTATAATCATTATAATTTACAAAATATATAAATTTTATGTTAAATTCTAAATTTTGAATTGTTTTGTTTAAATTTTTTTGAATTAATCTTTTGTTTTTTGTTTATTTTTTTAATAATCTTTTTAACAATTTTGTTTTTTTATTATACAATCTTAACATCTTTTTAGAGAATATAACTTTTTTTAGGAAATTTAAATTTTTAAAAGATTAAATATATTTAAAAATAATAATATTATTATAAAAAAATTTGGTTGGAACATTATGAAGGTTTTGATAATTACTGGGGAGTTGGCATATCCTCTTATTAGTGAAGTTGTTTCTAGTTCAAAAGAAGATATAATCGTACACATTGCAGATAACACTCAAGTGGCAGCATTTTTAACTCCCAGACAAATTATTAAAGAAGTCAAAAGGTGTTTTGCCGACCAATTGTATGAAATCGACATGATTCTGGTTCCAGGCTTGATTAAAAAAGGAACAAAAGAAATCACCAAGGAACTTGGAATACCTACATTTAAGGGCTCAACCGATGGGGCTGACCTTGCAATGGTGCTGAACCTGATTGGAAGCATCAATCTGTCTGAAGACAAGCCTGCCGATAAGTTGATTGAAGAGGAAAAGCGCAGGGAAGCATTCAAATTCATTGACGAGTTTGAAAATGATAAGGAAAATATAGAAAGGCTTCTTAAAAAACCCAATAACATTCTAATCAGAAACCTTCCTGTTGGAGAAGACTTTCCAATGAGAGTATTGTCTGAAATAGCCAACGCACCATTCCTATCAAAGGAGGCGCTGATAAACAAATGCCAGTACTTTGTTGATTCAGGTGCAGACATGATAGATATCGGAATGGCCGCAGGCGAGGATTTTTCAGATAAGATTCCGGATTTGATAAATACATTGAGGCCGATAGTTGGCGACAGGCCGTTAAGCATCGACACATTGAACCCTGATGAAATAAGGGTTGCGGCTGAAAATGGAATTGACTTTGTTTTAAGTCTTGATTTGGGAAACAATTCTGAAATTCAGCAAATCCTAAAGGAAAAAGATATTCCTGCAGTATTGCTTCCAACAAATTTTTCTGAGGGAAAATCGCCGAAATCTCCAGCTGAACGAGTCGAATCAATGCACCAGCTGATAAAGGATACTGAGGGAATTCGATATGTTGCAGATTTAATCCTTGATCCTGTTAACAGTGCAAGCATAGTCGAATCAATTATAGCCTGCCATGAGTTTCACAAAACCAATCCTGCACCAATGTTTTTCGGAGTGGGCAATGTAACGGAACTTATGGATGCGGATTCGGGAGGAGTGAATGTTCTTCTTGCAGGTATTGGTATGGAACTTGGCGTAAGCATACTGTTCACTCCGGAAGAGAGTGGAAAAACAAGAGGTAGTGTCTATGAACTTGCAACCGCTTCAAAAATGATGTTTTTAGCCAAACACAGAAAATCAATTCCTAAGGACTTGGGAATAAATCTGGTTGCATTTAAGGACAAGCATAAAAGAAACGATATAATCTTAAATGAACGTGAAGGCGTTGAAGAGACAAGACAAATAAAGCCTATGAAATTCGTAAGGGACAAGGCGGGCAGTTTCAAAATAAATGTGGATTATGGAACTACCGTTGAAAACAGCAAGATTACAGCAACACATTTCAAGAAAAATAAGCCTGACCTGGTCATTGTAGGCCATTCGGCAAAGGAGATTTATGAGGAAATCATAACTAAAAATCTTGTAAGCAGAATGGAGCATGCCGCTTATTTAGGTTCAGAACTTCAAAAAGCGGAAATAGCGATGATTACAGGTAAAGAATATGTTCAGGATTTTGAATTGTTCAAAAATCCTGATGAATTTAAAAAATAGTTTTAATCAAAATCAGTCGGGTCATATGTTCCTTCAGACTGTCCTGCCTGTGGAGTTGAGCTTGACTGTGATTGACTTTGGCTGCTTGCGTCTGAACTTTCCTGTGAACTGGCAGCTGAACTTTGAGTGTCCTGTGAACTTGAACTTTGTGTGTCCTGAGGGTTACTGTTACTGGCGCTTGATGTGGCAGGTCCTCCATTGGAAGCATCTCCGGATGAAGAAACACTGGATTGACCATCACCAGGTATTGTTGTATTGGTATTTGTGCTGCTGATGTTTGAAGCAGGTTCTGTCTGATTTGAATTGAAACTAATTCCGTTGCCGCTTATAAAGAAAAATACTCCGGCAACCAGTATTATAACTACTATCAATGCAATTATTATTGCATTATCAGAACTCATTTTTAACCTCCGTTTAATTATTCATAATATATTAATTAATTTCTGACATTTATATGTTATACACAAATATTTAAATAAATTCATATTTAAAATTATTTTAGTAACAAAAATTTTTAGGATGGTAAAAAGTTGCAGGTTGAAGACATTAACATTAAAGATATTGACAAATTGCTTTTGGATGAGGAGTATGTTTCAAACAATGAAATTTCCACAACTCTTTATTTGTCATTTTTACTTGGAAAACCTATGCTCATTGAGGGTCCTCCGGGTGTTGGAAAAACAGAGCTGGCAAAAGTAATTGCCAAATCATTTGACAGGGACTTTTTCAGAATTCAGTGTTATGAGGGAATCACTTTTGAACAGATTGTTGGAGAATGGAATTACCAAAAGCAGCTGTTGCATTTGGAAGCGGCAAAAAACGATACAAGCAATGTGGATGAAATTTTTGATGATGACTTTTTCATAAGAAGGTCTCTTCTCAATGCATTTTTAAATCAAAAGGATTCTGTCCTGTTGATTGATGAGATTGACAAGGCAGATGAAGAGGTTGAAAGCTTTTTGCTTCAGGCATTGGGCGAACAGGAAATCACAATCAATGACCTTGGAACATTCCAACTGCAAAATGATTTGATTGTGATTTTAACATCAAATTCACAAAGGTCACTTCTTGATGAAACCAAGGACAGGTGCCTGTTCTTATATATTCCATACCCTACAGTTGAAAGGGAAATTGAAATAGTCAAATCAAAATTGCCGGATGTTGAGGATGAAACGGTTTCACATGTTGTTAAACTGGTTCACAGAATCCGTGATTTGAATCTGATGAAAAAACCTTCAGTCAGAGGAACTGTTGATTGGGTAAAGTCAGTTTCAAATCTGGGAACTCGAGACATTGACCAATCCCTTCAGGATAGTGTGGGGGTTGCCATTAAAACGGAAACGGATAAAAAACGTGTTTTAAAAGATATCTTCAATAAATGATAAGATGATTAACAGGATTGTAAGGCTTTCAGCTGATTTAAGAAAGGAAGGTTTGCCGGTAAGTGTTAGAAGCACTCAATCTGCAATGGAAATCTATCACAATTTGGGCGATGCCGACAGAAATCTTCTCAAAACTGCACTTATGGCCATTTATGTCAAGGACAGATATGACATTCCCAAATTCTTAAAGATTTTTGAGGAGGTATTCAAGGCTCCCGAACCTGAAAAGAATATGGTTGAAGACCCGAACAGGGGAAAGGCATACAGAGGTGCAGGGCCTAAATCCAATAAATATGTAATTAAAAAGCAGAACACCATAGGAAAAAAAGTTCAAAAGGAAAAAATCAACAATGAAAAGCTGAAAATGCTTTCAGGACAACCCTTGCTGGAGGAGGCCAAAAAACTTGAACGTGACGGGGAGCTGATGAACAAGGATTTGACAAAATTGAACCGTTTCGATCCCCGCATGCTTGAAATTTGCCAAAGGTTGGGTAAGAGAATAGCCAACAAGCGTTCAAGAAGAAAAGTCCAGGCCCATTCCCACAGGATAGACATGCGAAGGACCATGAGGGCAAATCTTAAATACGGCGGTGTTCCCATTGAACTTATCAAGGCAAAGCCGAGACCTCATAAAAACGAGCACCTTTTCCTAAATGACATAAGCGGGTCATGCGAATGGATCAGCAGTTGGTTTTTCATGCTGATGTTTTCAGCCCAAACTGCATTTAAGCGCTCCCGAACATTTGAATTTGACAACAAGGTGATAGAGACAACAAAAGCGCTTAAGGAGGAATATCTCATAGATTCCTTTGTCAAAGTAAAGGACATGCGCATTAAAAACATGATGGTTCACGGAACATCGGACATGTACTCGGCATTCAAGCAGTTCCAGGAAATGGCTAGCATAAACAACAAGTCATATGTAATCATCCTGTCAGATTGCAGGGACTGGGCAGGACCGAAGGTGAAGGGAATCCCAGCCAGTGTGGAACTGGTCGGTGAAATGGTGAGGGATGCTAAAAAGGTAGTTATCCTGAACCCTGAAGACAGGAATAAATGGGATATTGTGGACAGTTGTGTTTCACTTTATGAAGAGGCCGGAGCACAGGTGTTTGAAGTAAACACCTTAAACCAACTTGCACACTTTGTAGAGCAAATGTAGGTAGTAATATGCAATGCAGTAAATGTGGTAATCCTAAAGTAATTTATAAAAGAGAACAGTCAGGGCAATTGCTGTGTCAGGATTGTTTCATTGAATCCATAGAAAAGAAAGTTATAAAAACAGTCAAAAAGGAAAAGCTCCTCGATAAGGGAGATAAGGTGCTGGTGGCATTGTCCGGTGGAAAGGACAGTGTGACAACATTGGAGATATTGAATTCATTTCGCCAAATGCACATAATAGACATATGTGCCGTAACGGTTGATGAGGGAATAGCCAATTACCGGCAGGAAGGTGTGGATATAGCAATAAGGCATGCCGAAAGACTTGGAATAGAACACAAGGTCGTGTCACTTAAGGAGGATTACGGCATTACCCTTGATGAGATAATGCAAAGGGAAAACCACAGGGGGTCATGCACATACTGTGGAGTTTTCAGAAGAACAATCATAAACAAGGCAGCACGTGAAATGGGAGCAACAAAAATAGCAACCGGCCATAACCTTGATGATGAGGTCCAGGCAATCATGATGAATTACCTTGAGGGAAACACCGATAATCTAACAAAGCTCGGTGCAAAATCAGAGTCAAAGGCCGAGGAATTCACGGTTAAAATCAAGCCATTACGGGAAATTCCGGAACGTGAGATCGGATTGTATGTAGTTGCAAAGGGCCTTGAGGTTCACTTCGACAGCTGCCCTTATGCGATGCAGTCATTCAGGGGGGAAGTTTCAGAGGCAATTAATCAATTGGCCGAAAAGCATCCAACTCTCAAATTCTCAACTCTGAGAGGATATGATAAGATAAAAAACATTCTCAAAAATGAAATGCAAAAGGAATACGCACACATAAGATGCAGAAGGTGCGGCGAACCGTCAGCAAATGAGTTATGCAAAGCATGTTCATTTTTAGAGGAATTGGGATTGTGATAATATGTCATTCTTATTAAAATATAAGCAATTGGAAGAAAAACGTGAAATACCAAATGAAAACTACACTATAAGGGATCTGCTGGTTGAAATGGAACTGTCACCGCAGACTGTAGTGTCAAAACAGAACGGAGAACTTGTAATAGAGGATACCGTCATACAGGAAGATGATGAGATACAGTTGGTTCAAATAATTTACGGTGGTTAAATCTTGAAGATAAGTTATGAATGCGGGCCATGCTTTTTAAGACAGGCAAAAGAGGCTTTGGATCTCTCAACCGATGATGAAGACCTTAAAATGGAAATCATGAGTGATATATTTAAGTATCTAAGCAACAATTTCACCAAAGATACCAATTCAAACGGCACAGGTTCACGGATGCATAAGATGATAATAGAACGGACCGGCTGCAGGGACCCATATTATAATGAGAAAATTGAAGGCAATGAAATCGCCTTGAAATACATGCCTGAAGTAAAAAGGATACTTGAAAAGGATGACAGTCTTGAAAATTACGTAAAAATAGCAATCATTGGAAATATTCTTGATTTCGGTGCATTCACATTGGATGATGACATTGAAAGCGTAATAAGGGACTCCCTTAAAAAGGAGCTGACAATCAAGGATATCGAAGAGTTTGAAAACTCACTTAAAACTAACGATAGGGTTCTCTATCTTGTAGACAATACAGGAGAGATTGTTTTTGATAAACTGCTTCTTGAAAAGATAAGGGAATATGATGTTGACATTACAATCGCAGTCAAATCCCAGCCAATACTTAATGACGCATGCATGAGGGAAGCTCTTGATGCGGGATTGGATGAATACGGGGATATTGTAGAGATAGGCTGCGGAACAGTGGGATATGTCGACAGTGAAATATCAGACGAATTCAGGCAAATATTTGACAGTCACAAATTCATAATATCCAAGGGAATGGGCAACTATGAAGGATTAAGCGAAATTGACCTTTCAGATAAGGAGATTTATTTCCTGCTTTGTGCAAAATGCTACACCATATCAAGACACATCGGAGTAAACCTCCATGACATGTTGCTTTTTAAAAAATAAGTGATGAGCATGAAAATCGGATTGATAGGATTTGGAAAAGTGTCTCAAAACCTCATGCGATTAATCCAATCTGACAATATGGAATTCATCACCTCCGATGAGAAGAGATCATCCAAAACGGTTGAAAACATCAAAATGGCAAATGTCGAAATACTTGATGACTTTATTGAGGTTGCCCGTGAATCGGACATACTGATTTCAGCAAACTCTCCGGCAAACGCACTTGAGGTTGCTGAAAAATATGGAGGATATGCCAATGGAATATATCTTGATTTGAATAATGTTTCACCGGACACCACATTAAAGATTTCAAAGCATGCCCGAAACCTTGTTGACGGGGCGATAATCGGTAAAATCGATTCCAAAAATCCGCTGCTTTACCTTTCAGGTGAAAAGTCAGATGAGCTTCTGTTTTTAAATGACCATATTGAAACTGTAAAGATAAGCG
>Ga0326514_10003207_pt1 | contig 10398 bp, 8 predicted proteins | sample 3_2548_0518_D_FD_203653 | JGI IMG/M metagenome (GOLD analysis project Ga0326514, IMG submission 203653) | Bovine rumen microbial communities from UC Davis, California, United States - 3_2548_0518 | ecosystem: Host-associated > Mammals > Digestive system > Stomach > Rumen | place: USA: California... | reverse complement strand
ATGATCGTGTGTCCGGAAGTGGTTTCCCGGAAGAATTTCATGTCGGACGGCAGGTGCCAGATGAGGTCCCCATTGACACCGAGTTCGTTGGAACGTCCAATGCAGGCAATGATCGTGATCATACGTTGGTCCTCCTCTCAAGATTCCCGTGTAGTATACCATAAATATGTGACACAAAAAAGTTGTTTCTTTTCTCTTCAGAAGTATTATAATAGACAACAGCACGTATATCGCCCAAGGAGATACACTTATGTACTACAAAGAACACACCGTCCGGAGCTTCGACGGCACTCCCCTCTACGTCCGGGAGTCCGGCGAAAAAGATAAGCCGCTTCTGCTGCTCATCCACGGCGGAGCCACCGACGCGGACTTCTTCGTCAACTGTGGGGAAGCCATGTCCCGCTCGTTCCACGTCATCGCCTACGACCGCAGGGGCCATGTCCGCAGCGGTCTGACCGCGACCACAAAGGCGCCGGGCGAAGCAACTAAAGAGGATAAAGCGTACCTCAAAGACATCTGTGACATCCATGTGCGCGACGCCGCGTTCCTCATCGAGTACTATGCGAATGAGGTGGACAAGGCAATGGGCGCCTATGTCATCACGCACTCCCTGAGCGGCCCCATCGGCATGGACCTCATCACGAAGCGTCCGGAGCTTGTCCGCAAAATGCTCTGTGTCGAACCGGCCTGGGAAGGCAAACGCACGCTGTCCCACGGGCTGCGCGCCGTCATGCCTCCGATCATCTTCGCTGACGAACGCGGTCCCGTTCCGGAGCCGCAGGTCATCGAGAACATCGGGCCCGACAAAGAGATGATGACTGCCTTCGACTGGCGGCTCATCGCGTTCTACAAACGTCCGCTCGAAGCGTTGCGCGATAAACCGATCCTGTTCGCCGTCGGCGAGCAGAGCAAGGGCCGGATCATCTATGAAGAGACGGTCCGCCTTGCAAAGGAACTCGACAAACCCCTCTTCTACCACCCGGGTGTCCACAACACCGGCTTCAACCTTGGGAAAGAGTTCGCCTACCTCTGTGTCGGCGCGCTCCTGGACCCGACGGTATGAGCATGACCGAACTCTCGTACGACGCCATTGACGCGCTGCTGCTTCCCGACCGGCCCCTGATGGAGGACGTTGTGGACCTCCACCACAAGGTCATGGTCTTCGAGGAGATCGACTCGACCAACGACGAGGCAAAGCGCATGCTGGAGTCCGGAGAGGTGGAAGACGGAGCGTACCTCATCGCCAACGCCCAGACCGCCGGCCGTGGACGCCAGGGGCATTCGTTTTACTCCCCGGCCGACACCGGCCTCTATGTCTCCATGGTCCGCACCGACCCGGACGTCCTCCACCCCGCCACCCTCTCGAAACTGACCCTGGCCGCCGCGGTCGCCACCGCCGAAGCCATCGAGGAAGCGGTCGGAGTGAGCCCGAAGATCAAATGGGTCAACGACCTCTACTACCGGGGCCGCAAGGTCTGCGGCATCCTGACCGAGAGCGTCGGCTGGCTCGACGACCGCCCGAGAGCGGTCGTCATCGGCATCGGCATCAATTGTTCCACGGTCCTCTTCCCCGAAGAGATCATGGACACCGCCGGGGCCCTGACCACCGGAGACATCGATTTCATCGACCGCAACCGGCTCGCCGTCGCATTGCGTGCCCGGTTACTGTACTGGACCGAACACCTGACCGACCCGCTGCTGCTCCGGGAATACCGGAACCGCTCCTACCTCACAGGAAAAGAGATCATGTTCGAGCGGGACCACCAGCGCTTCCGCGGGATAGCGAGAGACATCGACGACAAAGGCCGTCTGCTGGTCGAACTGACCAGTGCTATCATCCCCGAATCCCAGGACCAGCTGGTCGCTCTCGATTCGGGAGAAGTCCGGCTGATCGAATACTGAACCCGACACCGCCCGTAACTCCGGGCGGTGACTTTTTATGCTTTTCCTCAGCGTTTTCCACAGAAATTGTCAACATTGAGACAATAAAGTAGATTATTTGTCAATCTTGAGTATTGTTTCACAATACGTTTCCCGCTAAAATGAAGGTGAAAATGATTTGGCTATTTACTATCTAATAAGGAGATGAAACGCATGCAGACCAGAGATTTCAAGCGCGTCCTGGCCACCAACCGCGGCGAGATCGCCATCCGTATTTTCCGCGCCTGCCACGACCTTGGACTCCGGACCGTCGCCATGTATTCGGCGGAAGACACCAACGCCCTTTTCCGGATCAAGGCCGATGAAGCCTACCTTGTCGGTAAGAACAGGAGCCCGCTGCAGGCCTACCTCGATATCCCGTCCATCATCGAACTCGCGAAGCACCACGGCGTGGACGCCGTCCACCCCGGCTACGGGTTCCTGTCCGAGAACGCCGAGTTCGCCAAAGCCTGTGAAGACAACGACATCACCTTCATCGGCCCGCCTTCCTTCGTCCTCGCCAAGATGGGCGATAAACTGGAGGCAAAACAGATCGCCCTCGCGGCCAAAGTCCCGACCATCCCCGGCACGACCGAGCCTGTCGAGTCTGCGGACGACGCAGTTAAAATCGCAAAGTCCTTCGGTTTCCCGGTCATTCTGAAAGCGGCGGCCGGCGGCGGCGGACGCGGCATGCGCCGCTGCGACTCCGAAGCGGAAGTGCGCGACGCCTTCCACCTCGTCAAAGGGGAAGCCAAGAAAGCGTTCAACAACGATGACATCTTCATCGAGAAGTTCCTCGTCAATCCGAAGCACATCGAAGTCCAGATCCTCGCGGACAAGTACGGCAACATCGTCCACCTCGGCGAGCGCGACTGCTCCCTGCAGCGCCGCTTCCAGAAGGTCGTCGAGTATGCCCCTGCCTTCTCGGTCCCCGAAGAGACCCGGAAAGCCCTGCAGGAGGACGCCGTCAAGATCGCGCGCCAGGTCGGCTACATTTCGGCCGGCACCGTCGAGTTCCTCGTCGACAGCGAAGGGAACCACTACTTCATCGAGATGAACCCCCGCATCCAGGTCGAACACACCGTGTCCGAGATGGTCACCGGTGTCGACATCGTGCGCGCGCAGGTCCTCATTGCCGAAGGCCATCCCCTCTCCCACGAGATGATCGGCATCAACTCTCAGGACGACGTCCACTTCAACGGCTATGCCATCCAGTGCCGTGTCACCACGGAGGACCCGACCAACAACTTCGCGCCGGACACCGGTAAAGTCTCGGCATACCGCACCTGCGGCGGCTTCGGCGTCCGTGTCGACTCCGCCTGCTCCGGCGTCGGGTATGTCATCTCGCCGTACTACGACTCCCTGCTCGTCAAGATCACCACGTGGGACACGAGCTTCCCGGCCGTCGTCCGCAAAGCGCGGCGCGCCCTCGCCGAAGTCCATGTCCGCGGCGTCAAGACGAACATCCCCTTCATCGAGAAGATCCTCTACCATCCGACCTTCGAGGCCGGCGCCTGCTCGACGAAGTTCATCGACGAGACCCCGGAACTCTTCGAGATCCAGGAGTCGAGAGACCGTGCCACGAGAGTGCTGCGGTACATCGCCAACATCCAGGTAGCGGAGCCCGACCTCAAGCGGGAGATCCGCGACCTTCCGCGCTTCCCGGTCCCCACCGGCGAACGGGGCCCCGGCCTCAAGCCCATCCTCGACAAACAGGGCCCGGTCGCGCTGTCGAAGCACGTCCTCGATGAGAAGAAGCTGCTCATCACCGACACCACCATGCGTGACGCCCACCAGTCCCTCCTCTCCACCCGCATGAGAACAAGAGACATGCTGAAGGGCGCGGAAGGCACGGCCGAGATCCTCGCCGACGCCTTCTCCCTCGAGATGTGGGGCGGCGCCACTTTCGACACCGCGTTCCGCTTCCTCTATGAAGACCCCTGGGAGCGCCTCGAGAAACTGAGAGAGAAGATTCCGAACATCCCGTTCCAGATGCTCCTCCGCGGCGCCAACGCCGTCGGCTACACGAACTACCCCGACAACGTCATCCGCAAGTTCGTCGAAGAGTCTGCCAAGGCGGGCATCGACATCTTCCGCGTCTTCGACTCCCTCAACTGGATCCCCGGCATGGAAGTGGCGATGGACGAAGTCATCAAACAGGGCAAGTTCTGTGAGGCGACCATCTGCTACACGGGCGACATCCTCGACCCGAAGAACGACAAGTTCGATCTCAAGTACTATGTCAACATGGCGAAGGAGCTCGAAAAACGCGGCGCTCACATGATCGCCATCAAGGACATGTCCGGTCTCCTGAAGCCCTATGCCGGCAAGCAGCTGGTCACGGCCCTCAAGAACGAGATCGGCCTGCCCATCCACCTGCATACCCACGATACGACCTCCAACCAGATCGCCATGTACCTGATGGCCACCGAGGCCGGTGTCGACGTCGTCGACGTCGCCATCTCCTCCCTGTCCGCGCTGACCTCTCAGCCCTCCATGAATGCCCTCGTAGCCGCGCTCCAGGGACAGAAGAGAGACACGGGACTGGACCTCGACCGCCTTCAGGAACTGACGGACTACTGGGAAGATGTCCGCCGCCGTTACAAGAAGTTCGACGCGGGCCTCAAGACCCCGGTCACAGATATTTACAAATATGAGATCCCCGGCGGACAGTACACGAACCTGTACCCGCAGGTCCAGTCCATCGGCCTCGGCGACCGCTTCCAGGAAGTCAAGGAGATGTACAAGACCGTCAATGACATGCTCGGCGGCATCGTCAAGGTCACCCCGTCCTCCAAGATGGTCGGCGACCTCGCCATCTTCATGGTCCAGAACGACCTGACCCCCGAAAACATCTGCACGAAAGGCGCGGACCTCAGCTATCCGGACTCCGTCGTCTCGTACTTCAAAGGCATGATGGGCCAACCCTCCTGGGGCTTCCCGGAAGACCTGCAAAAGGTCGTCCTCAAAGGCGAAGAACCCATCACCTGCCGACCCGGCGAACTGCTCGAACCGGTCGACTTCGACTGGGCCCGCGAGCAGGTCGCCCAGTTCGAGCCGGACCCCTCTGACCAGATGGTCATCTCCTGGTGCCTGTACCCGAAAGTCGTCGAAGACTACTGCCGGCACAAACAGGAGTACGGCTACATCATGCGGATGGGCAGCCATGTCTTCTTCGACGGTCTGGCCCTCGGTGAGACGAACCAGATCAACATCGAAGACGGTAAGACCCTCGTCATCAAATACCTGGGACTCGGCGACCTCCACGACGACGGAACCCGGGACGTCCACTTCGAACTCAACGGCACCGCCCGGACCGTCACCGTTCCGGACCCGCATGCCTCCTCCACCGTCAAGGCCGTCGTCCTCGCCGACCCGAACGACAAGAGTGAAGTCGGCGCCTCCATCCCGGGTCTCGTTTCGAAGATCCACGTGAAGGCCGGCGACAAGGTCACCGAAAACCAGGTCATCGCCGTCGTCGAAGCCATGAAGATGGAAACCTCGGTCACCGCCCGCATGGACGGTATCGTCGACGAAGTCCTCGTCAAGGAGGGCGACAACGTCAAGGCCGGCGAGCTGATGATCAAACTCAAGCTGTAAAAGATAACAACATCGTATGGAACGTAATCAAACCAAAGGAGTGGATGTCCGGCGTCTCGCGCTCATCGCCCTGTTTGCCGCCGTCATCTGCGTCCTCTCACCCCTTGCCATCCCGCTTTCAGGCGGAGTCCCCATCTCCCTGGCCACACTGGCCGTCATGCTGGCGGGCGCCGTCCTCGGGCCCATCGATGGCATGCTGGCAACACTCGTCTTTCTGGCGCTCGGCATGGTCGGCGTCCCGGTGTTCTCGGCTTACCAGACCGGCATCGGAGTCCTCTTTGGGAAGACCGGCGGCTTCATCCTCGGGTACATCCCGCTGGCACTCTTCAGCGGACTCTTACTCGGGAAACAATTGCTCAGCCGCAAGCCTTCTTTTAAGGAACTGGCTCCCGCCATTGCCGGCATGGCCCTCGGCACATTCATCCTCTACGCTTTCGGAACGGCATGGTTTCTCATCCTGACCCATGCTCCTCTGAAGCTCGCCCTGACCGCCTGTGTCCTGCCGTTCCTGCCGGGCGATGCCCTCAAGATGGTCCTCGTCTGTGCGCTGGCTCCGGCCCTTCGGACCGCATTGCAAAAGATGGAGCATGCCAAAGCAGCCGCCTGACGCAGAGCCGTAAAACCACAAAAAGACCGTCGTCCCCGACCGGGAACGACGGTTTTTTACGTCTGTCTGAAATTCGTCATTATGAACAAATTGTTAAAAAGTTGTTTACAACTGCCCCATCCATACGGTAGAATAGATGAGTAAAATCAATCCTCAGGAAAAGGAGAAACGACATGAAACACATCAAGAAGATCCTGCTCGCTTTGACCGCCGTCGCCATGATGGTCGTCCTGCTTTCCACCTCGGCCTTCGCCGCCGGCAAAACGAGCAGCACCAAGCTGAATGGCTACACCTGCTTCGGAGACAGCGTCTCTGCCGGCTATGGACTGCAGGGTTACGATAAGAACCCGCTCGATTACAACCAGATCTACTGGCCGACCATGGAGGGTTCCTTCCCCGACATCATCCGGGACAAAAAGGGCTACCATCTCTATCAGTTCGCCCACAGCGCATACCGTACCACCGACCTGCGCGTCCTTCTCGACCGCAGTTTCACCGGCGACAGCATGGCCGGCTACCGTCTGCCTTCCGTCAACCGCGATGGGCGCAACATCGACTGGCAGATCGTAGAACAGTATCGTGACGAAGTCGAAAAAGCCGTCAAAGCGTCCAAGCTTGTCACGGTCGAGATTGGTGTCAACGACGCTTCCATGCCCGCTCTCAACACTACGGAGACCTTCTCTGACAGCATCACCTCTGCCCTCACCCTGAACATTCCGCAGGTCGTCAAAGACGTCACCTTCTATGGCGCTCTGGCCGAAGGCGAGATCAACGCGTTCCGCCTGTTCTCCCAGAACTTCGATGCCATCATCAAGGCTATCCACGACTACAACAGTAAAGCCAAGATCGTCGTCATCGGCAACTTCAACCCGATGAAAGACTACAAAGTCCCGTCCGGCTTCGGTGTGCCCATCGGCCCGTTCGTCGAACCGATCTTCGCCAACCAGAACAACTACATGCAGAACGGCTGCCAGTACAGAGACTGGTACACTTACGTCGACATGACCGATGTCAAGACGCACATGAACGACCCCGACTCTTACATGTACGGCGCCGACTTCCACCCGACCTACAACGGTCACCGTCAGATTGCCGATCGCGTCCTGAAAGTTCTGTAACCTTCATAACGAACAACAAACCCGTCTGACAGTCGTCAGGCGGGTTTCTTTTTATATTCTGTTTTGGCGATTTACCGAATGTGGTACCCGCCCACCGGGCGGACGAACAGAATGTGACAGGAGCCTTCGCCAAAGAGGCCGTCCATCGCCTTACTATAGTCGTCGACGAGGTCATCCGGAACGAAGGCCTGGATAGTGCCGGCGAAGCCGCCACCGTGGACACGGGAGGCGCCTCTCCCCTTCAGGACGAGGTCGCTGACTGCAAGGGCCACCGGAATGGCCTGGGCTTCCAGGTGCCGCGGCGAGTACACGTTCTGCAGGTACTTGTAGGAGGAGTCTCCGGAAGCCTTGACCGCGTTCAGGAACGCCTCAAAGTCTTTCGACTCAAGCGCGGCCACTTCGGTCTCGACCCGCTTGTTCTCCTCATACCAGTGGATGGCACGGAGCACCGGGCGGTCACCGTAGAGTTCCCGCAGTTCGGGAAGTTTCGAAAGGAACTCCGCTTCCGGGACTTCCTGCAGGACCGTCTTGCCGAAGTGGGCGGCGATCTGTTTCATCTCCGCGGGGACAGCCGCGTAGTCCGGGGTCAGGTCGGCGTGGGAGCCCTTGGTGTCCGTGATGCAGAGGCTGTGCCCGAACTGTCCGAAGTCGGCGTCGACCTGGCGGACCTTCGGGTCTTTCGGGTCGGCGAAGTCGATGGTGACGAGGTTGCCGACGGAGCAGGCCATCTGGTCGAGGAGGCCGCTGGGCTTGCCGAAGTATTTGTTCTCCGCCACCTGAGAGGCTTTCGCCACCTCGACGGGCGAGATCTCATCGTTGTTGTAAAGGCCGGAGAGGATGGTCCCAAGGAGCACCTCAAAGGCGGCCGACGAGGACATGCCGGAGCCCTGCAGGACTTCGGAGGTCGTGAAGGCGTCAAAACCGCCGACCTCATAGCCGGCATCGGCCAGCGCGCCGGCCACGCCGCGCAGGAGCGCTTTCGAAGAGCCCTCTTCGGAAGCGACGGGTTCCAGTTCTTTGAGGTCCACCGTGTCCAGCGGATAGCCTTCGGACTGGACCGTGATGACGCCGTCGTCCCGTTTCCGGGCGACCGCGATGACATCGAGGTTCAGAGAGCAGGCCAGGACCTTGCCGTTCTGGTGGTCCGTATGGTTGCCGCCCACTTCGCTTCGGCCGGGGGCACTGAAGAGTTCGACCGGTCCATCGCCAAAGAGTTTTTCAAACTCGTCAAGGGCATACAGGTACCGGCTCCGCTGCGCCTCCAGTTTCGTCTCATCGACGACGAGCGGACGGATCTTATCGAAAAACACGTCGCTGCGGACGGTTTCGTTCCATTGTGTCAAAGTCATACGGGTTCCCCTCTCTCTTATGTCAACAGCATTATATCACAAGACTGGGCGTGAGGCGATGATTTCTGCCTCGTCCCACTCCAGAAGATGCGCACCGCAGACGTTGAGGATGCGGGTCCCAGAGGAGTGTTGCGGCAGAGGCCCTTCGTCCCGGCGGTATTCCGGATGGATGTGACCGTGGAGCTGATAGGCCGGGTGCCACTCGTCGAGGAACAGGTGGAAACAGTTGAAGCCGCGGTGCGGAAGGTCCGGCAGGTCTCCGTACCCCCGCGGCGGCACATGGGTCAGAAGGACGTCGACCCCTCCTCCCCGCAGTTTCCGTTCGGCGGACCGGAGGCGTTTCTGCATCTCCTCCTCATAATACTGGTTGGAGCCGCGGCTGTACCGGCGGCAACCGCCGAGGCCGTAAAAATGCAGGCCACGGAACGTCTCGAGCCGGTCTTCGATGCAGATGCATCCTTCGGGCGGCCGCTCTTCGTAGACGCCGTCGTGGTTGCCGCGAATATAAAACAGCGGGCAGTTGCCTACTGTTACGAGGTATTGCAGATAATCGGGGTCCAGGTCTCCGCAGGACAGGATGAGGTCGAGGTCCTGCAGGAGCTTTCTCCGGCCCCCGTTCCACAAATGCATATCTTCTTTGTCTGCGACTGCTAAAACTCTCATTTTCTTCGATATTTCATCCGACGGACGGTCCGCTTCATCTGGCGCTTCATTTTGGAGACTTTCAGGAACTCCAGCGCCGCGGGACCGTAGGTGGTCATGTACTCGAGGAACGCGTCGCTGCAGGTGATGTCGTTCCCGTCGGAGACATGTCCCAGGTACTGTTCCTTGAAGAGCCGGTACTCTGATCGGAGCAGGCGCACTTCGTCGACGCTCCATTTGTGGTAGAGGTCCTTGCCGAAGAGGCGGGCCAGTGTCCGGTAGTCTCCGAGGTGGGAGAAGTCGAAGTCATAGATGGGCGCCACTTTGAAAAACTCAAGGAATTCCTCATAGAGGTGCCGCTCCGCCATCTCTCCCCGATTTGGGAGGATGCGCACGACTTCGGCGGGGATGACCGGGACCTTCTGGTACTTCATGACCGAGGTCCGTTTGTTCCCCTCCGCCACATAGAAGCGGTGGTTGAATTCATAGACGATGATGGGGTCCGTGAACCCCTCTTCCTCCTGGACGGCCAGAAGCCGGCTCCATTTGGAACCGAACTCCGTGCTCTCGTCGAGGAGCGGAAGGAAATTCGGTGCGAAGGACTCCCGGCGGGCGTTGGAGAACGTGCCCTCGATCATCGAGACCGGGATTTCCATCAGGCCGACGGGGACCTCTTTGCGTTTCGCGTTGCCGAAGCGCTGTTCGAAGGACGGAAGGTACGGGTCTTTGCGCCGAAGCCTTGCTTCGGTATAGGCCCGCCTCCCCTGCCGCTGGGCTTCCTGGTAAGAATACTTCATAGGTCAGACTCGTTTCAGATAGTATTGGAGCGATTGATAGTCGAATTGCGGGACCGGCAGCGGGAACCCGACCTCTCCCAGCATGGCGCCGGAAAGTGTGAGTCCAGTATCGCCCACGACATACTGTGCCTCCGGGTCGAGGCCGCCGACTCTCAGATAGCGGGTCGGAGCATTGCCGGCGATGCCACGGATCGGGAAATAGACGACGGACACGAGGCTCTCACTGCGGTCTCTGGCATGGATGGCCCAGGCCGTCACCTTGTCGGTGAAGGGGGTGGACAGGCGGTAGTAGTCCCCCTGCTGGATGAGGGCCGCATACTGCTTGAAGCGGGCGACCTGCTCCCGGACGGCATCCTTTTCTTCCT
>Ga0326514_10003204_pt1 | contig 10399 bp, 8 predicted proteins | sample 3_2548_0518_D_FD_203653 | JGI IMG/M metagenome (GOLD analysis project Ga0326514, IMG submission 203653) | Bovine rumen microbial communities from UC Davis, California, United States - 3_2548_0518 | ecosystem: Host-associated > Mammals > Digestive system > Stomach > Rumen | place: USA: California... | reverse complement strand
GCTTCGGATATGTCTGCCAGCTCCTGTTCGGTAAGCCCGGACAGGTCTCCATGCGCATCCAGTTCCTTCTGCAGCTGATCCAGGCGTTTTTCTGCCTCCTCCGAGAGTTCCTTCATCTCCTGGAGGCTGGCAGTCTGATTCTTTTTCCCGGAGGACATCTCGCCGGCCAGCTGGCTGAGGGCTTTGCTGACCGCCTCCTTCTTCTCAGCTGCCGCTGCATCCTCCAGCTTTTTCGCAGCCCTCTCTTTTGCCTTCTCCAGACTTTCTTTGGAATCAGCGCTTTTCAGCTCTTTCTTTATGGATTTCATAAGCTCCCTGTATTCTTCCAGGCGCTTTTTCTCATCCTCTGTCAGTTCTGCCGCCCTCTCTCCCTTGCTCAGTTCCTTCTCCACTTTCTCGATCTTTTCAGCTTCCTGGGCAGCTTCTTTCTTTACTGCATGGGTAATCTCCGCCTGCCTGCGGGCAGGGGAAGGAAGCAGGACCGAGATGATAAGAACTGCCAGAAGTCCGGCGGACAGGGCCGGCAGCTTCCAGCTGATACGGATGGGAAGTCTTTTCCTGTAATCTGCCGAGGACATGGCCTTCCATGCATCCTCCCTCTGCATCAGGGCAAATGGATCCCCGCGCTTTTCCAGAGATACTGCCGTGATGCAGCGTTCCCTGAGACCTGTCCGGTCCAGGGCGAGGGCTGCCTCCTCCCTGGAAGGATAATGCCATACAGACCATATGAAAGCGGCAATTATGCTGACTGCTCCTGCTGCCCCGGCATAATAATGAACCTGATACCAGGGCACCAGACAGGCTGCAATCTCCAGGATCAGGGCTGCGCCTATGCCGGCAGGAATTGCTTTTAAGAGAGCCTGCAGAAGATTATTGAGGAAAATCCATCTTCTGACACGCCCGATATAACGGTTGATATTGTTATTCAAATCCATAATCACAGGCTCCTTCGTGCCGCTGGGAAGATTATTTTTCTCTGGTTAACTTCTTATCGACCAGCCTTACTTTATCCTGCTCCCTGACTGCCAGGAAGATGAATCCGATTCCCAGCAGGATGGTGATGAAGAATACCACGATGGTAAAGTGGTCGAAGAGGAAATAAAGGACATTATGTTTCGTGACCGGGGCCGCCACATCTGTAACGATCGACACCATATCCACATTGGTATAGTTGGATACGATGGAGACGATGAAGCCTGCTGCCGGGTTGATGAACAGGAAGCAGGACAGGATCAACTGGCGAAACTGGGCTGCCTGGGAACTCAGGTTGTAGCTGAAGAGCATGCCCAGCAGCATAGGCAGGCAAGTGCCCCCGTAGAAAAGCACACCAATCAGAAGGGTAACCACGATTGATGTAATGGTCTTCTTGAATTTGACGGAGCAGAAAATGCCTATGGATCCTGCAAAGAATGTAATGACAAACATGTATGCGATAAAGACCAGCAGGCTCTTCCACCGCATGCCGCCGTAGAGGAATCCGAGGGACATGGCAGGCAGACTGCAGAATATAAAAAGCATCATCTGCAGCATGGTGCTGCCAAGCTTGCCCAGGATGATATTCAGCGGTGAGACCGGGGCGGTCAGCATCAGGTCCAGTGTCTGCTTTTCCCGCTCACTGGATATACTGCTGCTGCTCAGAATCCCGCACACAATGCTTCCGACAAAAAGCTGCACGATTGCCAGTACCACAAAGATCATCAGCAGGCTGCTGTAATTGATGGTATAGCCGCTGTAGCTGTAATAATCGACCTGGCTGTGAAGAATCATCATAGCCAGAAAGGAAAGAGCTCCGCCGTAGATCATCAGAGCAATTGGAAAATGGATTGTCCTGCAGACAAGTTTCAGCTCTTTTGCCATAACAGGATTTTTCTTCATCAGAAAATTCATGATTTCCCTCCTTCCTTATCAACAGGCTGACCATAAGGATCAGGCTGACCATAAGGATCAGGCTGACTGCCCGGACCAGGCTGACCGTAAAAATCAGGATGGTCTGTAAGCTCCAGAAACAGGGATTCCAGATTCCCCTGTTCCCTGTAGAAACTTGTGATGGGAATCCTCTGCATAACGATTCTCTCCAGCAGCCTTGCGATTTCTTCCTCGCTGCCGGTATATTCAACCTGGATCTCATTTTCCATTACAGATACTTTTCTGCAGTTAGGGTCTTCCTGGAGAAGACGGACTGCCCTTTCCTGATCCTGGAGCACTCTCACCTTCAGGAGTCTTGCATGCATGGCCTGCATCTGGATCTCATCCATGGTACCGTGCATGATCATCCTGCCGCTCTGCATGATGCCGATGGTGGTGCACATGTCTGCCAGTTCAGGAAGAATATGGGAACTGATGACGATGGTCTTGCCCAGGCTGCCCAGGTTTTTCAGGATTTCCTTGATTTCAAATCTGGCTCTTGGATCCAGTCCGGAGGCCGGCTCATCCAGCAAAAGCAGTTCCGGGTCATGGACCAGGCTTCTTGCCAGGCAAAGTCTCTGCTTCATACCCCTGGAAAGACTGTCTACATAATAGTTCTCCCTGTCCCTGAGACCGACCAGGTCCATCAGGTCCAGGCAGGTCTGCCTTGCCTGTTTGCCTACGATTCCATAGAGGGATGCGTAGAATTCCATATATTCGATGGCCTTGAGATTGTCGTAAACACCGAAGAAATCGGGCATATAACCGATCTTCCGCTTTACCTTCTCACGCTCTGCAAAGGCATCGATTCCATCAATATATACATTACCGCCGCTCGCCGTAATCAGGCCTGCCACCACCTTCATGGTGGTGGTCTTTCCTGCGCCGTTATGGCCTACAAAGCCAAATACCTCACCTTGATCAATCTGGAGGTTCAGATGATTCACCGCACAGAAAGTGCCGAAGTATTTATCGAGATTTTCAATTCTCAGCATCGCCGTCACCTCCGATCAGATATAATATAGGGGTTGGTCCTTCGTTGACACCGGGCGCTGTTGTGTATTCAGCGCGGACTTCCAGACCTTCCGATCCCAGATAAGGGCATTCTCCGTCAAAAGTGATAAAACTCTCATTTTTAAAAGGATCTTCATAGGTCTGTGTCCGGAAATTATAAAGAGTCATAGTTCCCAGAGGTTCTCCGGAATAGTTAAGATTGCTTGTGTCCAGATACATGCCGATGATTTTCCCATTCATCAGGCTGGAGCCGACCATAAAAGTAACCTTTACTTTCTGAATGCCCTGATAATTGTCCCACCAGCTGTCCTGGTCCGCTGCATACTGGGTATCCGAGCATCTGACCAGATATCCGTCCGGATAAGTATCCGAAAATACATTGGTATGATCGATCACCATAGCCCGGTTGAACTCTTTCACATCTTCGTTGCGGATATAGTCTGCTTCCCAATCCTCTGTATATGCACAGATATAAAGATCCGTCAGTGACTCTATATCAAGGTAACTCTCTGTCAGGGTGCTCATGATATTGACATAAGCGTTATAATCGGCGCTGTACTGGTCAAAGGCCTGAAACTGCGCATCATAAAAGCTTTCGTAATTCAGGGTACTTACGGGAATCTGATCAAGAACGATCTTTGCCCCGGCCTCCATGGGTCCCAGATCCATGTAGAACGAACCGTTCACAATACATACGGAGGTAAAATCCTTACCTGAGCGGTTGACCAGCGTTCCCTTAATCTTGCCCGGGTCGCATTCCAGATCCGCCTCAAAAGGATGGTTAAAGCTGTCCTCTCCGCAATCATCCATACCCACATAAAAATGTTCAAATGCCCTTTCTGCCAGGGCAGTCATCTCATAGCCTTCTCCGGTATAGCTGATTGCAGTATTAAAATCGTAATCCTTACGCTCCATACCAGAACCGGGATAGTACATATCCTGATCCGGCGCGCCGCAGATCAGATGATCCATATCCGGAGAAAAGCGGATCTTTCCGGATCCGATGGAGGGAGATTCAATCAGCATGGATACCTTAGGCTCCTGAACCGCTTCTCCATCCTCCAGAGAAACTACAGTAAGAGAAGCTGTGCGGATGGAACCCATCCAAAGCTGACGGTTGGTAAAGAAGATGAGGCCTGTGATTACAAGAGAACTGACCGGTATCAGCAGCCAAAGCAGTCCTCTTTTGTCCACCTTCTTCAGGATCAGATAAAGCACAGGTCCTGTCAGAAGACAGAAAAGGATCAGCAGGATCTCGATCAGGGACATATTGGGAATCACACTCTCAAATGCATTATTGAGCGTATCGGTATCATAGATATATCCGGTCTGGCCGCTTCCCCGCTGGATATCGCCAACCCCAAGGCTTGCAGGCAGCTTATTCAGCAGATTATGGGCCAGCTGCTGCTTCGATTCCTCGCCCAGAGAAGCCACCGGTTCCATGGACAGGGAAAAGCCGGTAAAGGCAATGCCGCCTCTGCCCAGGGCTGCTGCCGTCACCAGACTTCTGTCTGTTACAATTCCCTTCACCTGCTCCCCGCCAGATGCCTCGATCTGGACCAGGCTCTTTGCACTGGGCAGGTCAATCAGCGTATCCGCCGCATCTGCCTGGCCCTGCTGACCGGAAGCATCCGTGTTCCTGCCGTCATATGATGAAACCTTCAGGCTGAGTCCCTCCGCTGTAAGAGGCTCTTCCAGGCCGGATAAAACCCTGCGGTATTCAGAACCTGAAGCGCAGATCAGGATGCCTCCCCGCTTCACCCATTTGACAAGGGCCTTGAGCTGTCCGTCATTCAGGCTGGAAGTATCAAAATCAGAAATCACGATATAGGAAAGGCATTCCAGCATATTCTCCTGATCCGGGAAACTGTTCTCATCCAGTTCTGCCAGATCCACGCTGCTCATGGAACCATCTGCCTCAATCTCAACATATTTCAGATAACCAAGAGAAGCAAAATCATCTGACAGCACGCCGCAAAGCACACCTTCCGAAGCATTTCCGGTAATAGTAACCATGGTCTGGGCTGCAGTCCTGCCCGATGCATCCAGGATCTGGATTCTTGGCTTATCCATCATGCTCAGCTCATTAACCGTCAGGGAAATCAGCTTCTCAGAGCCCTTGGTCAGCAGAAGCGGCGTCTCATAGGCCACCGGCTTAGAACCATACGTACTGCCCGGTATAATGAAGCGGAAAGTACCCTCAAAGTCACTCTCCCTGTCCATGATCCTGACCTGCACAGGCATGGGCATGGCGTAGAGATACTTGCCGTCCAGACCCGCTTTCACCTGTATATCAAAATCACCTGCCGAAACCTTCCCGCCGGTGCTTTTCTTCTGGCCGCCTCCTGCCGCTTCCGTCTGGCCGGCTTCGGCAGGTACCGTGACAGAACCGGCCGCCTGCGGCTGACCGGCTGCGGCAGATACTGCCACAGGCGCTGCAAGTGCTGCCGCGGGCGCTGCGCCGGATGCCCGCACCGGACTCCGGGCTGCGGCAGATAGGCCAGGCAAAACCGTCATGATCATGATCAGCAGACACAGAAGGCCTGCTGCCATCTTTCCATTCGTATTTTTCCAGTATTTTAAACGCATACCGATCCACATCCTCCATCTATCATTAAAGTTTCAATATCCCTGCTAACCCAGAATCTCTGCTGAACCAGAATCTCTGCTGAACCAGAATTTCTGCTGTTCACAGGCTTCCTGCTGAGCGCAGAAATGGATATATGATAATCTATTCTCATATATCCATTATATCAAAATTCTATAAGCAGATTATTAAGAATAGATTAATGCCTGCGTATTATTCATGATATTTTTCTTCTATACTTTTTAATATAGAGATGTTAAACTGATAATCAAATTACAAAAGCGTATGAAAAGCTTATTCAGGAGGTAATATGGGGAAGATTTTTAAGTTTCATAATGATGTAGATACTGACCAGATTATTGCGTCCCAGTATCTGCTGTTCCCGACCATTGAAGAGATGAAGGCCCATACCTTTGAATCTCTGGATTCTGATTTTGCATCTGCTGTAAAACCCGGTGATTTTGTTGTTGCCGGCGAGAATTTCGGCTGCGGTTCATCCAGAGAACAGGCGCCCAGCGTATTGAAGGCACTGGGTGTTTCGGCTGTAGTGGCAAAATCATTTGCCCGCATCTTCTACCGCAATTCTATCAATATCGGCCTGCCGGTTATCGTCTGCAAGGATCTGTACGATCAAGTAGAGAGCGGCCAGGAGATGGAGCTTTCCATGACAGAGGGCACCGTAACCGTCGGCGGCCGGAGCTTTGTCTGCACGAAACTGCCGGCATATATGCAGGGTATCCTGGATCAGGGCGGCCTGATCGCATCACTGGATAAGGAGGATTGATCCTATGGGTATGACGATTGCTGAAAAAATCATAGCACTTGCAGCCGGAGCAGAATCTGCCAGGGCAGGTGATATTCATACTGTAGAACTGGATTATCTGATGAGCAACGATGGCACCACCCATCTGACCATAGATATGTACAACAAGCTCAAACATCCCCGCATTGCGGATGTCAGCAAACTGGTGTGGATCATTGACCACAATGTCCCTTCCGACAGCCCCAAGACGGCAGCTTCCCACAAGAAAATGAGGGATTTCGCCAGAGAACACGGCATTACCTTCTATGAAGGCAAGGGTGTATGTCATCAGATCATGGCGGAGAATCACGTGGTTCCCGGCCAGCTGATCTTCGGCGCGGACAGCCATACCTGCGCATACGGCGCCCTGGGTGCATTCGGCACGGGCGTTGGCTGTACCGATTATCTCTACGGTATGGTAACCGGCCGCTCCTGGGTCCTGGTTCCCGAAACCCTGCGCTTTAACCTGACCGGCAGACTTCAGAACGGGGCAACGGCCAGAGACCTGATCCTGACCATCATCGGCAGGATTGGTGCCAACGGCGCCAATTATAAAGCCATGGAATTTGTGGGCGAAGGCATGAAGAACCTGACCATGTCAGACCGCATCTGCATCTGCAACCTCTGTGTGGAAGCAGGCGCCAAGACAGCCCTGATGGAAGTAGATGAAATCACCATGGAATACCTGCATGAACACGGCAGAGAGCCCAAGGCCTGCTTCAAGAGTGATGAGGACGCTGTTTTTGCAGCTTCCTATGATATTAATATGGATGAGATTGTCCCCATCGTGGCAAAACCTCATTTTGTTGACAATGTAGTTCCCGCCAGAGAATGCGCAGGTACAAAGATCCAGGAAGCTTTCCTGGGTTCCTGCAACAACGGCCGTATCGAAGATCTGCGTCTGGGCGCTGAGATCATCAAAGGCAGAAAAGTAGCCGAAGGGGTCCGCTTCCTGGTCGTACCTGCATCAAGCGCTGTCTACATGCAGGCACTGAAGGAAGGTCTGCTTGACATCTTCATGGAAGCCGGCGCCATCGTCATGAACGCCAACTGCAGCGTATGCTGGGGCAGCTGCCAGGGCGTCATCGGCCAGGGTGAAACCCTGATCAGTACCGGAACCAGAAACTTCAAAGGCCGCGCAGGCCATAAGGACTCCTTCGTCTATCTGGGCTCTGCTGCCACAGTAACCGCATCCGCCATCAAAGGCGAGATTGCAACCGCGGACATGCTGTAGGGCACCAGGCAGGTGTGGAGCAGCTCAGGCACGCTGTAAATGCAGTTCTGGCATCTCTTCTGACCGAAATCCTGCCGCTGCAAAGCGTGCACACACAGCATACATATAGAATAAGGAAAAGGAATTATATAAGGAAAAGGACAGGTATATATATGGAACAGTTTTCAGGAAAAGTATGGCTTCTGGGCAATGATATTGACACAGATATCATCATGCCGACCGAATACCTGGTCTTCCAGACCATCGATGAGATGAAGCCTTACGCCTTTTCTCCTCTTCGTCCGGAACTGGCAGGCAAGGTAAGCCCCGGAGACATCATTGTAGCCGGAAGCAATTTCGGATGCGGATCTTCCCGTGAACAGGCGCCGGAAGTAGTAAAGGCGCTGGGAATCAAATGCGTTATCGCAAAATCATTCGCCCGCATCTTCTTCCGCAATGCCATCAACAACGGTCTCCTTCTGATTGAGAATGAAACTCTGGCTGATGATGTCAGGGAGGGCGATCAGATTACCGTCATTCCCGGGCAGAAAGTTCTCTATAATGGAAAAGAGTATCCCATTGCCGATCTTCCGGATAATCTGCTGGAAATCATCGATGCAGGCGGCCTGGTAAAAGCCATGCGCAGGCTCAACGGACTGGACCTGGATAAGGATCAGGAACAGGCCGGGGAACAGGCTGGGGCTCCGGCCGGGGAACAGAACCAGGAATCTGAGAACGGAAAGCATTAAAGGGAGGAGAAAGCATGGGAAAGACAATTATTGAAAAAATCCTTGGCCGCAAGGCGGGCAGGGACGTAAAGCCCGGCGATATCGTCACTGTTAATGCTGACCGGGTCATGCTGGATGATATCATGATGCCCTTCATCGTTTCCAAATTTAATGAGATGGGCTTCCCCAAGGTATGGGATCCGGACCGGATCGTCATCATCTTCGACCATCTGGTACCCGCAAGCCAGGTGGATGACACCCGCGCCTACAGAATCAGCGAAGAATTTATCGCAAAACACGGTATCCGCAGGGTTCACAGAAGCGATGGTATCTGCCATCAGCTGATGACAGAAGCCGGACATGTAATACCCGGTGATGTGGTATTCGGTACAGACAGCCATACCACCACCTACGGCAGCGTTGGTGCCTTTTCCACCGGAATCGGCTATACCGAGATGGCCAGCATCCTGGGAACCGGCAGGCTCTGGGTCCGCGTTCCTTCCACAATAAAAATCCGTGTAAACGGAAAACTTCCAGGCAACGTCATGTCCAAGGACGTGATTCTCAGGATCATCGGGGACCTGACCGCTGCCGGTGCTACTTACAAGGCCCTGGAATTCACAGGCGATACCTTTGACAATATGTCCCAGTCCTCCCGCACCACCATGGCCAACATGGCTATCGAAGCAGGGGCAAAATGTGCGCTCTTCTCCCCTGATGAAAAGACAGCCGAATATTGCGGCATCACTCTGGACGATTTCCAGAAAAACCTTCGCGGGGACGAGGATGCCATTTACGATCAGGTGATGGAATACCGGGCAGAGGACTTTGTCCCCGTCATGGCCTTCCCTTCCCAGGTTGACAAGATCAGGCCTGTCACCCAGGCAGCCGGCACCCCCATCGACCAGGTATTCCTGGGTTCCTGCACCAACGGCAGGCTGGAAGACCTGCAGGCTGCCGCTAAAATCCTGAAAGGCCACACGGTAGCTCCATTTGTGAAACTTATCGTCACACCGGCCAGCCGAAAAGTCTACCGGGAAGCCCTGGCCGACGGAACCCTGGAAATCCTCCAGGCAGCCGGCGCCATGATTACCCACCCCGGATGCGGACTCTGCTGCGGCAGGGCAGGCGGCATACTGACAGACGGTGAGCGTGTCGTTGCCACCAACAACCGCAACTTTCTGGGCCGTATGGGAACCTCCAAGGTTGAGATTTATCTTGCATCTCCCATGACAGCCGCAGCCTGCGCCATCACCGGCGTAATCACAGAACCTGCCAATGATTAAGCTGAAATACGGAAATACCAATACTTACTTCATACAAGGTAAGCACAGCGGGCTTCTTGTCGATACTGACTATGCCGGAACTATGTCTGCCTTCTATCAAGCTCTGAAGCATACAGGCATCCAGGTAAAAGACATCGACTATGTCCTGGCAACCCACTACCATCCGGATCATATAGGGCTGATCAGTGAGCTTATGAAGCAAGGGACTAAACTCCTCCTGATAGATGTGCAAAAAGATTTTGTGCACGATTCAGACAGGATATTCACAAGGGACAAAATCCCTTATACGCCGATAGACGAAACACTGGCAGCAATTATTTCCTGTGAAGCGAGCAGAAACTTCCTGATGCAGATGGGTATCTCCGGCGAAATCATCTCCACATCAAGCCACAGCGAGGACAGTATTTCTCTGCTGCTGGATGAGGGGGACTGCCTGATCGGCGATCTTGAGCCTTACGAGTACATAGAGGCATATGGAGAGAACCTTAAGCTGAAAAAGGACTGGGAACGAATACTTTCTTTTCATCCGAAAAGGATTCTGTCCGCCCATAGACCCGAAAGAATCGTGAATTGAGCAGGATTAAGCACTTTTAGATTGATGTTTGACGGTTAATACGGTATATTTGTACTGTTCCCCGGCACCGGGTTTGCTGTTGGAAAGGATTTTGCCCTTATCGGGGATAGAACATTATTAATCATCATTATTTCATTATTAATTATTATTAATCATCATAAATGATTAATCATTATCTTTATTCAAACCAGTTTTATGTATTTTAAGGAGACCCTTATGGAAATCACAAAAGATATCAGGTATGTCGGTGTCAACGACCATCAGGTTGATTTGTTTGAAGGCCAGTATGT
>Ga0326514_10003200_pt1 | contig 10404 bp, 7 predicted proteins | sample 3_2548_0518_D_FD_203653 | JGI IMG/M metagenome (GOLD analysis project Ga0326514, IMG submission 203653) | Bovine rumen microbial communities from UC Davis, California, United States - 3_2548_0518 | ecosystem: Host-associated > Mammals > Digestive system > Stomach > Rumen | place: USA: California... | reverse complement strand
CGTTGGGATCCGCAAGCCCCACGTCCTCGGCGGCAAACCTGGTGACCCGGCGGGCGATATATATGGGATCCTCGCCTGCCTCTAGCATCCTCGCGAGCCAGTAGACCGCTGCGTCAGGATCGGAGTTCCTCATCGACTTGTGCAGCGCCGAGATGATGTTGTAGTGCTCCTCGCCGTTGCGGTCATAAAGGAGCGATTTCCTCGAGGTGCACTGCTCGATGTCTTCCTTGGTGATGACTGCCTCTCCGCCATCATCCCGCTCCGCGTTCATGGCGGCCATCTCAAGTACCGAGAGGGCGGTGCGGGCGTCGCCGTTCGAGAACACCGCGATCCTCTCAAGGAGATCGCGGCTGCAGGAGACATGATCGTCCCTGAGACCATCGGGGGACGCAAGCGCCTTCTCAAGGATGGAGACGATGTCGTCCGTCGTGAGCTGCTTGAGCACGAATACGCGGCACCTCGAGAGGAGCGCGCCGTTGACCTCGAACGAGGGGTTCTCGGTCGTGGCCCCGATGAGGATGATGCTCCCCTTCTCGACAAAGGGCAGGAAGGCGTCCTGCTGCGCCTTGTTGAAGCGGTGGATCTCGTCGACGAAGACGATGGTCCGGAAGCCGGCCTCGCGCCTTTTCTCGCTCTCGCGCATCACGTCGCGGATTTCCTTTATGCCGCTCGTGACCGCCGAGAAGTTGATGAACTCGGCCTTCGTCATCCTCGCGATGATCCGGGCAAGCGTGGTCTTGCCGGTCCCCGGAGGTCCCCAGAAAATCATGGATGTGATGCGGTCGCTCTCGATTAGCTTCCGGAGGACCATGCCCTTCCCGAGGAGGTGCTTCTGCCCGGCGTAGTCATCGAGCGTCTCCGGCCTCATCCTCGAGGCGAGCGGCTCGTTCTCTCTGTTCTCGAAGAGGGACTGCTGTCCGTATTCCATAGCTCCGGTCCTCATTATCCTCTGCCGCGGAAAATGCGCCCCGTCATTATGGCACGGCAAGCCGTGCGCGGCGCGGGCGGGGGAGCGTCCGGGGAGACTTTTCCTCATGCGACAGCGCTCAAGGTTATTCCGCTCTCCCCTTCCTATAATCAATGGGAATTATGCTGAAGCAGGGCAGCATTGCTGTTTCCCGGGAGGACAAATGACGAAGACCGTGATCATAGGCGGAGTGGCGGCCGGCGCGAGCTGCGCCGCGAGGCTCAGGAGGCTTGACGAGAGCGCTGAGATAGTGATGCTCGAGAAGGGGCCTTATGTCTCGTTCGCGAACTGCGGGCTTCCGTATTTTGTGGGAGGAGTCATCAGGGACAGGTCCGATCTCAGCGTGCAGACTCCGGAGCTCCTCAGGAGCCGGTTCAGGATTGACGTGAGGACGGAGAGCGAGGCCCTCTCCATCGACCGCGCGGCAAAGACCGTGAGGGTAAGGGGCGCTGACGGCAAAGAGTATGACGAGTCCTATGACCGCCTCGTCATCGCAACGGGCGCCTCGCCCATAGTGCCGGATATCCCCGGCATAAGGCTCAAAAGAGTGAAGACGCTCACGACCGTTGACGACGCTGCGGGGCTCCGGAGCCTGGTGTCAGTCCACCGCTTCATGAGTGCCGCTGTAATAGGCGGAGGCTTCATCGGGCTTGAGGCGGCGGAGAACCTCCGTGAGGCAGGCTGCTCTGTGACTCTCATTGAGGCGTCGCCTCAGATCATGCCTCCCCTCGATCCGGAGATGGCCGAGGTTCTGACTGGAGAGCTGAGACGAAACGGCGTCGAGCTCCTCACCGGAACTTTCGCGGAGGAATTTCAGGAAACTGAGGACGGAGGCCTTCTCATCAGGCTCTCAGGCGGAAGGACGGTGGAGGCGGATCTCGCGGTCCTTGCCATCGGCGTGCGGCCGAACTCCGCCATCGCGAGGGACGCAGGGCTTGAGATCGGGAAGACCGGCGGCATCGCGGTCTCCCCGGAGCTGGTCACCTCCGATCCGGACATCTACGCGGCAGGCGACGTCATTGAGGTAACGGACTTCATCTCTGGGGAGAAGGCCCGCATACCGCTCGCGGGGCCGGCGAACAAACAGGGCAGGATTGCCGCCAATAACATCGCGCTCGGCAGGCATGAGCGCTACAAGGGCACGCAGGGCACCTCGGCCGCGAAGGTGTTCGGTCTCACCGCGGCCTCCACAGGAAGCTCCGAGAAGGCTCTCGTGAAACAGGGCCTTCTGAAGGGCAGGGACTATGAGTCCGTGATCATCTCGGCTGGAAGCCACGCAGGCTATTACCCGGGATCCTCCGACATGTTCATCAAGCTGCTCTTCGCCCCTGACGGGAGCAGGATCTTCGGAGCTGAGATCGCGGGAGGCGCCGGAGTGGACAAGCGCATTGACGTCATCGCCGCGGCCATCAGGCTCCATGCGGGAGTGCGGGATCTCGCGGAGCTGGAGCTTGCCTACGCGCCTCCCTACTCAAGCGCGAAGGATCCGGTGAACATGGCCGGGTTCACGGCATCGAACGTCATCGACGGCCTCGTCTCGTTTGCGGACTGGGATGAGCTTGAGAAGCATCCTGAGCACACTGTTCTTGATGTGAGGGAGAAGGGCGAGCTTGCCGAGTTCTCCTTCAGGGGAGCTGTCCATATCCCGTTCGGGAGCATCAGGGAGAGGGTCATGGAGCTCAACCCCTCAAAGACATTCATCGTCATGTGCCGTGGAGGCGTGAGGGCCTATGACTCGGCGAGGATCCTGCAGCAGAAGGGCTATAAGGTGAAGGTCTATCCGGGCGGAACGCTTTTCTACCGCGCCGTGCACCATGTCTGAATAAGAGGGCCTGGCCGGGACACGGCTCCCGGGCATACCGTACAGGAGTGACAGGTTTCAGCAGCCTGAGAAGGATTTGCCCGGGATTTTGGGGCCCCGCCTATTCTCCGCGGCAGATGACGGGCCTTGCCTTCTTCGCGTCCTCGCTTCCGAGGTCCTCGGCCTTCTTCACGAGGAGGCAGCCCTCCTTCTTGTCCTGCTCTATGCCGCGCCCGGTGATTTTCATGACGCCGATGTTGAATATCGCGCGGGGATAGTCCTTCTCTGCGGCCTTCCTGTACCAGAAGTACGCGGCGCCGTAGTCAGCAGGCACCAGGGCGCCGCCCGCGTAGATTTCGCCAAGATCGTTCGCCGCGGCAGGATCTCCCGCCGCGGCCTTCTCCTCAAGGGCCTTAAGATCGGGTGCGGCGGCTTTCTCCTCCCTGGAGCACGAGGCAAGGGGCAGGGCGGCGATAAGCATGAATGCGGCTGCCATGACGGCTTTCAGTGAACTATTCATTGCTGCCTCCTGAGGAGCCAGACCATGACGGCAGCGAGGGCGATGACGAGGAGGACCAGTATGGCAAGGACGATGTTCTCGACGCGGTCCTTCATGTTCGCCCTGGTCTCGCTCGACGCGCGGCGCAGGATGGAGACAGCCTGGGTCGGGGTCGAGGCGTAGCGCGTTGCCGCAAGATCGGTCAGGACCTGATCGCGGTTGTGGCCTACGGCGCTGATGACAGGAACCGGTGATGAGGCGACCTTCCTCACCAGCATCTCATTGTTGAAGGCCCGGAGATCCTCCTTGGCGCCGCCTCCGCGGGTGAGGATGAGGACGTCCGCATTATTGTCCCGGACCGCCTTGTCGATAGCCTTCGCGAGCGAATCAGCGGCCCCGGAGCCCTGGACGCTCGCGGGGTAGAGGATGACCCTGACCCAGGGCATAGCCGCGCGGAGCTCGCTCTCGATGTCGCCGCGCGCAGCCCCGCTGCCGCTTGTGATGATGCCGACAGCCGCGATGTGCGCGGGTATCTCGGGCTTTGACTTGACGTCGAAGACTCCCTCCTTGTCGAGCCTGCTCTTGAGTTTCCTGAGCCCTGCCTCAATCTCGCTGAGGCCGATTCTGCCCATCCTGACGGCCCGGAGCTCAAGGGAGCATTTCCGGAGGAGGAAGGAGGGCTGCCCCTGGATTGCCACGAGGTCGCCGTTCGAGGGGATGAAGCCGGTGCCGGCGCAGTCGCTCGGGTACATGAAGACGCGGATGGAGGCTCTGGCGTTCTCCGGCTGGGAGTCATCCTCAAGGGTGAAGTACCAGGTGCCGTTCACTATCTTGAAGTCGGAGACGGAGCCGGTGATCCTCGAGAGGCTGCCCGCGGGCCAGAGCTTCGAGACCGCCCAGGAGGCCTTCTCCGCTATTGCCCCGACTGAGGACTGATCCATGTTCTTCCATGGAACGTCCTTAATCCTGTCTGCCCTGTTCAGATCGTCAACCAGAGACATCTCACTCTCCGAAATTCTCCACGAGGCTGCACGTCAGCCGTACGGCGCACTGATTATAGCCAACGGGCTGAATAGATCCACGCGGGCGGACAGGAAATGTGAATTCAGGTGTGAATTGCCGGCGCCTTGAGGGCATGCAGAGGCACATGGCGATGTTTCTTCCGGAAACAGAAAGGCCCCCGGATTTCTCCGGAGGCCCGGTGCTGCCAGACACCATAGAATCAGGCAGAGAAGCCTGGAAAGCAGCTATCAGTTGATCTTAATTGCGGTCGGCTGCTTCTGCGGAACCTTCTTCAGGCATACGTCGAGCTCGCCGTTCGCGAAGGCCGCGCTGATGTCAGAAGGGTCAGCGTCATCGAACCTGAAGCTCCTCTCGTAGGTGCCGTAGGAGCACTCCTCGACGAGGTAGCCCTTCTTATCGCTGCCTTCCTTCTTCTCGGTGTTGTGCTCGGCCTTAATCGTAAGGACTCCGTCATCGAAGGAGAGCTTTATGTCCTCCTTCTTCACGCCCGGCATCTCGGCCTTCACCTGATAGCGGTCGCCCTTGTCCTCAACGTCAGCCTTAAAGCCTTCGTTCTCCATGTCAAAGCCGCTGAATGCTGAAAGCGGGCGGCTGAAGAAGTCGAACAGAGAGGGAACTCCGAATTCTCCGCGGCAGAGTGCATTGTTATGATTCTTTGACATTTTTGAAATCTCCCGGGCCTCGGGTCTCTGGCCCTCAGCCCTTATCAGTTCTTTTTCTTAAATCCTTTCCTTTGCACATTCCTATATGATGCCATCAAGGGGAAATTCAAGAAAAACACGGGGAAATTTCCATAAATTAAATTTGCTTTCATGGGGTTGAAATGGCGGTAACTGACCATATATACATATTGGATATATGTTAAAGCCAGTAAGGGGCCGGGGCTTCTGCAACCTCCAGGAGAGCCTGGCACAAAAAGAGCCGGTCAGAAGACCGGCTCACTTTATCCACTTCTTCCGGACTGCATCGGTCAGCAGCCAGCTAAGTGCATACTCTTAAAATCAGCTGCATATTACGGGCTGGACGTCACCGCGCGTACCTTTATACCGGTTTAGCAGATGGCGCCCGCATTTCCTGAATGCCGCCTTCATCGATTCCTTCCGGACATATGTCGTAGAACCTGTTGAAGAAGCCTCTCAGCCTGTCAATCACGTCCTGCTTCTTCTGGTCCCTGTTCCCGCCTTTTTGGAACCTTGGCATGGGAGGCAGTATGCCGGCCACTGCTGTGCCTGAGGTCTCAACATAGCCTTCATGGAAGCAATCGTTGACAAAACGCTTTGCCGGCTCCGGCTTAAGCTTCTCGTCGTTTATAAGATTATCGAGCTCTGTTCTGATTCGCTCATGAACGAAAGCATTCCAGTCGAGCCCGACATTGCTCTGCGGGGTAAGCGAGGCGATGAAATCCTCGATCAGATCCTTCTTGCTCCGCATCTTCGGGCTTGCTCCGATGGCGCGCTCAATGTCGTTCTTGATTTCAACCTGTCTGTCGGACGTATGGGCGTCATGGTACTTGCTTACCAAGTTCAGAATGTAGTCAATGTTCACCTCTATGTTCGAGATGAGTTCCATCTCGAACTCGACATCATCGTTTATATCTTCCTTTTCATGCTCTTCTGAACGCCATTTCTCATGCAGGGTGTTGTAGATGCTGCAGTAGTCCTGAACGTCCCGCTCAGTGAGCAGGGAGTCTTGCTGGAATCTGTCGAATGCAGAGAGAATGTTGCGGAGCTTCAGAATTGCTCCCCAGAGCCATATGAACTTCTTCTGTGCCTTCTCGGAGAGAATACGCTCTCCGATCGGGTAGATCTTCAGGAGTTCATCCACCAGCGCTGCGTATCCACGGTGCCTTTCCCCTCTGCTGTCAGTATAGCCGTTATAGTACTCATCATAGGTGCGCATTAGGACAATGCCTTTCGCGTCCTTGTCTCCGAACAGTGCGATGGCATCGTTGGTTGCTTTCTCAAGGTTCCGGAAGCAGATGATGTTTCCGTAAGTCTTAATGCTGTTGAGAATGCGGTTTGTCCTTGAATAGGCCTGGATAAGTCCATGCATTCTGAGGTCCTTGTCCACCCAGAGTGTATTGAGGGTTGTTGCATCGAATCCTGTCAGGAACATGTTTACAACGATGAGGATGTCAATCTCACGGTTCTTCATGCGGAGTGAGACATCCTTGTAATAGTTCTGGAACTTCTGCATACGGCAGATACCTGAGTAAGGAGGCTCCCTAGCAGAACATGGTCCTGATGAATTCGGCTATTCCGAATTAAGGTAAATTTTTACCTTTTTTCGTAATGGCTTTGCGGCAGGGAGGTGCCTGAGGCAGGCGTCTCCCCGGCAGAACATGGTCCTGATGAATCCAGTCATTCCGAATTAAGGTGACTTTTCACCTTTTTTCGTAATAAACCGCTGCAGACGCTCGCTTTGATACACAGCCATCTCGGACTCAGTGCAGCAACAGGAGAGAGCCTCTCATGGAGGGAATTTCCGGTGCTCTGAACAAAGACAGGCTGCCTGCTCCGGCAGGCAGCCAGGGAACCTTGATGGGGAGAAACAAAAAAGCCGCGGATTGGACGCGGCGAAAATACATGTTTTAAGGAACTAACTGCGGCTTGTTGTGGATCTTCTTGCCGCCTTTGCCTTCCGGAGACCGCATTCCATGGAGCACTCCTGGTGTACATATCGGCCAGAGTTCCGTCAGGCTTTCGCATATTAGCACCTGAAAAGGCCAAATGGTTGAGATTTGCTCACACAACTGTCTGATTTTTAACTGTTTTGGGATATATATAACATTTTTGACAAAAATTGACGGAACTTTTCCGGAACCGCCGGAGGAATTGCGGCGCTCCCGCGGTTCCGTCTGCAAGGGCGGACGTTCCGTCCCGCCGTGCAGCATGCCTCTGGCTCAATACGCCCGCTGTGCAGACATGCATCCCTGAAAGTGTGAAACATCCTGCACTCTCATAATTCTTCATGTGAGATCCGGCCTGTTTTACATGCACCGGCGTTAATAACCGGCGCCCTCTGAGGTACAATGCGCCTTTGCCAGCCCCGGATCCGCCGCGGATGTCCTGACTTCAGATCTGATCGCAAGAATAAGAGAGGCTCCGCCGAGCGCTGCCGGGCAGTCAGTTTCGGAGATAAAACAGATGAATAAAATTGTTCTCGCGGCCGCCGTGGCCGCCTCGGTTGCCGCATTCCCCGCACTCGCGGAGGAGGACAGCGCCGTCGATCCGCTCCTTACCATCTGGACGCGCGACGCCAATGACTACAATGCCTTCTCCAAGGTCGCCGAGCGCTATACGAAGGAAACCGGCATAAAGGTCAAAATCGAGAACCAGGAGCAGTCCGAGATCAAGTTCGAGAAGGCCGCTTCCCGCGGCGAGGGCCCCGACATCTACCTCTGGGCCCATGACCGCTTCGGCCAGTGGGCGAACGCCGGCCTCATAGCGCCTGTCTCGCCGGATGCCAAGGAGAGGGACAAGTTCTTCAAGTTCTCCTGGGACGCGCTGACCATGGACGGCAAGACCTGGGGCTACCCGGTGAGCGTCGAGGCCATCTCCATGATCTGCAACCGCTCGATCATAGCGGACAAGGACGTGCCCGACTCCCTTGAGGATTTCGTGAAGCTAGATGACGAGCTGCAGAAGAAGGGCATCCACGCGATTGAGTGGGACTACTCGCAGCCTTACTACTCCTTCCCGGTCATGGCCTCCCAGGGCGCCTACGTCTACAAGAAGACCGCCACGGGCTATGACGTCAATGACACCGGAGTCGGCAACCAGGGCGCGAGGACCGGCCTCAAGTTCATCGTGAGCCTCATCAAGGACAAGCACATCGTGAAGGGCACCGACTACGGCATCATGCAGGATGACTTCGTGAACGGCCACGTCGCCTGCGTCTTTGACGGGCCCTGGTCATGGTCGAACTACGAGCAGGCGAAGGTTGACTTCTCCGTGAACCGCCTGCCGACCCTCAACGGGCAGCGGATGAAGGCGATGGTCGGGGTGCTGGGCCTCATCATCAATGCCCACTCGAAGAAGAAGGACATCGCCATACAGTTCATCGAGAAATACGTCCTGACCGACGAGGGCATGAGCGAGATGAACGACCGCCGCTCGCTCGGTGCGTTCGCCCTGAAGTCCTTCCAGGCGAAGTCGAAGAACGATCCGAGGGTGAACGTCACCATGCAGAACGCGCAGGACGGCGAGCCGATGCCCTCGGTCCCGCAGATGATCAAGTTCTGGTCCGCAATCCAGGGCGCCATCACCAACTCGACAAGCGGCAGGCAGGATGTCGACGCGGCCCTCTCGACCGCACACCAGAGAGTGCTCAACTGAGTTCTCCCGCATGAAAGGCCTGTGCCTTCCTCAATGCCCCGGTGTCACAGATGCCGGGGCATTTCTGTTTCAGGACGGGCAGGGATCTCCGGGCTGACGCCTCCTGAGCAGACCGGCGCCCCTTATGACTCTCTTTCTGCCCCCGCGGCAGATTTTTCCTCCGCGGTCACTGTAAAAAGCGCTCCTTTGGCGGATAATAAGGGCATCTTTTAATCGGAGGCTCTTTATGTTTGTTGTAACAGGCGGCGCCGGCTTCATCGGCAGCAATCTGGTAAAGCTCCTTAACGAGAAGGGGCACAGCGATGTCGTTGTCGTCGATGATCTGAAGGACGGCCACAAGTTCATCAACATCGCGGATCTCGAGATCTATGACTACATGGACCGCAATGACTTCATGGCGAAAATCCTCGCGGGCGACACCTTCAGCTCCTGGGACCACATCGACTGCATCTTCCACGAGGGAGCCTGCAGCGACACGACCGAGTGGGACGGCTGCTACATCATGAAGAACAACTATGAGTACACGAAGAACCTGATGGACTTCGCCGTCAGGAACTCCGTTCCGCTCATCTACGCCTCCTCCGCCGCGACCTACGGCGGCCGCGACCGCGACTTCATCGAGGAGAGGCAGTACGAGGGGCCGCTCAACATCTACGGCTACACGAAGTTCATGCAGGACCAGTACCTGCGCCGCCTGCTCCCCACCCTCAAGTCACAGATCGTGGCCCTCCGCTACTTCAATGTCTACGGGCCGCGCGAGCAGCACAAGGGCAGGATGGCGTCGGTTGCCTTCCACCTGAACGGAGAGATGCTCAGGGGCGAGAACCCGAGGCTCTTCAAAGGATGCATGGGCTACGGAGACGGCATGCAGATGAGGGATTTCGTGTATGTGCGCGACGTCTGCGCGGTCAACTACTGGTTCTATGAGCATAAGGGCGCGTCCGGGATCTACAACTGCGGCACCGGACGGGCCGAGCCGTTCCTCAACATCGCGAAGGCGGTCATTGCCTACCACGGTCACGGCGAGGTGGAGTTCATCCCGTTCCCGGATGATCTCGTCGGGAAGTACCAGGCCTTCACCGAGGCGAACCTCACGAAGCTCCGCGCCGCAGGCTGCGACGTGAAGTTCCATACCGTCGCCGAGGGCGTGGGCGAGTACATGGAATGGCTCAACGGAAAGAAGAAGTAATCTGAAAATCAAAAGGCGGGAGATGATCTCCCGCTCCGGATGCACTGTCTGTCAGCGGCTCAGCTCCTCCATGGAGCCGCCGCTCTCCGCCGCGGCGTCAAGCTTTGCCGCGGCGGCCTCCGCCCTCGAGAATGACCTCTCATAGAGATCCGTCCCGAGGTTGTCACCGGCCTTGGCCGCGCTCTCCTCATCCGGGTAATGCCCGGTCTCCCTTTCAATCTCCACCCATTCGCTGAGATCCATCGAGTCCCAGTCAAGCATCCCGAGCTCCTCCATGGTGAAGCCCCGGCACTCCGGATGCCGCGCCGAGCCGAAGGAGCGCCCGAGCTGCGCGCGCCCCTGCTCCTGCACTATTCTCGCAAGGGGCGAGGAGAAGCAGCACCAGGACCTGCGCCTTTTGAGGCAGACGCCGAGCACCTTCCTGCTGCACCAGCTCCCCAGGTAATGGCAGCTCCTCGAGACGGCGCGCGTGGTGGCCCTGAGATCGTCCTCGGGGCAGCTGAGGAGCCTGCCGAAGATGCTCTTAAGCCCGAAGTCCTCGAAGGCGTCCATCAGGGAGGGCATTGTCTGCGATCTTCCTTTGCGGAA
>Ga0326514_10003199_pt1 | contig 10405 bp, 7 predicted proteins | sample 3_2548_0518_D_FD_203653 | JGI IMG/M metagenome (GOLD analysis project Ga0326514, IMG submission 203653) | Bovine rumen microbial communities from UC Davis, California, United States - 3_2548_0518 | ecosystem: Host-associated > Mammals > Digestive system > Stomach > Rumen | place: USA: California... | reverse complement strand
CCCGGGAACGCCGCAGGGTACCGGGTACAATGGAGCCGGATACAGAGAGGCGGCGGCTGAGTCATTTGACAGACAGCCTGAGGGAACGACTTCGGGAAGGATCCCGGCAAGGAGAGCCCAGGCAGCGGCTGATACATCGGTCGGAAGAGGCCAGACTTACGCGGCAAGCCAGCAGTATGAGGCACGCGGAGGAAGGTATGATGCTTCCCAGAAGGAGCAGTACGGAAGCGCAGGCTATGGATACCGCCAGCCGGCGGAAGGCGCGCAGGGACGCACCGACTACACGAGAATGAATACAGCAGTCGGAAGCAAGACGATCCTTTTCCGCTCAAGAAAGATGGTCAAGGGATTCTTCTTCTTTCTGATGGCTTTGTCCTTCACGGCGATGCTGGCTATGAATTTCTGGAACTGTGCTCTCCCGGGAACGATGGATCCAAGTATCTCGAATGCGCAGTACAACCTGAATAATGCAAGTACTTATCTTGCATCGATCCTGGGCGGCGCGAACGGATTCGGAGTCCAGCTTTTAAGTGAACTGACGATGCATGGTGTCCAGATGGTCACTAATGTGACCGGGATCATCCAGCAGCTTGGCACCAGCGTACAGCTTGCGATCCTCCTGATCATCGCAGTCCCGAACGTACTCTTCGCACTTGGCCTCTGGCTTATGTTCTTCCAGACAAAGAGAAAGCGCGCAAAGTTCGGCATGGGCGGCTATACCCTGGCAAGAGTCATGATGATCCTGAAGTTCATCGTTGCCTGCCTGGTCCTCGCGATCGGCCTGATCATCTCTGTCTACTTCGTCGTAGTCGGAGCATCCAGCGCAAAGTTCACCAGCAGCTTTATCCAGGGTCTGATCATGCTGATCGTCATGATCGTCGTTGCAATCTTCACGATCATGTACTATGTACAGTGGATCTTCACATTCAAGTGCACAAAGGTCAATGTCAGGTCCGGATCTGACATCGGAAGAGTTCCGGTCTACATCGGGATCATTTCCATCCTCGTTGCCCTGATCTCGGCAGCAGGCATTCTTCCGCTTGCCGCAAATGACTATGTGGGAATCGGTGCAGGCGCAGCGAGCGCCCTGTACTTCCTGGTTTCAGGAATCTGGGCTCTGATCTACCACGGCTATGTGAAGAGACCGCGCTGAGGAAAGCCCGGGCGGAAGGCCGCAGCGGAAGGATCACGGCGCTGACGGCAATAAAACAGAACAGAAACAGAGGGCTGCGGAACCGGTCTCCCGGGTGGGAGGCGGGACCGCAGCCTTTTAAATTTAAGAAATTCTTAATGACAGTCGTCTTCAATCTTTACATATTGATGTTATAGTTGGTAATACAAAAAACAAAAGGCTTTGGATCCTTCTGCGCCGGACGCATCCGGCGGGAAGTCAGACATACATATAAGGGGTTTGTTTTATGAAGGGGAAGAAAACTGTACGGATCGTTCTGCTCTCACTTTTCGGAGCACTGGCTGTCGTGATCGGAGTGCTGGTCGCCTATCTTGGAAAACAGTGGAACAGGACGACTTTCTTTGACAAGACGACGATCAATGGCTTCGATGTATCGGAGAAGGCACCTGAGGAGATCGTTCCGACGCTTGTCCAGGCTTATTCCGCTCCGAAAGTCCATGTGAAGGAAGGGGACAAGGAAGAAGCGGTCTATAGCCTTGCAGATCTTGGCTATACGGTCGACCAGAGCAAGCTTACAGCCGGCCTCCGCGATGCGCTCGCAAAGCAGAGGACCAGTATCACGATCCTGCTTGACGGCATGATGAACGGCAATGACTTCGAGGTCACGATTCCTTTCGCATTCGACCAGAATAAGCTGAACCAGACGGTCACGTCTGCAGGCTTTGCGGATAAGAGAGTGGAAAACCAGGATGCATTTCTCAGCTATGACGAAGCGGGCAAGACCTACTCGATCACTCCGGAAGTACAGGGAACCATGCTGAATGATCCGGACGTCCAAAGCCTGGTCAAAACGGAGACGGACAAGCTGGTCCGGTCTACGGAGCCTGCAAAAGATATCACGGTACAGATCCCGGCTGATTTCTATATCAAGCCGGATGTACTGTCGACCGATCCGACCCTGAACCTCCAGATGAATACATACAACTCCTATGATCAGGCGGTCATCACTTATGACTTCGGATCTCAGAAGGAATCGATCGATTGGAATACGATCAAGGACTGGGTCTTCTTCCAGGATGGGCAGGGGTATCTAAGCGAGGAGAAGATGCGCGCATACGTGACTTCGATCGCGGCCAAGTACAACACCATCTATTACACCAGAACCTTCACGACCACAGGCGGCGCCCAGGTCACGTTCGAGGAGCACGAGAATAATTACGGCTATCTGGTCGATGAGGAGGGCGAGTACCAGCAGCTTCTTGCGGATATCCAGTCCAACACGACCGTCGAGCGTGAGCCAATCTACACCTACAGCGGAGTCGGCCGCGATGGTGTGAACGATATGACCGAGTATGTGGAAGTCAGCATCAGCCAGCAGCACCTTTGGTTCTATAAGGACGGCGCTCTGGTCATCGACAGTCCGGTCGTCACCGGCTGCGTGGCAAAGAAGACCGAGACACAGACAGGAATCTTCCCGATTGCCTACAAGGAGAGCCCGGCGACCCTGATCCCTGCGAATGAGACAAATGGAACTCCGGTACAGTACTGGATGCCGTTCTTTGACGGGCAGGGACTGCATGACGCAACCTGGAGGTCTTCATTTGGCGGGAATATCTACCAGACGAACGGCTCACACGGATGTGTCAATCTGCCTCCGGCAGTAGCGGAAGTGATCTTCAACAACGTGGACACCGGGGCTCCGGTCGTGCTTTATAAGTAAAAAAATTTCAATGCCGAAAGTGCTCAAAACGAGATTGATTATGGGGCGATTTCGTTATAATATTGATACATAGTGTTTAAGGGGAGGCTTTCAGACTGTGAGGGCGGTCTGGAGGCTGCAGTAAATAAGGGGCTCAATATGAACAGGGGAAATCTGGCGGAAGATCCAAGGGTAGATCGTCCGTCGAGCAGCCGTTATTCCCGTTATGACGATGGAGAGAACCGTCTGCTCTATGTCAGTGACAGAGAGTGGAAGAAGGCATCCGGAAGCGAGGAAGGAAGAAGCGGCAGGGATCGAAAAGTTCATAGCAATCATTATTCTCATGATGATCATAAAGGCGTCAGTGCAGACAGGACCGGAGTCTATTCCGGTCTCGAAGTCGGAAAGCACGGACGCTTATTTGGCGTTAAGGTAAATCCGTCAGCGCCTGAGAAAGCTGCTGACCGGAAGGCGGCAGAGCAGAGGACTGCGGACCGGAAGGCTGCAGAACAGAGGACTGCTGACCGGAAGGCTGCAGAACAGAAGCGGACTAAAGACCAGCAGGCAAAGATGGAGAAGGCTCAGAGAACCTTTGAGTCGAAGAAACCGGCGCGTCCCTATCTTGATGCACCCAATCCACTGATCGACAGGCATATCCTTCACGATGTGAAAGCGTCCTCCCGTGCGGAGAGACGGAAGGCTGAGGCAGAAAGACGCCGTGAATCCGGAAGACAGAGGAGAATTCTGCCGCAGGGAATCACAGCGGAAAGCGCTGCCGCTTGTGCAATCGGACGGGCTGCGGCTGATGATACCCGGAAGAAGACGATGTCCACCAGGAAGATGCTTCTGGCATCTGCCGCAGGCGTTCTGGCGGCACTGTACATCGGTGCGGGGATGCACTACGATGGACATTTCTATCCGGGAACGGAGTTCTTTGGAATCGATGCCTCCGGGATGACAGTGAGCGAAGTCAAGAAGCTGGTCGGGGAGAGAGTCGGGAGTTATTCCCTGACGCTTCAGGGGCGCGCGGGCAGCGATGCCTCGAAGGGAATCAGCGATACGATCACGGCGGAGCAGGTCGGGCTGAAGTACAGGGACAACGGGATGATCGACTTGTCCATGAAGAAGCAGTATTCTGCGTTTTGGCCGGTCATGCTGGTCAGGTCCCTGATCGTGGAGAACCATGCGACACTCGGAACAGAGTTCGACCAGGCGAAGGCGGAGAAGGCGATGGAGAATCTGGCCTTCTTTGACAAGAGCAGGGTGACTGCGCCGAGAGATGCGGAGCTGAAGTTTGATGAGGATGGAGCCTATGTTTCGAAGGAGGTCATGGGGACGACCCTCGATCCTGAAAAGACAAAACAGGCAATCCTCCGTGCACTGAACGACGGTTCTACATATATCGATCTGAATAAAGAAGGCCTCTATCTGAATCCGAACGTATTCTCGGATGACGGGACTCTGAACGGAAGAGCGAAGGCTCTGAATAAGGTGCTTGGCGCCAGCCTGACGATCGATCTCGGGGATCAGAGCCAGGTACTGGATCCGGAGGCGGTCGCAGACAAGTTCCTGACGATGGACCGCGACGGAAACTACTTTGTAGATGCTGACAAGGTTGCGGCTTACGCAGAAGATCTCGCAGATCAGTTCGATACGGTTGGCGATGAAAGAGAGTTTGAGACCAGTCTCGGGACGACGGTGGAGCTTTCCGGCGGCGACTATGGCTGGCAGCTTGATGCAGAGACGACCGGCAGCGACCTGATGACTGCCATCTGTGACAAGGATAAGGGTGAGTTTGAACCGACCTGGTATGTCGAGGGATATAGCTGCGGGACGGATGATATCGGTGATACCTACGTCGAGATCGATCTGACGAACCAGCGGATGTGGTTCTACCGGGACGGATCGCTGATCGTCGATACGCCGGTCGTGACGGGCAATCCGCTGAAGGGCAATGAGACACCGTCCGGCGGCGTCTGGTCTCTCAAAGGAAAGTATCGCAAGGCAACTCTGAAGGGAGAAGGCTATGCGACTCCGGTCGACTACTGGATGCCTTTCAACGGCGGAGTCGGGATCCATGACCTGCAGTCCAGATACTATTTCGGAGGACAGGTCTACAACGGAGCCGGTTCCCATGGCTGCGTCAACACACCGCTTGCAGCGGTAAAGCTGATCTATGCCAATATCGAGACCGGGACACCGGTCATCGTCTATAAGGATGAATCGGAGAGTGCGGTTTCCCAGAACCTGGGTATGCAGGATATTGGCACCATCACAGCCAATATCGAAGCAAGATTCGGTACGGTTTCCGATGATGGAGCTTCAGACGGGACAGGCGGACAGACATTTGAGACAGATCAGGCGGCTTCAGCCGGCCGGAAAGGTGGTGCCCAGTGAAGTATCGGGATCTGCTTTTCGACCTTGACGGAACGATCATGGATTCTGCCGAGGGAATTACAAAGAGCGTCCAGTATTCCCTGAGAAAGTTCGGGATCGATGAGGAGGACCTCTCGAAACTGACGCCGTTCGTGGGACCGCCGCTGCTCGATTCCTATGAAGAGTTTTACGGCATGGATGAAAAACAGGCCATGCAGGCAGTAGCATACTACCGGGAACGCTATGAGAAGACCGGACTTTTTGAGTGCAGCCCGTATGAGGGGATCGCTTCTCTTCTGGAAAGACTGCAGAAGGAAGGACGCCGTCTGATCGTGGCATCGTCAAAACCGGAAGTCTTCGTGAGAAGGATCCTGGAGCATTTTGACCTTGAGCAGTATTTTTCGGAGATCGTCGGGGCAACGCTTGACGAACGTCTGGCGGGCAAGCCGGGGATCATCCGGGAGGTTTTCCGGAGATGTCAGATCTCCGAAGAGGAAAAGACACATCTGGTTATGATCGGTGATCGTCGATATGATATCGAAGGGGCAAGATCGACCAGAATCGATTCAATCGGTGTCTATTATGGATTCGCCGAAAAGGGAGAACTCGAGAAAGCCGGGGCAACCTATATCGCCTATACGGTGAAGGATCTCGGGAATCTATTTGAGAAGATTTGAGCTGTTTACAAAGGAAACTATTTTCCGAAGCTATGGGAGTGGCTGAGGAAATATACATATAGATTGCATAATCATCGGGGGAGCAGATTATGAGAGAGTTAGGAAGCAAGGCAGAGAGGACTGGATACGACGGGGTTTTCAAGGCGCTGGGAGACGAGCACAGGCTGCAGATCCTGAGCCTGCTGGCGAAGCAGGAGATGAGTGCGGGAGAAATTCTTGCATCGATGGATGTCGTTCAGTCAACCCTGTCCCATCATATGAAGGTACTGACGGACTCCGGCGCCGTGAATGCGGAGAAAAGCGGCAAGTGGACGATCTATTCGATCAATATGGATGCTCTTAAGAGGGCGGAAGCTTATCTGGCTGATTTTGTGAGTGGGGCTGAGAATGCTGCCAGGTCCGAGATCGCTGAGAAGGCGCTGGAGGGAAAAACTGCAGAGAAGACTTCGGAGGGAGAGACTGCTGAGAAGGCTCCGGAGAGAAAGATTGCTGAGAAGCCAGAGAATCGTGCTTCCTTGAAGGAAGATGTCCAAAAGACAGTGGATGCAGCGGAGAGTTCCCGCCGGCAGAGAGAAGAGGAGCGGGAAGAGACATTTTCAATTAAAGAAGAAGGAAAATCGAAGAAGAAGGGTAAAAAGTCCAAAAAATCTAAAAAGAATGGAAAAAAGTGACGGTACTTCCCCTTGACCTTCCGAAATATATGCTGTACCGTAAGGGAAACACGTAAAAATTGATTGAAGGGCGGTACCTCATATGCTGAGTGATGAAGAAAGAAGATTACGTGATGACCGGCTTATGACGCTGGCAGGGACGACCGGCGGCCTGTCGCACCAGATCGATCCGTCGCTTTATTCCACCTATGGCGTAAAGCGGGGGCTTCGTGAGGCGAACGGAAAGGGCGTTCTGACCGGACTGACGGAGATCTCTGATGTCAATGGCCATAGGGATGTGGATGGAAAGTCGGTATCGATCGAAGGCGAACTGTATTTTCAGGGCTACAAGATCAATGACCTGATGGATGGCTTCCGCAATCATCGCTTTAACTTTGAGGAAGCGACTTACCTGCTTCTTTTCGGTGAACTGCCGAACCGTAAGCAGCTGAGGGATTTCATCGATCTGCTGGCGCAGTACCGGGAACTTCCGAGCAAATTCGTGCGTGACGTTATCATGAAGGCGCCGAGCGCCAATATCATGAATGGAATGCAGAGATCTGTGCTGACCCTGTATTCCTATGATAAGGACCCGGATGACATCTCGCTTCCGAATGTCCTGAGGCAGTCGATGCTTCTGATCGGTGTCCTGCCGATGATCGCTGTCTACAATTATCATGCTTATCAGCACTACAATAACGACCGTTCCCTGATCATCCGGTATCCGGATGAGGAACTGTCGACGGCAGAGAATATTCTGAGAATGCTGCGTGACGATGGCCAGTTCACGGAACTGGAGGCAAAGACACTGGATACCTGCCTGGTCATCCATGCGGAGCATGGCGGTGGTAATAACTCCACCTTCACGACGCATGTTGTTTCATCGACAGGGACCGATACGTATTCGGCGGTGGCTGCGTCGCTGGCTTCCCTGAAGGGACCGAAACACGGCGGTGCAAACCTGAAGGTCGAGAACATGTTTGCTGACATCAAGGAACATGTCAACAACTGGAGCGATGAGGATGCCATCAGAGCATATCTGGAGAAGATCGTGAACGGAGAAGCATTTGACCATACAGGTCTGGTCTATGGCATGGGACATGCGATCTATACTTTGTCCGATCCAAGAGCAGTGCTTCTTAAGGAAAAGGCGAAGAAGCTCTCCACTGAGAAGGGGCTTGAGGAAGAATTCCGACTCTATGAATCTGTTGAGAAGATCTCCTCGGAGCTTCTGACAAAGAAGAGGAATCTGATGAAGCCGATCTGTGCGAACGTCGACTTCTATTCCGGGTTCGTTTATTCCATGCTGGGAATTCCGAGACAGCTTTTCACCCCGATCTTTGCTATGGCGAGGATCTCCGGCTGGGCAGCCCACAGGATGGAAGAACTGAGGTCAGGCGGAAAGATCATCCGCCCGGCTTACAAGTACGTCGGTCACCATAAGACTTATCATAAACTGGAAGACAGGAACTGAAAGTAATGTGTGTGTAAAACCGTTCCGGAACATCTTGCAATGCTTTGTTCAAGCATTTATTATGTGAAAAGAGAGATGTAGTTGGAATGGAGGGTTTCCATATGGCTTCTAAGATCAAAACGATTGGCGTACTTACGAGTGGCGGCGACGCGCCGGGAATGAATGCTGCGATCAGAGCTGTTGTCCGCAGGGCATACGGCTATGGTTTGAATGTCAAGGGTGTCTATCAGGGCTATAAGGGCCTTCTGAACGGAGAGATCAAAGACCTGACTGCAAGAGATGTATCGGATACGATCTCAAGAGGCGGTACCGTTCTTTACACTGCAAGATCCAAAGAGTTCCGGACCCCGGAAGGACAGGCTAAGGCAGCTGAGGTATGTAAACAGAATGGCATCGAAGGTCTTGTTGTAATCGGCGGCGACGGCTCTTTTGCAGGTGCCGGCAAGCTTGCGGAGCATGGAATCAACACGGTAGGTGTTCCGGGAACGATCGACCTTGATATTGCGTGCACCGACTACACGATCGGATTTGATACCGCCGTCAATACAGCGATGGAAGCAATCGATAAGGTTCGTGATACTTCTACTTCTCATGAGCGCTGCTCGATCATCGAGGTCATGGGCCGCAATGCCGGCTACATCGCACTCTGGTGCGGCATTGCGAACGGAGCAGAGGATATCCTTCTTCCGGAATCCTATGATTATGATGAGCAGAAGCTGATCAATCACATCATCGAGTTCCGCAAGAGAGGCAAGAAGCATCATATCATCATCAATGCCGAAGGAATCGGACATTCGAGCTCCATGGCAAGACGAATCGAGGCAGCGACCGGTGTCGAGACCAGAGCTACGATCCTCGGACACATGCAGCGTGGCGGAAGCCCGACCTGCCGTGACCGTGTCTACGCGTCCATGATGGGATGCATGGCAGTTGACCTGCTTGCAGAAGGCAAGTCCAACAGAGTCGTCGCTTACAAGGATGGCAAGTACTGCGACTTTGATATCGCAGAGGCGCTGGCGATGCAGAAGCAGCTGCCGGACTACATGGTCAGGGTGGCAAAGGCGCTGACGGTATAATCTTCGTATATATCAGGTGGGATTATTGCAGCCCCGTTCCGGGTCGTTCCGGGACGGGGCTGTTTTTGGGATCAGGGCAGCGGGGACCCTGACAAGCTTCTGATATGGCTGAGGTTTCCGCAGGCATGGCCAGGATCCACTTTCCACAGATCATGGGAAAGCCGGCTTCGGAGGCTTCATGTCTTGGCAAGCATATGCAATAATGGGTACAATATCATCGGGCAGATTAGAAGTGCTTTCCATATGGAGATTCAGGATATATGATCACAAGCAAAAGCAATTCAAGAATAAGAAATCTTGTCACACTTCGCAGGAAGGCATCTGAGCGCAGCAGCCAGGATGTTTTTCTGGTCGAAGGAATCAAGATGTTCCGGGAGATACCGGCAGACCAGATGGTGGAGGTGTATGCGTCAACATCCTTTCTGAAGACGGAAGCCGGAAAAGCGGCTATAGAGCAGAAGAAAGAAGAGACACAGGTTCATAAAACTTCTTTTGAGGAAGTCTCAGATGAGGTCTTCCAGATACTTTCAGACACCAGGTCTCCGCAAGGTGTCATGGCGGTCGTAAGGCAGCAGCACTATGATTTTCAGAGCCTTCTGGGGGAGACTGCCGGGCTGCCCGGCATGGAAAGCAGGTCGAATCAAACATTGACGGAAGAAACTTCTATCTCCGCACAGCCGCTTGTCATGGTTCTCGAGAACCTTCAGGATCCCGGCAATCTTGGAACCATCATCCGTACTTCGGAAGGTGCCGGTGTCACAGGAATCCTGATGAGCAGGGGAACCGCAGATCTCTATAATCCCAAGGTGACCCGCTCTACGATGGGCAGCATCTTTCGTATGCCGTTCCTCTATACAGACAACCTTAAGGGAGATATAGAGAGGCTGAAGAAGGCAGGCGTCACAGTTTGTGCAGCTCATCTGAAGGGTAAGAATACCTACGACAGGGAAGATTATACGATAGGGACGGCTTTCATGATCGGCAATGAAAGCAAGGGGCTTTCCGATGAGATCGCTGATCTTGCGGATGTGAGAGTCAGGATTCCGATGGCTGGTAAGGTGGAATCGTTGAATGCTTCTGTTGCAGCGGCTATTCTCATGTATGAGGCAAGCCGGCAAAGACACACATCTTGAAGCGCTAGGGTCAAAAGGTCATAATCCGCATCAATAGTTGGGGGCAAAAGGTACTTTTGACCCCAACATCATTAAATGAAAAGAGTAGGGAAAACGGTTAAAAACTGACACAGATTACAGGAGGTTGACAACGATGGGAAAGATGCGGGCTTTATTTATTGGAGGTACGGGAACCATCAGTGCCGCGA
>Ga0326514_10003197_pt1 | contig 10409 bp, 15 predicted proteins | sample 3_2548_0518_D_FD_203653 | JGI IMG/M metagenome (GOLD analysis project Ga0326514, IMG submission 203653) | Bovine rumen microbial communities from UC Davis, California, United States - 3_2548_0518 | ecosystem: Host-associated > Mammals > Digestive system > Stomach > Rumen | place: USA... | reverse complement strand
TAGGACTAATAGTCGCGGATTTAATATTTACATAAGTGGCATTGCTTGCTGCGTTTACGCTAACCGTTGGACTGGATTCGCCCGCAGACACGGCTGTTGCAGCGCTATGAGCAGCGATAGCACCGGCGCTGTTTGTATACGTAACTGCTGCACGACTTACTTTCGTACTTCCGCTAACCGCTGGAGTACTCGCACTAACCTTAAAGTAATAAGGATATGTCGACGTATTTTTCGCTCCAACAGAAGCATTAGTCATATTGGTATCTGAACCAGAGGCCAGTGTGACTGCCAAATCTGTCTTGGCATAATTTGTGTTTGTCAATCCGCCGCCACTGAAGGATGCGGACACTACCGGTTGATAATAATTGGTTCCAGCCGATATTGATGGTGTGTTCGATACAGCGCTTCCGGTTTTGTTTCCTGCTGATATAAAACCAGCCGTTGTTACGCTTGCTCTTGGTGTTACGCTCCACGCTGTAGCGCTTGCATTTGGATCTATTGTTAAATAATTAGTTCCACTTGTCCCGGACGAAGGCTTTTTCGTTGTAAAACCGTAAGTACTCGTAGCACTATTATCCAACGCCACGGAAGGCGTTACAGTACTGTTGGAGCTGCTGGAAGTATCAGCACTATATGCACCGCCCTGGACGTTTATGGTCAATTCAATGCCTTTGGCGATATATTTCTTATCCGTATCCAACGTAACTTTTGTTCCGCTTTGTTTTGATACAGCAATAGTGCCTTCCCAGTTCGTGCTTCCGTCAACCAAAGTAGCCAATAAAACCATCTCCTTTCATATATTATTGGCGGTTAGGACTGCCATTTTGAATTATTGAATTGTTAAATCATTAAGTTTCAGCCCCAACCGCCAAAGAAGATGGTTTAGGCTACGGTATAAGCGCCAGTATAGGTCGGAATGCTGCCCACAACCAGCTTACCTGCGCTATCGTAGGCGCTCTGGCCGTTCAGCATGTAAGCCGCGCCGGTGGAGGCAGTAATCGTCGCGTCGTCAGGAACCAACTTCGCCAGACTGATCTTAACATCGTTGGTGTAACCCTTGTTGATGTACAGATAGTCGTCGGAAATCAGGATGGGCGCGGTGGACGAAATGTCGGTGTAGGTATGGCCGCTGGACGCACTGTTGTCGAAAGTGGCAGCAGTGATCGGCACGTAGGTCACGTCAGAAGCCTCGGCACCAACCGTCAGGGCGCTGCTGTTGGTGGTATTGTACTGCCCGGAAGTTGTGGTGCCATAGCCCGCGCTGGTAACCGCAGCGGTCGCGGTCACGGAGCTGGTGTTGGCGGGAGAATTCACAGCCACATAGAACCCAGCAGCAGGCTGAGTCGTGGTCGCAGCACTCGCGTCAACGTTGCTCGCGGCATTCTTGGCAATCACAGGCTTGGCAGTACCGGTGCCACTCAGGCTCGCGGCAATGCCGATCTTGGCCAAAGAAGCGTCAACCGTAGCGCCATTGGTCGCACCAGTCAGGGTGCCAGCGCCATTGCCCACATAGCCTGCAGCAGAGGCGGTCGGAGCGGGAATATTCGCAGCGCCAGTCACATCGAAGTTACCGCCTTCGGAGTTGTAAGCTACAGCAACACTGCTGATCTCGGCAGTACCGGAAGCAACACTACCCTCGGCGATCGGTACATAAGTCGAAGCCGCGGCATTGGAGCCGGCATTGATCGTGGAAGCGGTGTCGGCCTGGTAGTCAGAAGTCGTACCATAGCCAGCCGCGCTCACCTTACCCGTCGCGGTCACAGTAGAGCTCACGGCGGCGGCATCCACCTGGACATAAACGCCAGCGGAGGGCTTGGAGGTCGTGGCGGAACCGGAAGCAGCGTCGATCCAGCTGTCACCGGAGGCCTTGGCGGTGCGGGCAATGACGGGAGTAACCTTCGCAGTACCGGACACGTCAACGCCAACAGTCACCTGATCGACAGTAGCGGCAACCGTAGCGGTACCGGTGTTCTTCGTGCCCTTGGTAGAGCTGATGAAGCCAGCGGTATTCACGCCGGGAGCAGGAATGGTCTCGGTAGCGGAAATATCAAAGGTATGGTTCGTATCGTCAGCGGTATAGGTCAGCGAAGAAATGCTAACATTACCAGAAGACACGGTAGCGGCCTGGCCATCCTCCATGGGAGCCACGACCACAGTACGGGCAACGTTGTAACCCTCGGTGATGTTGATCGTCTGATCGGCAGATACGTCGGGAACAATCTCATCGCCACTGTTGATCGCAACGGAGCCATTCTTCAGCACAGACTGATTGACCTTGCCAATCTTAACGCCGGACTCGGAAACGGCCTTGTTACCAGTGGTGATCCAGCCTGCGGTGCTAACGCTCACGTTACCTTCAATCGTCGCGGTGGGCTCGTAAACGCCGTTAGAAGCCTCACCCATAACAATGTTCGAGGTGATGTCGGTAACGTCCAGAGAGGGCGTAGCAGCGGCGGGAGTAGTGATCTGGATGTTGATGTCCTTGTCCAGGAAAGTGTTCTCAGTCTCAAAGTTTACATGATGTAGGCCAGAAGCTTCGATTGTTTTCTCATAAACAAACTTCTGCTCTTCGTCAACGGTTTTAACAGTCAAATCTGCCATTTTGATTTCCTCCTAATGATTGTTTAGTCGTCCAGGAATTCATCCTCCTGGTATCCAGCCACGCCGTTCTGGTTATACGCGCCAGTATAGACGGGCACAGTTACATCTGCCGAGCCATCGTATTGATAAGTTTGCCCGGCACCGAAGGTCAGCTTGTGCTCAACCCTCTTGGCGACAATGTTGTCAAGGTCGATCCCGTCGATGTTTCCATTCGTGAACGGCAGATCTCTTGGTAAATGAATCCCATCCCCGAACTTGAGCCGCGTATACGCATGATTTTCGTCAACGTTATACACGATCGGCTCGCCCTTTCCGGGAATGAAGTCATCTACCTTATCCCAACTCGCTTCCTTGCCGTTCTTCATAAAGAATCTGGTTCCTCCAACAACGGTTGCCACGGTTCACCACCTCCTTTCCTAATCGTCAATCGATCCGGAATCGAAGATAATGTTATTTTCATCTGGATCTTGACCTGAATCAGGATCAACCAGACAAAAAGATTGGAGCTTGACATTCTTCCATTTGCCAAGCTCCGAGTCATATACAATTGTCTGTCCGTCTTGAGGAGCGAGCGCCACGACATCGCTCAGTGAAGCCAGGGAAGCCGCCGCATGAGTTCCGCTTCCAAACCGCTCCCATTTTCCATCGACATAAACCCATTCATCGTACAGGTCATTTTCACCGGTTCCGGTCGGAACGAGATAGAATGTCGTCTCTGACGGGTTTTCAATCGTCGGAACGCCGGTGATCTGGTTATACTCATTTGCCGTACAGAAATGCATCGACAAACCGCTGTCAGATCCTTCTCCGCCGCCTCCTGCATTTATCTTATCGAGTATCGCATGCAGGAGTTTTTCCTCTCGAGACTGAGGCTTTGGCAGCGAAGACGAATCCGTTCCGTCGATCATCGCCTGTAAAATATCTTCATTTCTACTTTTTCCCATGGGCCGTTCATCCTTTTCAAATTATTCAAGTCCAAGATACGCCCTGGTCTCGGCTACAGTGGCAACATCGTCGTTTGTATACACCGTAGCGCTTCCGACCAAACGTTCTCCCGACGCAAGATACACGACACTTCCGTTTGGCACTTTATTTGCGTCAATGCTGGTATCCGTGATGTCGATAAGCGTTGCCCCGTTGTAAACGACCTTGTTGACTGCCATTTTGAATTCCTCCAGTCAATTAGGAACCACTGCCAGCAATTGTTACAGTCACCCCGCCAGCCGAGTTAGATGCCGTCTCGTAAGGAATGGCGTTGACAGTAACCTGGGTCAAATAATTGTGACTGGCATCCGGGGTTACGGTCTGAGACGTAGCGGTAGGTGTTACAGTCTTGGTCTGCGCGTTTACCCCTTCTTCGCCGGACATCGTGCCTGTTACGCCGAGAATCTCAACGCCCTGCCGAATATTCCCTGCGACGAGCTTTGCCTTCTCTGTAGCAGCGATGCCAACCTTTCCGCTGCCGTCATGATAACCCAACGCAACGGTATACTCCTGATTAACGTCACTGATAACGCCAGCCACAGCGCCGTTATTTGGCATCGTACCAGTCAGCTGTGTACCCCTCGCATGTGCGGTCTTGCCACTAAGCATCTCGGCAACAGCCACGGTATCCTCGCTTGTATCGCTATCATAGGTATTTGTTCCAGCAACAGGTGCACCAGATTTGTCATGAGCTGTATACCCGCTAAGAATCTTGTCTGGCGTAACAGTATCGCTGGTCAAGTCGATGAGCGTTGTACCGTTGTATACAACCTTGTTAATGTATTCGGGCATTAAACTTCCCCTCCAATATAAATGGTTCGTCCATATTCATTGGCTACGTCATAATATGGAATCGCTTTAATCTCAACGTCATCTGCGAGCTTCTTATTGGCTGTTTCAAGAATTTGACTTTCGCAAGAAGGAGTGACAGTATACTCGCCTTCGTAGTCATCAGCTTCGTCGTGCTTTATCACGACTTTACCAACTTCAACGTCACCAAGAACACTTTTTGTTAAAATATCTCCAACTAAAGTCGCTTTTGATTTAGTCTTAATGTCTCCGATCATTTGTAAACCACCTCTGCCATAAGACAGAGATTCTTTCTGTTTCCTTGACTGGTCTTTCCATTTCCAGAAAGCTTCGGCCAGACTGTAATTCGCTTCCCATCTTCAGTCATAAATTGAACTTCTGCGGAATAGTATCCTGGGTCGAAGTCTTTCGTATCATCGTGCGATATAATTATCTCGTTAGTTCCCTTCTCAGATTCCAGTTCAAACATTATTGGACTTTCTGACGTGGCTTTTTCTCTTACCGTAAAAACTAGATACTCGTTTTCGCCCATTTCATAGTCTTCACCGTCGTCGGTCTTAAGCGGAATCTCTAGAACTGCGTCGTCGCCAATTGTCAGATTAATAAGCTTGTTACCATCTGACCCCTTGTCTATGAAAATCATATGCAAGTCACCACCGTATAATAATTTTCTTGCCGTTATGCGCATCGGATAAATAAAGGGCCTGAGGATCACAAATCTGCGCCGGAAGCAACATCCCGCGAGCCGCATAGCCACCGTAATTAAGCCACGAAACCGCCGATACAACCGTATAATCCGTCATCTTCACAACATTGTTTCTTGTATCAATAACGATCTTGGCCGGCTTCGTAACAAAACCCTTGTGAACATGTCCAGTCACAAGGCAATCAAGGCCGTCTATAACATTGCCAAATCGTTCATCCCTGTTGACAGCGGCCCCAGTGTAAATTCCACCGCCAGCGCCATGCGTAACGGCGAAAGTATAAACGTTTACCGGCACATGGCTATCCTTACGCTTGCTTTTCCGCTCGCCGACGCCAACTCGCATATAGGCAATGCTCTCCCGATACAGTTCCTCAATATCCAACTTGTTGCAAATAGCATAAGTCAAATCCTGATCATCATCCCGATATGTCCTTCGCTCGTGATTGCCCGACACGACGCACAATATTCTGTCCCTAACCGGCTCCAGATACTTGACCATCCTCTGTTTTGCATCTCTCGGTCTTATCACTTCTTCAAACGGATTTACAAACTTGCAGCTGCGTATCCCGTTGTTGAGCAAATCCCCGGCAAGAATCAGATACGCGTCCTCATCCTTCACTTTTTTCAAAAACGCGCTCCACTCTTCCTCGGCGTGCTCAACCGCCCCGAGATGTACATCCGCGATCGGATAGATTTTTATGGCCTTCGGAAAGCTGTGTGAAATAAGATCAAGATCATTGAGCATTGTACAATACCAACTTTCTTTGGTTTTCGGTATAAAAAGTTTACCAAGTATGTAACCGCATACGTAACGCAGTTTGTATACAATAAGAACAGGAGATGGAGAAGAACACAGAAAGGTCGGCCTCCAATCTTTATGAGAGGAGGAAACGGTATGAACGTCAAAATTAAGATCCACAAAAAGAGCAGTACCGTTACGAAGACCATAAAGTCCAAGTAGCATTCTGCTCCACCAAAAAGACTCCCAGCACCACCGAGGAGTCTTCTTCTTTTCCTGTTCATCGGTGGACCCACGAGGACTCGAACCCCGACTAAGCACCTACAGGTCCATAATAGTAAACCACAATATGTTGTATGCGATCTTGTCTTTCTATACAATATGTCGTATTCCAAAGACTGCACAGGTCTTTGTTTCTCCATATATAGTGCCATTTTGAACAACAGACCACTATATATTGTATGTCATTCGATAATGCTTCTCATCTCTTCCAAAGCATCGCCATAGAGATGAATGTACATGTTATATGTCGTAGCAACGTTAGCGTGACCAAGCATCTTTGACAAAAGTTTTACCTCGCAGCCCCTGTAATAGCAGTTTGTTGCAAAGGTGTGTCTGAAAACATGCAGTCCACGGTATTTAACGCCGGCTTCCTCACATGCTTTCTTTATCCAATACTTCATACAAGGATAACGCATGGGATTGCCATTCTCGTCATGGAAAATGAACCCCTCGTCGCTGGTCTCCATGAGTCGCTTCAGAACTTTTTGTGCCCTTGTGCTCAAAGCTATATGCCTAACACTGGACGTAGTCTTCGGCTCAGACTGAACGTACCGATCGCTGCGTTTTTCTCCGACAATAACGGTCTTTGAAATGTATACGCTCTGTCTTCTCCAATCAATGTCACTCCAGTCAAGCGCCATGATTTCTCCGATGCGCATACCAGTGTCAAGCATAATCAATGCGGCTAGCCAACAAGGACTGTCTCCTCTCTCAAGAACTCTACAAAGCTTTGCCTGTTCTCGCTCATCATACGCCTCAATATTACGTTTCTTCTTTAAAACCGCAGATTCCGACGGCAGCTTCACGCCTTTATGAATCATCCTCTGAATCGTGCCAAGATATAGACTGTGATCAAGAAACTCACAAATAAGCATAAAGGGTTTCTTTATCGTCTCCCTGGCATATTCGTCATCAACCAGCTCATTGACGAACACCTGCAAATCATCAGTCGCCAATTCCTCTACACACTTTTGCGAAATCGAGTATTGGCCAATGAGCCTAAGAGAATTCATAAAGCGCTTATAACTCGACGGTTTTACGGAATTCTTCTTATACTTAATCAGCCACCTTTCCATTTCCTTATACAAACAATTCTTATCCATAAACATCTTTCCTCCTTCTTGAAGAAAGACAAGATCGCAGTAGGATTATACCACGATCCTGTCTTATTATCAAGATTACTTTATATGCTTATCGTCTCTATTTACCGTGATAACTGTTGTAATGATCGCCAACAAACTAATCATCAAGCTCATCACGGCCCACCAATAGTCACTGCAAAAAGCGTCTATGCGACTAATGGCGACCAACAATTGTTCTTCTACTGCCATTTTGATTTCCCCTTAGTATTTACGGCCAGAAGATAAACGCCTGCTTCATACAAGAATCGAATTTGTCCTGCTTCTGTTTTCTTGGTGCAGAGCTTTTGTTTGGGTCGTTCGCGTAAATATAGCCGTCGCTATCATAGCCGATCGCCGTGACGAAGTGCCCGCCAATTGTCCAGAAATGATTGTCGTTGCTGTTCATACTGGTTACTGCCAAAGCGCCGTCCTTCAGGGCCTTCTTGAGCGTTGTAACACTTCTGGTCTTGGCGAACTTGGAAAAGCCGGGATACTTATTTGCAACAAACTGGTAGAAACCCCAATCGGTGCCGTCGTCATAAGTCCTGTAGCCATTATCTACAGCAAGCTTACACATCTCAACCGGCGTAATATTCTTGTCGATAAAGGTCGCCATGATCTGTGCCATGCTGGAGGGGCCGCATCCGGAGTTGCCTATGGTCTGCTTGGACGTATGGGTTGAGTACTTCACGTTCTTCCATCGCTTGTCCCTCTGCAGATAGTGCACACAATTGTTAATGATCTTCTCATCAGGCCCGGTCCCGGAATCCTGAGAAACACCAATCAGCGCCTTCCATGTCTTCGGCCCGACGATGCCATCCGCATCAAGCTTACTGGCGCTCTGGAAAGTCGAAACGGCCTTCTTGGTATTCTTGCCAAATATCCCATCAACGGTTATGCCGCCCACAAGAATCTGAATAGCACAGACATAAACAGATTTGGAATTCTTACTCGTGGAGCAGGTTTTGGCGGTGTCAGCCATAGCGGCCCAGCTCTTTGGGCCAATTATGCCGTCTGCCTTTAGACCGTTTTTTCCCTGCCATTCCTTGACGTGATTTTCAAAAGCCTCGTCAAATTCTCCGGTTGCTTGATTTCTCTCACAGTATCCGGTTAGATACTGTGCTACTTTGACTTCGTTGCCGGAGGATCTCAGTTTAAGTTCCTTCATTTATAACCAACCCCTCGGTGTCGTCCGGGACCTCGACTTCGACAAGCTTCCCGAATTCATTTCTCACGTAGACAACATCGCTCTCCCATCCCTCGGGCGCGTCGCCTTCACGTTCAAGAATCAGATCGTTTTCTTCCATATCAATCCCTCCGTCTTTTCCAGTGAAGAACTCAAGCGGTTTATCACCGTTCAAAGTGTTCAAATCCACGTTGCCTTTGACGCCGTCAATTCGCCCTCGACTCGTATATTGCCAAAGATCACACGGATAGCTAGGCTTCGTTGAACCGGCTATAGTCCCGTTATTTTTGCCATAGCGAGGAATCCAAACGTAGCTATAATGCTCGTAATCCAGATTCCATTGCCTGTAAAGTTCATGGGCAATATAGACGGCTACTTTAATGTCGTCTGATATGTAATGCCTCAGAGCAGCCTCAAAAGCATCGACGATCTTCTTTGCCTCTCCCATTTTGATCGTCTTGTACTCACAATCAATGACATAGAAAAGAGGCCGGTGATTCTTCGTCGCCTGAGCGAAGATCTTGGCCTCCATGCGAGCTTTGGCATCATTCGGCGCTTTCAAGTAGTGATACGCGTGATATGGAATTCCGTACTGTTCGCAATAACCGGCGTATTCGTCATACTTCGTGTCTTTTCTTGTCTCGATGCTGGCACGCAATATTACGAAGTCGGCCTTCTTTGACAGCTTTTTAAAATCCACGTTTCCCTGGTAATAACTAAGATCGCAAATCATGGAATCACTTCTTTACTTTAAAAGTCACGCTGTCTTTATTGGCAATCTCGTTCAGATCGCCGTCGTATTCGAGCGTGTATACTTCCTTGGTCGGGTCATCGGTATTTACGACGATGCTCCCGTCAGGCTCTGCATTGCCTTTCTCAAGCTCCGGCAATCCGGCGACGCTCGTAAGGAGACTCAGTATCGCAGCCAGCAAAGAAGCGGACAGCACCATCTTCCAGTTCACATCGCCAAGCGCCGCGCTCGTGCCAATAGTAGCAACAGCAGTCTGCGCCAAGGTCTTAATAGCCCTGATACCAGCGGCCTTGATCCACGCTTTCCAATCACTCTTCATTTACATTCAACCTCCGTTTCGATGCGGATACGTATCAGGGACCATTCTGAGCTTGTTAACCTCCTGCATCAGCCTTTCAGCCGTGCCGTTTCCGCCCATCTTTTTGTATGGCTCGTAGAGGTATTTGTTCAAGTTCTCGTATTCGCCCTGAGTTATTTCGCCCTTTTCCACATACTTCATGCCAAGGTACAAAATTCGGTCGTGTCCGAGCCCAAGCAGCATTTTGTTTCTTGCGCTCTTTTTCTCAATCGTTGCAATGACGAATGCCCAGAATCCAGATGACGCAAGAAGTGTGAGCAGAACGGTTACCAAAGTATTTTCGTTCACGGTTACCAACTCCTGAATGCAAGGAGGACCCAGTAAAGCGCCGAGACCTCCTCGTTTAGTTTATTGCGTCACCCGAGCATACCCGCCAGGTCCTGCATATGCTGGCGGATCATCGGATCCTTTTCCATCGCCATGTAGCGCTGCAGATCATTCCTCAGGTTGCCATGCTCGTCGTCGTAATAACGGCGGCCGGACATGTTGTCGTAGGAATTGTAGCCGTAGCCCATCGGGTAATGACCGGAAGTAAAACGACCGGTGGAAGGGCTACGGTTCGGCATGCTGCGATAGGACCGGGAGTCATAGCTCCGGTCGTCCATATACTGCTCGCCGGGATAATCCGCGCCTTCCTTCATTGCGCAGCGAACCTCCAGATAGTACATCAGCTTCTGAAGATTCTTCATCTTTTCCAGGTCCTCCGGAGTCCATCCGTTCTTGGAGGAAAGCGTCTGGAAATCTGCCTCAAACTTCTCAATAAGCTTCTTATCCGTATCTCCCATTTTGATTTCCTCCTTACCTGGTATAGTTCAGATCGGGCCGAGTGATTCGAAGCGAAGCGTTCTGAACCAGAATCGGCTGATCGGAC
>Ga0326514_10003194_pt1 | contig 10413 bp, 6 predicted proteins | sample 3_2548_0518_D_FD_203653 | JGI IMG/M metagenome (GOLD analysis project Ga0326514, IMG submission 203653) | Bovine rumen microbial communities from UC Davis, California, United States - 3_2548_0518 | ecosystem: Host-associated > Mammals > Digestive system > Stomach > Rumen | place: USA: California... | reverse complement strand
TGCTGCCGCAGTGGTGGCCGTTGTCGTGGCTGTGGTATTCACGGCTTGTGGAGATAGAGGTCTGAAGCTTTTTGGCCTATCGAAGCAGCAACCTGTGGAGGTCAGCGACTTGGCCAGGCATTTCGGCTATTCGAAGGATCGCCCGCTGGTGTTGGGCATGAACACTACGTATGCTCCCCTGCAGTATGTCGACGACGAGGGACATCCGCAGGGCTACGATGTGGAGTTTACGAGGATACTGATGCGCCGCATGGGAATCCCCTATACCTTCGCGCCGAACCATTGGGACAAGATGTCGCCTGGCATTATCGGCGGTAAGTACGACATGGGAATGATGGTCTACTCGTCGTATCGGAAGGACGTGACGAACTATTCTAATGCCGTTTTCCGGCTCTACTATCAGATAGTCTATCGTAAGTCGGACTTCCAAAACTTCGACTTCCGCCATATCAAAGGCCGTAAGATAGCGTACATGAAGTCGCGCCCGATTGGTCTGATGCTGAAGGATGCGGGTGTGGTGGACTTCCCGATTACTGACCTGGAAGAGGGCTTCGCCGATCTGGCCAAAGGGGAGTACGATGGTCTGATCTGCTACCGTTTCCAGGCTGCTTACAACATCGAGCAACTGAATCTTGAACGTGAGCTTGCTGCCGACGAACTGACGCTGGAACCTCGCGAGTATTGCTATGCCAGCTACAACAAGGAGCTGATCGACTCTGTGAATGTCGAATTGCAACGGATGGAGCAGGAGGGCATCGTCGATGCTGTCTACGGGCAGAAGGTGGTGTCGACATTCGGCGCTATCCGGATTCCCGTGTGGGTGTGGTGGTTGCTGGCATTGCTGACGTTTGGCTTCCTGATCATCTTCTCTGTCAATCGCTACAGGTTGAGTCGTCGTCTGCAGGCTGCCTACGATGCGATGGCGGAGAAGAATGCGGCTTTGCAGGTGGCCAATGCCCGTGCGGAAGAGTCTACGCGGATGAAGAGCCAGTTTATCAAGCAGATCAGTCATGAGATTCGTACGCCGCTCAATGTGCTTGGCGGTTTCACGCAGATTCTGGCCACCTCGGGCGATATGCTCTCACAAGAGGAGAAGACGGAGGCTTCGACCCAGATTATGGATGCCACCGACCGTATCACCGGATTGGTGAACAAGATGCTGGAACTGTCCGACGTGAGCAGCAACGCCGTATTGGAGCGCAGCGACAGCATCAGCAGTGAAGCCATCGCGCTTGAGGCGGTCAGCGCCTCGGGTATTGATCGTGCTCCGCATCTTACGTTTAGTGTTGTCAGGGAAGAGGGGGCTGAGGCCATGATTCTCACCAATGCCCGTTCGGCAGTGAGAATCGTTGAGCTGCTGCTCGACAATGCAGTTAAGTTCACTCGTCCGGCAGAGGCTTCTATTCACGGCAATCTTGATGGTATCAGTGCACGTGCCACGCTGACCGTAGGCCGCGGACGCTTCGTGATTGAGGACAGCGGCAAGGGGGTGCCGCCCGAAGAGGCAGAGCACATCTTCGACGAATTCGTACAGCTCGACGAGTACTATGACGGAACAGGCATCGGACTTTCCGTAGCCCGTAGTCTTGCCCGTCGTCTTGGTGGTGACATCACGCTCGATACCAGCTACACTGGCGGCGCTCGCTTCGTCGTTGAGCTGCCGGCATAAACAGAAAACCGGCCTGTGCGGCAATTCGCGCAGGCCGGTTGGCTAATACCTTTATTGCTTATTCTCCCTTTAGCTTTTTCCGGATGTTGTCGATCTGCTGGAGCAGGTCGGCATAGTGCAGTCGGTCGATGGTCGACTGGGCCTTCTCCTTCAGACTGTTGCAGTGCTGTTCTACGGTGTCGAGGTGTGCTGTGAGCCATATAGCTGCATCGCTCTTCCTGATGCGGCCATCGGTGGGCGAGGTCGACTTGTCTGTAGCAGGAATGAGAAGTTTGTGGAGGTGTTGCACGTAGGTGCGCTGTAGGTTGCGGCGTGCGGCGGCCGCCGTCCTGTCGCTGGCATCGGTCGTGGAGAACACCGCCTTGGCAAGTCCCTCAAGATACGCTTCGATGGAATAGGCCTTTGCATCTGTCGCGCTTTGGTCGGACAGGTTAGCCAGTAGGGTAGGGGCCAGCATCCGTGTGATGTGTGTCTCCTGGCGGGAGGTCTGGTCGGAGAGCACGTCGATAGCAAGGCGCTCCACGATGGTGTCGGGATAGAGCCAGCGAGGCAGTCTGAACACTTCTTCGGCCATGAACTGCAGCGCCTCACGCTGTCTGTCGGCCGGCACATTCTGCTGGGCTGGAAGGTTGGGCAGGTTGTTCTGGTATTTGCCTCCGATGTTGCGTAGCACGTGGCCTATGTATCGCGTATACTGGTCGGTGGCTGCCTTGTACATTGTCTGCAGGTCTTCTGTCTGACCATCTGCCTGAGCCGTCCATTGTGGCAGGGCTGCCACGACGCGTTTCAGGTTCTTCAGCCCATAGCGCGAAGCTTTCACGCTGTTGTCGCCAAGGTCCTCGGACTGCGAACGGGGGTCGTCGCCACGGCCTTCGCCGCCAAACCACAGACGGGGATTCTGTCTGAGGGCTGCTGTCGTCTCTGTCATCAGGGCTTCCTTCTCCTCAAACTCATCATCGAATTCGGGCCGCCACTGGTAGCCCCACTTGATGGCCCAAAGGTCGTACTCGCCGATGCGGGGGAAGAGACCGCGTTCGCCAATGCGATCTTCTGGCTGTGCCACGTAGTTGAAGCGTGCATAGTCCATGATGGACACGGTGTGTCCGTTGGCTTCCACCCACTGCTTGTCGCGCAGCTTCTCTACAGGGGTGGCCCACGATGCGCCCATGTTGTGGCGCAGTCCCAGAGTGTGGCCTACCTCGTGCGACGACACGAAACGGATGAGCTGTCCCATCAGGGCATCGGGAAAGTCCATCTGCTGTGCGCGTTTGTCGAGTGGACCGCATTGCACCATATACCACTTGGTCAGCAGGTTCTGCACGTTGTGATACCAGCAGATGTGTGCCTCGATGATTTCGCCCGAGCGAGGGTCGACGATTCTGGGGCCGTAGGCATTCTCCGTCTCCGACGGCAGGTAGCGCAACACGGAGAAACGGGCATCGTCCAGACTCATGTCGGGCCGATTCTTAGGCCAGTCGCGGGCGATGATGGCATTCTTGAAGCCGGCTGCCTCGAAGGCTTTGTTCCAGTCTTCGATGCCCTGCTTCAGATAGGGAATCCATTTGGCCGGTGTCGCGGGGTCGATATAGTAGACGATGGGCTTTTCCGGTTCCGAGAGTCGTCCGGCGCGGTAGGCTTTCTTGTCGCGGGGAACGAGGCGGTAGCGTGAGATGAATTGCTCGTGGCGAGCCTTGCGCTGATTGTCGGAAAAATGTCTCAGCGTGTTTGTGAAATAGCCTACTCGCGAATCCCACAGCCTGCGCCGCATGGGCTCGCGTGGCAGCAGCACAATGCTTGTGTTGAATCCCACGGTGGCACTACCGGTCTGTGAGGCGGCATAGGTTCCGCTCGAAGTGGAGTATGTGCGTGTGGTGGCTATTTCAATGTTTGTGGGAAACACTTTTATCGTGTCGATGTACGTGCGATTGCCGGCCAGTCCGCCCAGTTTCAGCTGCGTCTTGCTGGCAGAAGGCAGGCTCGTCAGGTGGTTGTCCTGGTTGAACAGTTGCGTCACTTCTATCAGCTGTGCTTTTGTGGTCGGATTGCTGCCGATGACCTTGAAGCTCTGAACGATAGGGTCTATCGTGGCGCGTTCCAGTGTGCGGCTGATGTTGTCGTCTTTGTCGGCAAACGTGCTCAGCACATATTGCCGCAACAGGAGCGTCTTGTCGCGCTGCTCGAAGTAGACGGCGCAGTGGGTGATTTCCTCGCCGGCAAACTTGCTGAAGCCCTGGGGCACTCCGGTGAAGCGTGTCACAGCCAGCAACAGCCGGCCGAGGAGCGTGTCGGGGACTTCGAAGTAGTACTTCTCTTCGATGTGTCGCACGGTGAACAGACCGTCTGTGTGCGACACTTCCTTCTCCATCAGTTTGGCGTATTCACTCTTGGACGACTTTCGGCCTGTCGTGTCGTTCTTGGCTTTTGTGCTTTTCTTGATGCTGTCCGTGACAACACTGTCTGCGGCATAGATGTCGCAGACAGCATAGGCGCTGCTGGTGGAGAGAAGTAGCGCTGTTAGTAGGGGTAGGAGGAATTTCACGTGTTTCGGTTTAAGTGGTCGTTTTTCATTCGATAGCTTTCTTGAAAGCCAGTGCAGCGCCGATGGCTGTGCAGTACTCGGAATACTTGGGGATGTGGAATCTCACGTTGTACAACTTCTCCAACTGCGGGAATATCTCTTTGCATTGCGGCAGGAGCGATAGGTTGCCTATCAGCACCATGTCGCGGCAGTCTGTGCCTTGAGCTGCCAGCACTGCTGCCGATCCGATGTTCTGTAGCACCATCATGATCAGTCCTGCCGCTACGTCTTCGCGCGATGCTCCTATCTGGGCCCGTGCGAAGATGCTGGCTGTGGCGTCCATCGGCAGACCGGGCAGCGGCTTGGCCGAGATGTCTCCGATGAGTAGGTTCACGTTGCCTATGTTTCCTTGCATGGCGAGGGCTGCCACCTTCTTGATGTCATCGGTCGAGAGGAGCAGGCGCGAGAGGCCCTGCAGCGTGCCGCCGCCGATACCGATGCCGCCGATGTGACGGATGTCATCGTTGTTGCACATCACAAACGAGGTGCCCGTGCCCATCGACACCACAAGTGCATAGTCGAGCTTGCTCTCATAGCGTGCTCCCAGTGCATCGGCTACGAACTCGTCGACTTTCGTCGTCGGCAGACCATAGACGTCCTGTTCTATGTAAGCTGCGCCGACACCGGTCAGCATCACTTGTTCTACCTCAGCCAGCGTCACGTCATTGTCGTGAAGGTATTTGCCGAATGCGCCGTAAAGCGACGTGATCGGGTCGGCTGCGGTGATGCGTATCGGGGCAGAAGGCTTGCCGCGCTTCAGGCCTACTATCTTAGTTGTGGAAATGCCCACATCGATTCCGATTATCATGGTTCAAATATGGTTGTTGTGGATAAGTCTTTATCTATGCGAAAAATAACTTACTCGTGACGAATAGCTTCGATCGGGTCCATGTTGGCAGCTTTCTGTGCCGGGATATAGCCGAAGAGCACACCGATGAAGACGCATACGAGGAACGAGACATAGATGCTCCATGCCGGCACACTCGACGGCATGCCCATCATCGGTACGATGAATGCCGACGCGCCGCAACCTACCGCCATACCGATCAGTCCGCCTGTGACGCTGATGAGCACCGACTCGATGAGGAACTGTAGCGAGATGACGGCGCCAGTGGCTCCCACAGCCATTCGGAGACCAATCTCCTTGGTGCGCTCCGTCACGCTGACGAGCATGATGTTCATGATGCCGATACCGGCTACGAGCAGCGAGAAGGCTGCTGCGACCACGAGAATCAGTGTCACGGTGTCCATTGTCGACGACATCGTCTGCATCATCTCAGCTTGCGAGCGGATGGTGAAGTCATCGACTGCCTCGCCTTTCAGCTTGTGGTTGTCGCGCAGAATCTGCGTCAGCTCTTCGATGGCGGCATCGCTCTTCTCTTCTGTCACGGCCGAGCAGACGATGCTTGAGAACCAGGTCTGCGCGGCGATGCGCTTCATCACCGTGGTGTAGGGGGCTATCATCACGTTGTCCTGGTCCATACCCCAGTTGTTGTAACCCTTCGACTTCAGCACACCGACGATAGTCATAGGGATTGACTTGAAGCGGATGGTCTTGCCTATCGGGTCGGCACCCTCGCCGAAGAGTTCTTTCACGACGGTCTTTCCCACCACCACTTTCTTTGCTGCCTTCTTGATGTCTTCCTCGGTGAAGCAGTCGCCGCTTTCTATCGTCCACAACTTGATGTCGAGGTATTCGGGGGTCTCGCCGTAGATCGTGGTGTTGGTGTTGTTGTTGCCGTAAATCACCTGGCCGCTCGAAGTCACTTCGGGCGACACTTTCGTGACAAATTTCTTCTCACGCAGTATTCGCTCGTAGTCGGCCATTTTCAGCGTCTGCATGGCCGACGGGTCCTGACGCACGCCGCCGCGCATGTCGGCACCCGGACGGATGGTCAGCAGATTGGTACCCATCGTCGACAGTTCCTTTCTGATGCTCTCTTTCGAGCCTTGGCCTATCGACATCATGATGATTACTGCTGCCACACCGATGATGATGCCCAGCATTGAGAGGAATGAGCGCATCTTGTTGTTGGCGACAGCTCGCAGGCTTACTTTAAATAAATTTAGTATGTTCACCTCTTTTGCTCTTTTACATTACTTGTCATGTTATCACACATTCTCCCTTTCGTCAGTCGTCTACAGGTTTGGGCAGGGCGGCCAGGGCTTCGGCTGCCGACTTGATGTTCTCGTTGATGGTGTCCTCACGAATCTTTCCGTCGCGGAGGTTGATGTTTCTCGACGCGTATTCGGCTATCTCTGGGTTGTGGGTTACGAAGATGATGGTGTGGCCCTGGCGGTGCAGCTCCTGGAAGAGCACCAGCATCTCAAACGAGGTGCGCGTGTCGAGGTTACCCGTGGCTTCGTCGGCCAGAAGCACGGCGGGGTCATTTACCAGAGCACGGGCAATAGCCACACGCTGCATCTGTCCGCCCGACATCTGGTTCGACTTATGTTCCAGACGGTCGCCCAGTCCCACGGCCTGCAGGGCTTTCACGGCCCGCTCGCGGCGTTCGGAAGCGCTCACATGAGGATTGTACATCAGGGGGAGCTCCACGTTCTCTACGGCTGTGGTCTTCGCCAGCAGGTTGTAGTTCTGGAACACGAAGCCGATCTTGCGGTTGCGAAGATGGGCGCGCTGGCTTTTTGACATCGAGCTCACGGCTACTCCGTCGAGCAGGTACTCGCCGCTGGTCGGGGTGTCGAGGCAACCTAACTGGTTGAGCAGCGTCGACTTGCCGGAGCCTGATGTGCCTTGAATCGTCACAAATTCTCCTTCGTATATCTTGAAGCTCACACCGCGAAGGGCTTTCACAGTCTCACTTCCCACCTGGAAGTAGCGCTTCACGTTTTGCAGCTCGATAACTACTTTTCTATTGTTCATTGTTGTCCCTCTTTTTGTGGGTTGACGGGCTGTGCCGATGGATTATTTGCTCGGTTTCTTGTTATTGTTGTTGTTGCGGTTTCGGGGCTTCGGCATGAACGGGTTGCTGGTCTGGTCGCCCGCAGCTTCTTCGCCGGCTTCATACGTGATGTCGGTCAGCACTTTCGTTCCTTCTGCAACACCGCTCACTATCTCTGTTGTGGTGGCATTCTGTGTCCCGATCTCTACTTTGTGGGCTTTGAAAGTGTTGCCTTCCATTGTCCAGACTTTGTGCTCGGCTTCTACGTCTTCTATGCTCTGGTCTTCCGTCAGCATGGCTTCTGTGGGCATGAATCTGAGGGCTTTTGACTGAACGGCCAGCACATCGTTCTTCTCTAAGGTATAGATGGTGACGTTAGCGGTCAGGCCGGGCTTCAGTTTCAGGTCTTTGTTGGGCGCTGAGATTACCACCTCGTAGGTCACGACGTTACTTTCTGTCGTAGCCTGCTGGCGCACCTGCGTCACCTGCCCTTCAAACTGGTCGTCGGGGAAGGCATCCACGGTGAATGTCACGCGCTGTCCCTCTTTCACTCCGCCTATGTCGGCCTCGTCGATGTCGGCTATCACGCGCATGTCGGTGAGGTCCTGCGCGATGACAAACAGCTCAGGGGTAGAGAACGACGAGGCGACGGTCTGGCCTTCTTCCACACTCTTCGACAGCACCACACCGTCTATTGGCGATGTGATGGTGGCATAGCCCAGGTTGGTCTGTGCCTTCTGCACGTTTTCGCGGGCGGTCGTCACGCTTTCTTTCGATTTCAGGTACGACAGACGGGCCGTCTCGTATTCGTCTGCGCTGACGAGGCCTTTGTCATAGAGTGTCTTGTAGCGCTCATGGTTGGCTTGCTCGTAGTTCAGAGTGCTCTGTGCCGATGCCAGATTGGCGCGGGCCGTGTTCAGCTCACTCGTCAGGTTGGTCTTGTCCAGTTCGGCGATCACCTGGCCTTTTTTCACCACAGAGTTGTAGTCCACATAGAGGTGGCTCACAATGCCGCTCACCTGTGTTCCCACGGTGACACTCGTCACCGGTTCTATCGTACCCGTCGCTGTGATGGAGCTGTGTATATTAGTGCGTTCCACCGTCGCCGTCTCGAAGGTCGGCTTCTGTTCTTTGCTGCAGCTTGTCAGTAATGTGGCGATGACAGCTATGCCGATTGCTTGTATTGTCTTCATATCTTTGTGTGTTATCTGAGGTCACATTATTCTTATTAAAACTCCTTCCCTTGGTAGAACTTCAGCATTTCAATCGCCAGGATAGCCTGGTACTTGCTCTGAAGGGTGTTCTGCTGGGCAGTGAGCAAACGGTCTTTGCCGGTCATCAGTTCTACGATGTTTTTCAGTCCTAACTGAAACTGCTCCTGCAGCAGGTTGTAGCTCAACTGCTCGCTCTCGGTCGTCATCTTGGCCGAGCGAAATTTCTGCTGATTCGTCTCTGCATCGAGCCAGTAGCCTTCTATCGTCTGGTACAGGTCATCGCGGGCATTCTGAAGGTCAATTTGTGCCGACAGCTTCTGCAATTTCGCTTTGTTTATCGAGGTCTTCGTCTGACGGCCGTCGAAGATAGGAATGCTGATGCCCAGACCGCCGGAGATACTGAAGTCGTTCTTTAGCTGATTGCCGAAACTCCTGCTCGACATCGAGTTGTGGCTCGTGCTGGCGCCTGCCGACATGTTCACCGAGGGCAGGTAGCCCGAGCGAGCCATCGTGATGCTCAGGTCGCTGCTCTTCACGGCCAGTTCGCTGGCGGCTATCTCGGGACGGTTCAGCAGGGCCGCTTCATAGACGCTGTTCAGACTGGGAATGTCAGCCAAAGCCTGTTCGTCGGTCGTCTCTGGCACCACGATGTCGAAGTCTGTCGTCGCATTCAGTTCCAGCAGCTGTTTCAGTTGCAGTTTGTAGCGGGCAATGTTGGCCTTCGCCTCTACGATGTTATACTCGTCTGTGGCCCGTTGGGCAGTCAGTTGCGCCAGGTCGGCCTTGCTCATCTTGCCCACCTCCAGCATCTGCTGTCCGCGTTCCTCGTTCTTCTTGCTCGTCTCGAGACTCTGCTCGTTCACTTTCACGGCTTCCGTCAGATAGAGTATTTGGACGTACAGCTGTGCTATCTTCTCTTTGATGCTGTTTGCCGTCTGCTCTGTTTGCAGCGCACTCTGTTCTGCTGTATACTTGTTCTGCTTGATGGTGTTGCGGTTGCGGTTTCCGTTCCACACCGTCCACGAGCCGTTCAGACCGTACGATCCGTTATACGATGATTTCTTTACCTTGTCGTTCACCAGGCCATTGGTCACCGTGGAGATTCCGCTGTCCACCCATGGCGTGTAGCCTATGCTGTGATTGGTCGAAGCACTCACCTGCGGCAGCAGCTGTGCACGGCTTCCTTTTACGTCTTCCTCAGCACTCTCCTGAGTGATTCGGGCTTTCTGGAGTGACAGGTTGTTCTGCATGGCATGGTCGATGCATTGCTGCATAGTCCATCGTTTCGGCTCTCCGTCATCGCTTACCGTTACTGTGGCAAACACAGACAGAGGCAGAACTGCAAAAGCCAAGACTGCGCCAATGCGCGTCAGAGTCTTTTTCATCTTGATGCTTTTTATCGTTATTATGTTTGATTTTCTTGCAAATATGCGCTGCAAAATTACGAAATAAAAGTCTCCCGCCAAAGTAATTATCAAAGATTAACGCTGTTTTTAGTAACCTTTAAGTGTTTGAAATGCCGCTCTTTGCATTGCGATTTGCCGTTATTTGCATTGCGATTTGCCGTTATTCACATTGCGATTTGCCGTGATTCACATTGCAACTTCACTGAAATTGCTGACCAATCTCAGTGAAGTTGCCTACCAATTTCAGTGAAATTGCTCACCAATCTCATTGAAATGTCAACAGCGCAACTTATTTCTGCCATTTTTGGCTGTCGTTTCCGTCATTGGTGATAGCTGTCGCTGGTATTGTGTTAAACGGATTTTTTCCGTCCTATATATATTATATAATAATGTGTAACAACTCCCTTTCTATTCAAAATCGATGAAAATCGCATATTCTTTGAAATTTTCCCTTCAAAAGATTTGCCGGTTCCCGGAAAGTTCCTACCTTTGCATTCGCTAAACGAGAGACGCCTCGCCAAGCGGCAAGGCCCGAGACTCGTTCGGCACTAAAGAAACGAGTTCTTTGAACAGATTTACATAGACAGAGAAGAAGTAGTACAAGAGGAATCCGCGCCTTATTCTTTAGGGAAGATAGGCAAGG
>Ga0326514_10003193_pt1 | contig 10416 bp, 6 predicted proteins | sample 3_2548_0518_D_FD_203653 | JGI IMG/M metagenome (GOLD analysis project Ga0326514, IMG submission 203653) | Bovine rumen microbial communities from UC Davis, California, United States - 3_2548_0518 | ecosystem: Host-associated > Mammals > Digestive system > Stomach > Rumen | place: USA: California... | reverse complement strand
GTCCCCGGAGTGATTCTGCACGGATAGGCACCCAGACGCATCGTGCCTCCTTTATCCATTTCGCAGTTCTGATCCGGCATGAAATCAATTACTTTGTGTTTGCTCGCATCATCAAACTCGCTGGAATTGGCATCGGTATACCCGAGCACATTTCGCGCATATTCGATTACACTGACCTGCATTCCGAGGCAGATGCCGAAGTATGGGATATCGTGCTCCCGTGCATATCGGGCAGCTTCCACCATACCGTCAATACCACGGTCTCCGAAGCCGCCGGGCACAATGATGCCGTTCACTCCCTGAAAGATCTCGGGCGCAGTTTCCGGTGTAATATCTTCTGATTCAATCCATCGGATTTTCACATGCGCATCGTTTTCATAGCCTCCGTGATGCAGTGCTTCCTTAACGGAGAGGTAGGCATCATGGAGTTTGACGTATTTCCCGACTAATGCGATCGTCACGGTTCTGGAACGATTGTGGATGCGGTCCAGCATGGCATTCCAGCTGGTCAGATCGATTTCCGACGCATTGATATTCAGCTCCCGGCAGACGATCGCAGAGAAATTCTGCTGTTCCAGCATGATTGGCGCATCATAAAGAGAAGCGACAGTGGTATTGTTGATCACACAGTCCGGACGAACGTTGCAGAACAGTGATATTTTGCGGCGCACATCTTCCGGAAGAGCCTCATCACAGCGGGCGATGATGATATCAGGACGCACACCGTTATTCTGCAGTTCCTTGACAGAATGCTGTGTCGGTTTGGATTTGTATTCATCTGATCCTGGAATATACGGAACCAGCGTCACATGAATAAACAGGACATCCTCTTTCTTCTGCTCCAGAGAAATCTGCCGGACCGCTTCAATGAACGGCTGTGATTCAATATCACCGACGGTTCCTCCGATTTCTGTAATGACCAGATCTGCGTCTGCTTTCCGGCCGACAGAATAAATAAAGCGTTTGATCTCATCTGTAATATGAGGAATGATCTGCACGGTCTCACCAAGATATTCTCCGCGGCGTTCTTTCTGCAGAACATTCCAGTAGACTTTGCCGGTTGTCAGATTTGAATACTTATTTAAATTTTCGTTAATAAAGCGTTCGTAATGGCCAAGATCCAGATCTGTCTCTGCGCCGTCTTCGGTGACAAAGACTTCTCCATGCTGGTAGGGACTCATGGTTCCCGGATCGACATTGATGTAGGGGTCAAGCTTCTGAGAGATTACTTTCAGTCCTCTCTGCTTCAGAAGTCTTCCTAAAGAGGCCGCAGTGATGCCTTTTCCAAGTCCTGAAACAACTCCGCCTGTCACAAAAACATATTTCATTTTTCTGCTCCTTTCCGCCTCCTTTTTCTGCGCAGGCAATAAAAAAGAGAGGCTAATAAATCCAACAACAGATGCGTTGTTTTTTTTATTCACCTCTTAATGGAGTGATTATACCGCTCCCTATGCACGCATGCAATAGTTTTTTGCAAATCGGAATATAAAATTTCAGGCTGTTCTCAGTTTCCTGGTCTGCAGCTTTCAGAATCCGTATCTGCCGGACACTTACTGTTCTTCAGAAGTCAGTTCCGCAACGACCTGCTCGAGAACATCGTCCGACATATATCCGGGCATATAACCGAGGAAGGAACCGTCTTTTTTCATGGCAAAGGTAGTGGGGTAGCCGGAAATGCCATAGGTGCGTGTGACTTCGTACGTTTCATCATACAGAATGGTGAAGTGATACCCGGCATCACTCATATACTGTTCAACAAATGCAATGTCTCCTTCATTGTTGAGGTGCGGCGCGGCTATGAGAACTACTTCAACACTGCCCTCATCAGCTGCTTTCTGAAGAGCAGGGAGTTCCATGTTGCAGTATCTGCACCATGTCCCGAAGAAATTCAGTAAGAGAGGTTTGCCAATATAATCTGTCAGGCTGTGCGGATTTCCCTCGCCGTCATTTAATGTGAAATTGTATTTTTCAGCATCCACACCGGTGTCTGCTTCCGGAGTGTCCTGAGCACCTTCCTGAATGACGGAAGAATTGTTTTCTGCGCCGCTTACCGCAGCTGCAGCCGGCTTTTCAGAAGCGGCAACAGATTTCTGCAGGGCAAGTATATTGGTGTTGGCCTGCACCAGCATATAAATGCCGACACAGGTGACGACGGCGCCGCCGAGCCATCCGGTATATTTCACGATGTCTTTATGCTTCTTGATCCAGGACAGGACACTGTCTGCGAACAGCCCCACCAGGAGAAACGGTATTACAAAGCCAAGGGAATACGCTCCGAGATACAGCAGACCTTCAAGTTTTGTGGGCGCTGATGCGGCCTGTACGATCGCAGACGCAAGAAGCGGTCCGATGCACGGGCTCCAGGCAAAGCTGAAGCAGAATCCCATGACATAGGCTTTCAGAAAAGATGTCTTTTCTGAGGTGGATAAGGAGAACCGGTAATCCCGTTCCAGCAGCGGAATGTGAAGGACTCCGAGTGTCATTAAGCCAAGCACAATGAGGAGAAAACCTCCGGCCAGCTGAAACTGAATTGTATAGGTCTGAAAGAACTGTTGCAGGGCAGTGCTTCCCAAACCGGCTGCGATAAAGACCGTACAGATTCCAAGCACAAATGCTGCAGTGTTCAGAAATGTCCGCAGCCGATGATCTGGCGCACTGCTGTCATGACCGGCAGTCAGGTAACCGATATAAAGGGGGATCAGCGGAAGGATGCACGGCGAAAAGGAGGAAAGCAGTCCTTCCATGAACAGGCCGGTTAATGTAATTGTGGTGTTGCCCATAGTTTAAACTCCTATTCCTTCCGGGAATGCGCCGATCAGAGCGAGAATCAGGATCAGAAGACCAAGAATAATGCGGTAAGCTCCGAACAGACGGAAACTGTTTTTTCTGACATAGCGAAGCAGACTGTGCAGTACAACGGTGGATACCAGATATGCTGCGGCCATGCCGGTCAGCAGTACGACAACGCCCGAGACTCCCAGCGAAATCTTCATTCTCAGCAGTTTCAGAAGAGAGGCGCCAATCATCGCAGGGATTGCAAGATAGAAGGAAAATTCCGTAGCGGTTGAGCGATTCATTCCAAGCAGCAGTGAACCGATAATCGTTGATCCGGATCGGGAAGTGCCGGGAATCAGAGCCAGAGACTCAAACAGTCCGGTGATGAATGCGGATTTTGGTGTGATTTCAGCAATACTGCTGACGGTCGGAAGCTTTGGCTTCTGCTCAACCAGGATAAAAATGATGCCGTAGATCAGCAGTGTAACTCCGACAACCATCGGTGAAGAGAGCTTCTCATCAACAATGTCGTTGAGCAGAAACCCGATGACTGCTACCGGTGCGGATGCAATCAGCATCAGCAGCCAGAGCCGGAAGATCTGTTTCTGCTTTGTCTTGCTGCGCTGGGGATCAAATGGCCATAGTTTTGAACGGAAGGTTGCGATCACCGCAAATACAGAGCCCAGCTGGATTACAACCTTGTACATGTTCCAGAATGCAAGATTCATTGAGGTGTCGTTATACAGATTCAGCGGCATGACGGTATTCAGCAGAATCAGATGTCCGGTGCTGCTGATCGGAAGCCATTCGGTGATTCCCTGAATCACACCGTAAATCAGAGATTTCAGTAATTCCAACAAAATAGACATGAAGACGTTTCCTTAAACGAGGTTATTCTATTACAACTATGGAATAAAAAGAAATGCACATGCCTCTGCATGTGCACGGTTCATGGTTCAGCGGGACTGCCGGATCATCTGTTTGATTATCGGTGCTTTCTTTTCAAACGGTGCGATGGACTTAAGACGCCACTCCCAGTTCGGAGAGCCGATGGAACCCGGACGGTTGATTGTTCCTTTCGGGCCGATGCCAAGCCAGTCGGCCATCGGAATCACTACGATTTCGGAATCACAGTGCAGGGCAAAGCGAAGGAACTGATCAACAAGAACATCATTTGCGTAATGATGCTTTTTAAACCAAGCTTTGATTCTGCGCTTTTCAGACGCTGTCTTTTTCTGATACCAGGCCGCAATGGTCTCGTTGTCATGGGTTCCGGTATAGGAAACGCTGTGCACAGAAACTTTATTGTCTGATTCAGGCGTAAACAGGAACTGCAGTACATTCATCCCGCGCAGATTATAGTGGTCACGCAGGATATGAACTTCATCACGAAGATCTCCGAGATCTTCCGCCACAATATTGATATCCGGATACTTCTTGAACAGCAGATCAAAGAACTGATAGCCCGGAGCTTCAATCCATTCTCCCTCAATTGCGGTAGGACAGGATTCTGGAATCTTCCAATAGGTATCGAAGGCCCGGAAGTGATCCAGACGGATGATGTCAAACAGATTACGGTTATAGGTCAGACGGTTCAGCCAGAAAGCAAAATGACTTTTTTCCAGATAATCCCAGTCATAGATCGGGTTGCCCCAGCGCTGACCGATATCAGAGAAATAGTCCGGCGGAACACCTGCGATAAAGCGTGGTTTTCCTTTCTTGTCGAGCAGGAAGCAGGGGCGGTTGTCCCAGCAGTCTGCACTGTCGAGACCGACATAGAACGGGATATCACCCATGATCTGAATGCCCTTGTCATTGGCGTATTGTTTGAGCTGTGTCCATTGCCGGAACAGAATATACTGAATAAACCGATGGTAGCGGATTGTGGAATCATATGATTTCAGATCAACCTGTTTCTGATCAGGATATTCACGCATGTCGACCGGCCATTCAATCCAGGGCTTCTGACCATTGACTTCCTTGAACGTCATAAACACTTCATAGCTTTTCAGCCACTTCTGGTTGTGAACCCATTCTTTATAATCCTCGGTTGGGACAAACTGCTCAAATGCCTTCTGAAGATATGTATGACGGAATTCCTTTACGGCCTGATAGTCAACGGAATCTGCGTTTTTTCGGAAGTTGGGCACATGGCTCAGCAGTCCGTCCTGTTCCAGCAGTTCCAGGGAAATGTAGATCTCGTCCATTGCGAAGGAAGAGAACGGCTGGTAGGGGCTGTTCCCGAATCCGAGCGGATTTAGAGGAAGTATCTGCCAGATTTCAAAGCCTGTTTCTTTGATGTCATCAATAAAATGATACGCATCCGGACCAAAATCACCGGAACCGAATCGGTTCGGGAGAGAGGAAACCGGCATGAGGATTCCAATCGATTTGTGCATAATAAGCCTTCCTTTTTTATCAAAAACAGTGTATTGTATGCGGTGTTTTATATAAATATTACATTTATGTAAGACTTGCATCATCATTGTAAACGTTAACGGAAACGTTTACAACCGATTTATGGAGGAATTGTATGATTGAAGAAAAAATCGTAAGACTGCTTGGAAAACCGATCGCTGATTCAACGAATGAAGAACTGTACAGCGCACTGCTGGACATTACGAAAGAACTGATTCAGGCGCGTGAAGCTACTGCCGGCAATAAGAAATTGTATTATATTTCGGCTGAATTTCTGACCGGACGCCAGCTGGGAAGAAATCTGATCAATCTTGGTGTATTCAAAGAAGTTGGCGATGCACTGGCAAAGCATGGCAAGCGTCTTGCGGAAGTAGAGGACTGTGAACCGGAACCATCACTTGGCAACGGTGGTCTCGGCCGTCTTGCGGCATGTTTCCTGGATTCCATTGCGACGCTGGATCTTCCGGGTGATGGTGTAGGTCTTCGTTATCACTTCGGCTTATTCAAACAGGAGTTCCATAAGAACCGTCAGGTGGAGGTCCCGGACCGCTGGCTGACCGAACATGGCTGGCTGACAAAGACAGATGTTACATTCCCGGTTCAGTTCGGTGAAAAAACCGTCTATTCCCGTATGTATGACATGGATGTCGTCGGATTTGGCAAGGGTCATACCAAACTGCACCTCTTTGATCTCGATACGGTGGATGAGTCCATTGTGAAGGACGGTATCAATTTTGATAAAAAAGACATCGAAAAGAATCTGACACTGTTCCTGTATCCGGATGATTCCGATAAGGAAGGACAGCTGCTTCGTATCTATCAGCAGTACTTCATGGTCAGCAATGCTGCACAGATGATTATCAAGGAACAGAAGGATATGGGCCATGACCTGCATCGTATGGCAGATCATGTGGCAATTCAGATCAATGATACGCATCCGTCTCTGGTCATTCCGGAGCTGATCCGTCTTCTGATCTCGGAAGGCCTGTCTTTCAAGGAAGCGGCCGGCATTGTGTCCGGTGTATGTGCATATACCAATCACACGATTCTTGCGGAGGCGCTGGAGAAGTGGCCGATGGATTACCTCAACCAGGTTGTGCCGCAGCTGATGCCGATTATCGGCGGTCTTGACTATGCGGCAGTATGCGCATTCAACGATAACCGTGAACTGAATATCATTGATGATCAGGGCAAAGTGCACATGGCACGTATGGATATGCATTACAGTCACAGCGTAAATGGTGTTGCGGCACTGCATACTGAGATCCTCAAGAACCAGGAGCTGCGTCCGTTCTTCAATGTGTACGCAGGCAAATTCAACAACAAGACAAACGGCATTACGTTCCGCCGCTGGCTGATGCACTGCAATCCGGAACTGACTGAGTTCATCACAGAACTGATCGGGGAAGACTGGAAAGAGCGGGAAGGCGAACTGGAACGTCTGATGTATTTCCACAATGATGAAGGAGCTTTAAACCGTCTTGCGGAAATCAAACACCAGAAGAAAGAACAGGCTGCTGCTTATATTAAGAATAAGGAAGGGATTGAGCTGGATCCGGACAGCGTATTCTGCATTCATGTGAAACGCATGCATGAATATAAGCGCCAGCAGATGAATGCCCTTGGCATTATCTATCAGTATCAGCGTATTAAGGCCGGCATCCTTCCGCCTGTTCCGATCACAGTTATCTTCGGCGGAAAGGCAGCACCGGCATACAAGATGGCAAAGAACGTTATTCACCTGATTCTCTGCCTGCAGGAGCTGATCAACAATGATCCGGAAGTATCGAAGTACTTAAAGGTTGTCATGCTGCAGAACTACAACATTGCCAAAGCGGAGGCAATCATTCCGGCCGCAAATATCTCTGAGCAGATCTCTCTGGCATCCAAGGAAGCCAGCGGAACCGGAAATATGAAGTTCATGCTGAATGGTGCGGTGACACTTGGTACAAATGATGGCGCCAATGTCGAGATCCGCGATCTTGTCGGTATTGAAAATATCTATACCTTCGGCCGCAGCTCGGATGAAGTCATTCATCTCTACAATACGAATGGCTATCATGCGATTGACTTCTACAATCGCAGTGAAAGCATCCGCGGTGCAGTAGACTTCATTACATCTCCGGAGATGCTTCGTCTTGGGGATGAATCCATGCTGAGAGAACTGCAGGACAACCTCAAGCATAAAGACTGGTTCATGACACTGCTTGATCTGGAAAGCTACTGCAGTGCCAAGGAAACTGCGGTTTACGATTATACCAACAAAGGCAAGTGGACACGGATGATGATGGTTAATGTTGCCCGTTCGAGTTTCTTCTCCAGTGACCGTACGATCAACGACTACAACCGTGATATCTGGCATCTGAAATAATCAACAGGAAGGGGGACCGGACGTCCTCCTTTTTCTGTTGCCGATGCAGGTGGGAAGTATGGTATATTTTGCGTAAAGAAGCACAGAGTATTACTGTGCGGCGAGGAAAACTATGGAACATTTTAATCCACTGCTGAAAGGAATGAACTCCCCGAAGTTCATCACGTTTGGCGAAATCATGCTGAGGCTGACCCCTCCCAACTATGAGAAAATCAGAGTTGCGACAAATTTTGAGGTCAGTTACGGAGGCAGCGAAGCCAATATTGCTCTGGCACTGGCAAATCTTGGCATCGACAGTACGTTCTTTACCGTGGTGCCGAACAACAGCCTTGGCAAGAGTGCGGTGCGTATGCTCAGAAGCAACGATGTGCACTGTACGCCGGTGATTCTCAGCACACCGGAGGAAACTCCCAGCCATCGTCTTGGCACGTATTATCTCGAAACCGGCTATGGAATCCGGCCGAGCAAAGTGACGTATGACCGCAAGCACAGTGCAATTTCGGAATATGATTTCTCAAAAGTTGATCTCGATCAGCTGCTGGAAGGATTCGACTGGCTGCATCTCAGCGGTATTACCCCGACATTATCGGAAAGCTGCGGAGACTTTATTCTTGCAAGTCTTCAGAAAGCCAAGGAAAAAGGCATGATGGTCAGCTTTGACGGCAATTACCGAAGCACCTTATGGACCTGGGAAGCTGCGCGGGATTTCTGTACAAAGTGTCTTCCTTATGTGGATGTGCTGCTTGGCATTGAGCCATATCATCTCTGGAAGGATGAAGAAGATCACAGTAAGGGAGATGTGAAAGACGGTGTGCCGCTGCAGCCGGATTACGAACAGCAGGATGAAGTATTCCAGGCATTTGCGAAGCGTTATCCGAATCTCAAGTGTATCGCACGGCATGTACGCTATGCCTATACCGGCAGTGAGAACAGTCTGAAAGCGTTTATCTGGTATGAGAACCATACCTATGAAAGCAAGCTCTTCACATTCAACATTCTTGACCGTGTCGGCGGCGGAGATGCATTTGCCAGCGGCCTGATCTATGCCATGATGAATGGATACAAACCGATGGATATGGCAAACTTTGCGGTTGCCAGCAGTGTCATCAAACACACGATCCACGGAGATGGAAATATTACGGATGATGTGGAGACGATCCGCAACCTGATGAATATGAATTACGATATCAAGCGATAGGAGGTAAGTGTGAATAAACAAACGTAGAAAAGATAAAAAAGCCCGCAATAAAAACAAATGGCGGTACACAAAGTGGAATTCAACTGAAAACAACAGCTTGATCGGGAGGCGCTTCTTTCAAAGAAGCGATGATTGTGTTGATATCCGCACCGGATGACTTGAGAAAATCAACGGCCGATTCAATCGTGAACTCACGTGGTTTGCGAGGCTTGGGGTTCATCAGTTCTTCATAGTCTGACGGATTGAATGATTCACCGGTAAGAATCATATGGTAGATAGAGATGAGCATCATGCGGGCGATCGCAATGATTGCCTTCTTGTGACCACGCCGCTTCTTGATCCTGCGATACTTGATTCCAAAGTATCCATCGGGATTCTTGATAGCAGCGAGAGCGCACTGAACAAGCAGAGGTTTCAGAAACTGGCCCGCCTTTGTAATACGAGTTGATTTCTTCTTATTGGCAGACTCGTTATTACCAGGGGTCAGACCAGCCCATGCACAAAGTTGTCTGGCATTCTCCCAAACAGTCATATCGACACCGATTTCTGATATGATGAGGATAGCAGACAGAACAGAGAGGCCAACAAGCTCTGTGATGTGCAGGAACTGGTGAAAGAAAGGCGTGGCGCGCTTGAACATCTCGACGTAGCAGTTAGTGATGTGCTGATCCAGTTCCTCTTTATGTTTCTGGATCTCAGTCATTTTGAATCGCTGGTCAGATTCAATGCGGCAGCCACGAACGGCATCCAGCAGTTTATCTTTCTTCTTGCATGATTTGTGGATAAGCTTGAGCAGATCTTCGTCCGAAATACTGTTGGGATCATCTGCGGCCAGAACAACTTCCATAACGCGCTTTGCGGATTTTCCGTTAACGTCGGTAAAGATGGAACCAATACCCAGGTTGGACACGGTAAGACAGTTCTGATAACGGTTTGATTCCGAAGAATTCATACCGATGAGCTTGTGGTAATAACGCGAAATATCACGCAGTTCACGAATCGCTTTCGGAGGAATAAAAGAACCCCGGACAAGATCATGCTTATAGAGATCGCAGATCCACTTGGAATCCTTCTTGTCCGTTTTCTGCCCCTTGATGGCCTTGGTGTATTTGGGGTGGGCAAGACATACGGTAAAGCCGCGTTCTTCCAGAATGTTGAATACAGGAATCCAATATTTACCGGTAGATTCCATACAGACTTCTGAGCACTGATATGACGAAAGCCAGTCGCAAAGACGATAAAGATCACTGTTAAAGGAGCTGAACGTTTTCTGGAAGTACTCTGTGAGCATGGTGGATCTGTCGGTGATACCGACTGTGGCCACAATGATATCTTTGTGTACATCCATACCGCAGCAGTTGAAACGAACGATTTTCAAAGACATACAGTTCTCCTTTCGCAGAGGACGAAGCTTTGAATGCCATCTCTGAGAATCAACTATTGATTGTCAATTATAAGTGTACAGACTTGGAATTCTGCTAGTTTGTGCTTGAAGAGATGGCGTCAACTTATAACAATGCGGGATCAAAATACCCACTCACCTCCACGTGCTCTAAACAAAGCTGTCCTCTATAGTCAGCCTAGCAAAATGTGGAGTAAATACGAAGTTTATTCATTACATATTTGTGACGGCGCCGAAGCGCGCCGTAATGGA
>Ga0326514_10003192_pt1 | contig 10416 bp, 19 predicted proteins | sample 3_2548_0518_D_FD_203653 | JGI IMG/M metagenome (GOLD analysis project Ga0326514, IMG submission 203653) | Bovine rumen microbial communities from UC Davis, California, United States - 3_2548_0518 | ecosystem: Host-associated > Mammals > Digestive system > Stomach > Rumen | place: USA... | reverse complement strand
TCTTTCTCATATCTTGGTATGCATATTGCAGTCAACCTGACCTGTCAATCACATTAGAGAAGAGGTGATTGCTCATAGGCGAATAAGAAACTGGCGTCCTCAACATCTTGGAAATCTCTACTTGGGACACTTTACCGAATGCCGGGCTACCCTGGAATTAGAGATATTTTATATTGAGTTTTTTATGCTCCCACACTTTTTGTATAGCGGTGGGAGCTTTGCTATTTATACATAAAGACTTTTCAAATCTAACTTTTGATATTGATTATACCACCAGTCAAACTTATCTTCTCCATTTACATAAAGACGACAATTTTTGAAATAGTCACGAATATCACGAGGATCTGGACCCCATATACGAGCTTCTTCTTTCATCCAATTAATAAGACGTCTTATACAAGGTAAAAGACCTCCATATGTGGTGAAAGAAGGTTCTTGATGGCCATAACCATTAGGTCCTCCAAGTTCAGTATATATTACTTCAATCTTAGAAGAATTAGCTATTTCTACTACCTCTAAATTGTCTTCTTTCATATTAAGCCAATAAGCTGCTTGCTCCATAGTATCACAGTAGTCAACTAACTGACCAGATACCTTGTGTTGAATTGCGTACTTGTATTTCATATTGTTTTTGTTTGTTTGTTTATACCTGACCATCATAATAACTAGGTTTCGTCTTAATTTTCAAAGACTCATCAGAGGTATTTTTATAGGATTTTAAAAATTCTGTTGGTTTATACTCAACCATTTTTTAAAAATTCATTTGAGTATGAATTCTTAAAAATTTATTTGTCAAAAATCAATCTCAAACATTTTCTTATCAACGAAGCCAATTTTGGATTCGTAGATGTTTGAATTTTTGGGAAGATTGTTGGAGCTGACGGCTGCCCCAAAGAGCATATCTCTTTAATGAAAATTTTACACAAAATATGCTCTATGATGCACAAAACATACACCTAATCTAAATTATGAATATAAAGAACTTAAATTCTTTAAATTTTAACAATACACAAAAGTACTCTCGTGAGTAGCCGTAAACCTCACGAAAGTACTTTTACATATTTCAGGATTAGCATCTTCTCATTAACAAATACACACCTTACAAAGACTTCGTCTTTTACAGGATTCCATCTGAAATAGAGAGGATACTCACTTCCATCATCATTGACAAACTTATCTGCGCATATGTATCCCTTCAGCGTTAATTGCTTCATACACTGAATAACATACACAAATAATAAGGGTGTTATCCCTATTACCCTTAAAGGGTAATAGGCATAACGTGGGCTACCTTATACGGGTTACCCGCCTTTGACGTCTTTGACTCACTGTGAGTGAACGTCAGTTTGTCGGCAGCGGCTAACGCTTTAATGCGTAAGTCTTGTGTGCCCTTATTGTCCCAAGTAATATCGGGAGAAATAAGCAAACTTCGCAAAGACAGAGAACCGCCTTCTTCAAAGTCCACACGCACCCATGAATTGATGTGCGTAACACTACCATCAGCATTCTGCTGGTCGCGGGCAGGCATAACAACCATATCCTTAACCTTGATGTTACCAGCCTTAGGGGCTGACATTCCGTTAGATACTTCGTTACCACCAATGGCTTCGAGAATGCTCTCCATTTTGTCATCTAATTTCTTAATTTCCATAGTTCTGAATTTTTAAGTTTTACTTTATGTTTGATTGCTTTTTACGGCTAAGGTGGTGCGGGGGACTGAAGGTGGGGTGCACCGCCTCCTGTAAAAAATTTTCAAAAAAAAATTTTAGAAAAAAATTTTTAGGTCAGAATATACCTCTAACCCAAAAATAAAGCCGACAGGCTGATTAATTATAGTTCTTTAATTATAGATTTAATTATAGTTAGTATGGGTGTTTTTTAATGGACCCATCGGTATTTTTTAATAGACCCCTATTTATTTTTTAATAGCACCTGTCGGATTTTTTAATTTGCACAAAAATTTTGAATTTTTTCCAGTGGTGGATATTTTTAATACATAAATAAATGAATTTAGTATGGAATCGAATGAGAATAAACAATTTGTAGTTCTTCCCAATGAAGTAGTAGATTGTGAAAACATTAGCCCAAAAACTTTAGTAGTTTATTGTGCTATTAAACAACATATGAATAAAGATACTTTAGAAGCTTTTCCTAGTATTAAAACAATTGCTTTAGAATCGGGATGTGGGGAAGACGCTGTAAGAAAAGCTATTAAAGAATTAGTAGATAATAAGTTCATAGAACAAATATTAAGAAAAGGACAGAGTACTATATATAAGTTTTCTAAAACAAAATATTTTGAACCTTTTTCTTATGATTTTTTGCAAGATAGTAAGATAAAGATAAGAGAAAAAGCTTATCTTATGATGACTCAAAAAAATATGTTTAATAAAGAAACTGGAGTAGGTTCTATGTCTTATTCTACTAAAGAAATGTCCAAAATAACTAGAATGTCTATTCCTACTGTATTGTCTTGTGAAAATACTTTAATAAAAGCAGGATATTTAACTAAAGCAGATTCCAAGTTAATAGATAAAGAATCTGGAGTTCATCAAGATTTAAGAATGTACTTACTTCAATTATATAATCTTGCAGCTGTTACTTATAGACAGACTCAACAAAATACTGAAGATATTCAGAACTTACAAAAAGAAAATAAAATAATAAAGAAACAATTAGAAATATTAACTCGGAAAGTCTTTAAAGAGGAAGAAGAAATTGATATTAAAATTTAACATTTTTTAATTTTTCTTTTTATAAATAAACAATATATTAGTATTGTTATGAAACAAGAAGAATTATTTAAAACTCTTATTAAAGAGTTATTTCAGGTAAACACTACACATCAAGAATATCAAGACAACGATGCACATTTTGTAGTAGATTCTCAAAGGAATGGAAATACCTTAACTATTAAGGTACAACTATTAGAAAATAAAGATAAGAAAGAATTTGAAAATTGGCTTCAACAAATAGATGATGACTTTTTTGCTGAAGTTTTAGAGGAATTGGGAAAAGAAAATGAGATGATTGATTTAAATAGTATGTATAATTCTAAGGATTATAAGAAAGTTATTAGTAAAATTAAAGATAAAACTAGAGAACTTGCTGCTAAAAAAATCAAAGAATTTCAAAAACTTATGAGCTAAGTAATACTTAGCTTTATTGGAGTATGGTGTAATGGTTAAGCACAGCGGACTCTAAATCCGTAGCCTTCTGAGGGCGTAAGTGTGGGTTCGAATCCTACTACTCCAACTTAAATTTAAATGTAATATGAAAACAAAAGATTTAATTTGCTAGCTTTATGAAACTAGCATAAAAATGTTATATTCCATAGAGAATTTATCTATAGAGAATAAGATGCTTGATACACAAGAATATCTCTTGTGGAAAGATACTTTAAATTCTCTATCACTTGATCCTGATAGAGATTAAAAAAGGCTGCTCATTTCTGGGCAGCCTTTTTTTGTTTTCTCTACATTGAAAAATATTTTCTTGTTTTTTAATTTTTATGTCGTACTAAAAGGATTTATATTAAAAGGATTTTTCTTAACAAAATTCATATTCATATCCATTTTTCCTAATTGAGTATTTAAAAATCCATTAGAATCTATAGTTCCAGGAGTATTAAAAACATTAGAACTTACATAACTATCAAAAGTTTTATATGTTGGAGTATCATATGTTTTATAAGTATTTCCCCCAATATTTTTAGTATTTCCAAAGTAGGAAGTTCCTCCAGAATTAGTAGAAGTTTTATTTCCTAAATAATTTCCAAGAAGTCCTATTCCACTCTAAATTAAACCTCCTGCTAAATTTCCCCAAGTAGATTGTTTCTGAGCTTCAACCTAAGCATCAATAGCTTTATTCTAATCGTCTACTGCTTTTTTCTATCTAGAATAATTCTCAACTACTCTTTTCCATACTTTATTGCGAGCCATATCAGGATTTACATTAATAGTCTAGCCTGTCATCGCTTTAATAGCTGCAGCTTGTTCCATTTCATTCTGTATTTCCTAATTAACTTCCTAGTCCATCATACTCTAAAAATCTTCAGGTCGAACTTTATTTTGAGCTTTTAAAACATCTGCCTATTTCTAAAGATTATTATTCTAAGCAGAAGTTTGAATAAATCCTAAAATTCCATTAAGTGCTGTTTTTCCTATAGTCTAAATAGTTTCATTATTTAATTTAGTTCCACCTGCTGCTTTTTTCATTTTCTTCTTTACATATTTATAAGCATCAGGATTACTATCTAAAATACTTACTCCATTAATAAAAGCTTTTCCGCCTTTCTTGTGTTTCCATTTTCTAGCATTAGCTGCAAATGTAGCTCTCTTAACAAGAGTAGGATTACCAGAAGCTTTAGCTTTTCTTATACATTCATCTGTTACTTTACCTCCACAATAGGAAGTAAACTTTCCTTTGTTCTTTTCTTTAATATGGATTCCACTTCCATTCTTTAAAAATTTTAGTATATTCATTTTACCTCCTTGTTTTTGATATTGTAATTGTTGCTATGGTTGATTAAATATGTTATATAAAGTATATCCTCCAGCTAATGGCAGAGAAACTGCTGGTAGATAGTTACCAGTTAGTATTTTCCAAAAATTCTGCATCTCCTAAGTTGTTCCCGCCTTTACATCGTAAAGCCACTTGTTATACTTTCTAGCTTTCTGTACAGCTTTAAGAGCTTTACCATATCCAGGATATTCTGCAAAAGGTTCTAATCCTATTGCTCTGCCTGCTTCTAAACCATTAGCCTAAAGTTCTCCAGGAATAGATAGATAAGGGTCTGCATCTTCATATAAAGCCTCTTTTACCTTATTTCTCGCATAAGCTTTTGCATTATCTTCATATGCTAAGTTTTTATATTCCTCAGATCTATAAAATTCTCTCCAAGCCTGATCATCCTGCATATTTTCCTTCCATCTATTATATAAAGGAGAATTCATTTGTGGAGTTCCAACTCTTTGCCAATGTAATCCTTCATGAAAAGGAACATATTTTCCTTCCGTTGAGGTTAGCTAATCTGGATCAAGCTCTATTGTATTAGTAAATCTTCTATATCCACCTAATTTCCCTTCAGGACGTGAAATTAGTTTTACACTTGGAAGATTATTATCAACTCCAATATATAAGTCGGGATTAAACGGCAATCCCATTTCTTCAGCTTCTTTTTGAGCCCTATTTACTAACTCTTTGTATCCTTTAGAACCTTTATATTTTTCAGCCTCTGTCAAAGACTTATATACATCAGATACAGTAATTTTAGAATTACCTCTAGTACTATTTCTTAGTGCATTCTATTCTTCTGGAGAGATTTGCATTGTAGAAGATGTTTTAGAAGGTTTCCTTTCAAAAAACTTTAAAGAAGTTAATCCAGATTCATTCTATTTAAGTTTAGAAGCATCTGTAAATATAGTAGAAGTATATTGCTGTAGTATAGGATCCCACTATATTCTCTTTGTTCCTTCTATAGGTAGTTGTCCAGTTCCAGGGTATTCATAATGTGCTCTTCCTATATTTCTCTATAAATTTAGTTCTGGAGTAAATTTATTAGCATCTATTACATAAGTATAATTAGTTGAATTACTTACTTCAGTAGGAGTTCCAAAATATGGTTTGTTAGAGTTTAACCATATAGGTCTAGTCTAACCTCCACGTACAGCTCTTAATCCTCCATTCTCAATAGCTAATGGATACTAGAACTAACTTACATAAATCTAAGGACTAGTTGGTTCAGTATCCATTACTTTTATATGCTTTGTTTGTGGAGTAGTATATCTATCTTTAGTAAGATTTGTACTCCACAGCTATCTTCCAAACACATAATCCTTATCTTGCATAGCCTAACTAAATTCAGGTCTAAGTTTTGTAATTTTAGAAGTAGGAGCACTAGTTAATTCTTGAAACTAATCAAACGCTAACTATTTAGATAAATCTTTAGTTCCATTAAAAGAGTTTTTAAAAGCGTTTCCTACAAAATACTGTCTTCCGTAATTTCCCAATTGAGTAGTAGGAGCATATTTGGCCATATTCCATAATCCAGTTTTAGCTAAAGCTCCAACTCCATTTAATCCTATCCCTGCTAATATAAATTCTCCAACAGGATCTGTTCCAGACATTCCAACAACCTAAGGTGTCTACTCATATTCATCTTTTTTACCTTGGAGTTTTTCTGCTGTTGTAGCTTTTCTTTTAAGAGTAGGACGCATTTCCATTCTAGATTTTATTTCTTCTTCTTTTCTTTTTGCTTTCCATTCCTAATGTTGCTAAGCCTAAACACCTTCTTTTCTATATCTATTTCCTCCAGAATTATTCATTCCAGGAATTCTAGTCATCTAATATTCAAGACTAGCTATTCTTTTAGGATCAAATTTTATTCTTAGTGGACCTCCAGCTGCTGTTTGCATTTTTCTAACTTGTCCTCCTTGTTTAAGTTTAAACATACTTAATAATTTAGATACAGGTCTATTAAAAAATTCATCTGAACTATTTGCTCTAGCATTTAATCCTTTTGATCTATAATAGTCACTTATAGATTTAAAGAATTTCTAATCGTCTGGTTCATTTATATTTATTCCACTTTTATTTACACTATCGCCTCTATATAACATGCCTAATAATGCCCATCTTCTTCTAAATGGCAATTCAGAAAAACCTTTAATATGTTTATTTGCTGCTTCAGTTATATAGTTAATATGATCATCCATTAAAGTATCAGCTTCTTTTTCTGTTAACCATCTTCCAGGTCTATTGTTAGTTAGGGCTTTAGCTTTTTTATTAGTATTTATATCTATACCATACCCTCTTTGATTTTTATCATACCCTTTCTAAATAGGAGCTGACCAAATTCCATTATTTAATCCAATTTTATCAGGATTTTCCAATATCTTTATATAGTCTTTAAAACTAAATCCGTATCCAGACTAATTTTTTTCATTTTTATCCATAGATTCGAGTAACTAAAATTAATTTCTATTTCTTTAAATTATCTTATTTAATTTTTAATTATTATTTATTTTGACACCAATAAATATACTAATAATTTAGGATAAATACAAATATTTTTTATTTAATAACAATTAACAAATGAATTTAGAATGGATTAAACAAACATGGGAATTAATAAATAAAGTACATCCAGAAACAAGAAGTTTGATAATAATTTTATTATTTGGATGGATATTATATTCCTAGATAACGACTGAAACAGCTAACTAGATAGCATAGAAACACAATTAGGAAATTATTGACAGTAAAAAAGCTGAACAATATTCCTTAGAAACAGCTATTGAAATAAATGAACAAGTTCAGTCTATAGCAGAAATAGATAAGGATGCTTTTGATGTATTACTTTTGAATTATCATAATAATACACAAAGTCTACAAGGATATAAATATTTGTATTTATCTTGTCTTACTGAAGCTCCAAGATCATTAGATACTCCCACTTTAAAATAGTAGTGGACTAGATTAGATTATATATATTATGCAGATGAGTTATATAAAATTCATAGTCAGAGCTTTGTAAAATTTGAAGATGTTGAAAAGATGGGAAGAACTCTTCCAAAATTGTATAGGTTAGTAAAAAGTAGTGAAGCTGAAGCAATTTCATTTTTTACTATAGAAGGACATGATAATCAAATTGGATTAATTATCATTCTTTATAAACAGCCTAAGGTATACGATTGTAAATATGCAGGAAAAATTTTGCCCCACATTCAAAAATTAGCTTTACTATTAGATTATGATAAAAACAAATGACAACAATTATTTTAGGTACTGCTCATTTAAAGAGTACTCCTGGAAAGTGTTCACCAGATAAAAAATTCTTTGAATATAAATATTCAAGAAAAATTTGCAAAACAGTAAAAGCGATTTTAGAAGAATATGGATATAAAGTTATCATTGATATAGAAGATGATGACTTAAATGTTACAACATCTAGAGAATTATCTCTAAGATGCCAAATTGTTAATGAATTAGTAAAATAGGATAAACGTTGCATATACGTTTCTATTCATGTTAATGCTGCTGGAGCTGATGGAAAATGGCATAACGCAACTGGATGGAGTGCTTATACAACTACAGGAGTAACTTCCGCTGATAAGTTAGCTACATGTTTATATGATGCAGCAAAGAAAAATTTAGAAGGAAAGAAATTAAGAACAGATTATTCAGATAAAGATCCTGATATGGAAGCAAATTTTTATGTTCTTAAACATACTAACTGCCCAGCTGTTCTAACAGAGAATTTTTTTCAAGATACAAAAGCTGATGTTGAATACTTAGAAAGTGATTTAGGATTTCACTAGATAGTAAGAACTCACGTTGAAGGAATATTAAACTATTTAAAAGATAATTAGTAATAAATTTAATGTTATATGTTGTATGAATTATGATAAGGTTAATGGGGATGTAGGATTTTTAGAAGGGCCTCATAGATATGAAAATTTAAAAGATCCTTCTATACAATATACTTCTGTAACTACAATGATAGAGAAGTATGGAAAACCTTTTGATAAAGAGTTTGTATCTAAATACAAAGCATTAGAAAGAATAATTCCTGCTCCTGAATGGAAAAAAGAAAAAGGAGGAATTTGGAAAAGCCATAAAATTCCTAAAGAATTTCTGGAAGTATATAATATTTCAGAAGAAGAACTTAATAAAGTTCAACAAGAAATTTTAGATGAATGGGCAGAAACAAATAGAATAGCCTGCGAAAGAGGTACTAAAATACATTCTAAGTTAGAGAATTCTTTTTATGATGCAGGTTCCAATATTACTTTAAAGAAATTTGGAATTGGAGGAAAATTTACTTGCAAAAAAGATTATAATGATTTAGACTTAGAATATGGATTATATCCAGAATATCTTATTTATTATGATAATCAAAAATTAGGATTACATATTGCAGGACAAATTGATTTAATAGTTAAGAATGGAAATGATATTTGGATTATTGACCATAAAACTAATGCTAAAATAGATTTAAAAGGATTTTATAATAGTTCTATACATTCAACTGATAAGATGCTTTATCCTTTAACACATTTAGATGAATGTAATTATAATCATTATCAATTACAATTATCTACATATGCTTGGATGCTTCAAAAAATTAATCCTGATTTTGTTATTAAAGATTTAATACTTAATCATTATGACCATGAAGGAAAAAACACTCTTTATCATTGTACTTATTTAAAAGAAGATGTAGAAAAGATGTTAAAGCATTTCGCTAAACAACAAAAATTAGAACAACAAAAAAAGAAATATGAAAGAATCCAGTACTGAGGAACGTTTAGCAATTTGTAAGGAATGTCCTATATTTACAGTAGATGGAAGGTGTAATTCCAAATTATGGTTAAATCCAGATACTAATGAAGTATCAACATATGCAAGAATAGGATATATTAGAGGATGTAATTGTCTTGTGAAAGTAAAAGCAAGAAACCCTTATAATCATTGTGTTGTTGGAAAATGGTGATAAAAATTATAGATGATAAAACAGGAGTAATTTATTATAAACATTTTGATGATTATGATAAATACTTAAAAGAGTTAAAAGCTCTAAATAATGAAAAATCTCTTTCTTAAAATACGAAATATAATAATAGGTAACTGGAGAAATTTAACTGGTTACGTTTCAGATGAAACCAAACGTAGAAGATAGATATGTAAATCTTGCTCTTCTAATATTAAATATGCAGGAGTAAGAATATGTGAACATTGTGGTTGTCCAATTAAATCAAAAACTACAGTGGAATCGGAAAAATGTTTAATGAATAAATGGTAATATGAAAGAAAAAATGGCAATGGACTTAGCAGGAGAAAGCACAACTAGAATAATGGCTTTAGATGGAACTACAGCAGAAGATGTAATTAATAAAAGAAAGACTGAACATTTCAATGATATGGTAGATAAGTATACAGAGGAATTTGAAAAACATTCTGCAAACATTGAAGAATTTGCAAGTAGAATTAATGAGAATGTTAATAATATAGAAATAATGCCTCTTGGTACTTATATTTTAGTTAAAGAGTTTGAAGAAAATCCTTTCCAAAGAATTGTTCGTGATAATAAATCAGGTCTTATTATTGATACAGGAGGACTAAAACCTCAATATAAGAATACAGATAATGGACAAATAGAAGAAGAAGAACAATTTATTAAAGTAGGAGTTGTTCAAGAAGTAGGTCCTGAATGTAGATATTTAAAAGAAGGAGACGCTGTATTTTATCCAAAGAATGCTTCAATACCTGTTCCATTCTATAAACAAAATCTTATTCAAATTAATGAAACAAGAGTATTAGCAGTAGTTAATGACTCTCTTACAGAAAGATTTAATGCAATAAAAAATGGAAAATAATTATAGTAATCCAGAAGAAAAGATTTTCTTTCAACCT
>Ga0326514_10003191_pt1 | contig 10417 bp, 10 predicted proteins | sample 3_2548_0518_D_FD_203653 | JGI IMG/M metagenome (GOLD analysis project Ga0326514, IMG submission 203653) | Bovine rumen microbial communities from UC Davis, California, United States - 3_2548_0518 | ecosystem: Host-associated > Mammals > Digestive system > Stomach > Rumen | place: USA... | reverse complement strand
TTGCCTATTTGGTTGGAAACCTACTCTGGCCGAGATTTTTATGGTTTTATAGATTCTGATGTATTTGAATCCTTTCCAACCCCACAATTATATTATACCAAAAATTTTCAGAAATGTCAAATTTTTCCCTAATTAATTTTTTTATCGTGTTTGGAAATTATTTTTCTTAAATTATAAAAACTAATTCTATATACAATATACCATTTTAAATTAAAAGTATTTGTTTTTTGAATCCAACCTTTGTAGGTTAATAATTGTTTTGCATCATAATGAGTTGCGTATCCTTTTTTACAAATTTTTCTTGCTTTTCTCATAGCTTTTAAAACCATTTTTCTTCTTAAAGTAACTCTATTTCTATAAAAACGAAATCCCATAAAATCTAAAAATCTACCTTGTTCATTTTTATTATGCATTAAAAATACTTGCCAATTTTCTTTTATTGTTAAATGCAATTTATTATTTAAATATTCTTCAATTTGATTTTTTATTTGATGTAAATGTTTTTTATCTGAATTAAAAAAAACCATATCATCCATATATCGAATATAATATTTTATTTTTAATTGCTATTTTACATAATGGTCAAAATCTTGTAAATAAAAATTTGCAAACCATTGGGAAGTATAAAAACCTAAAGGTAATCCTTTTTCTGTTGTTCTTATAATTTTAATTAACAAATCTAAAAATTGTTTATCGTGAATTTTTTTTGTTAATTTTTTAATTAAAACCTATTGAGAAATACTGTCAAAATATTTTTTTATATCTAATTTTAAACAATATTTTGTATTTTTCTAATCATTATATATCCATTTTTTTACAACTTCCATTCCTTTGTGACATCCTCTTCGAGGAACAGAAGCATAGCTATGTTCATACATTCCTTTTGAAAAAATAGGTTTTAAAATTCTCATAACACAATGTTGAACAAGATGTTCTTCAACACTTGGTACAATAATTTCTCTTTTCTTTGCAGAAATGCCATCATTAATAATTTTTGGAATATGTTTTTTAGTTTTATAATTTATAATGTAATTTCTTATACTCTATACATATTTATGGGGACTTTCTTTTATTAAGGTTAATTTTCGTCTTTTCATATTTCCCTGTGCGGCAGTTTGAATTGTCTATAATATATTTTCTTCAGAAATTAATTTTTCCCATAAATGATTATATGATTTCAATTATCATATCCTCTTTTCTTAAAATTTCCTTTCACCATTTTCGATTAACTACTAACAGCTATTTGGAGTCTCTATTTTTACCAAGAGGTAAGGAAAGTATGGTACATTTCCAAAATAGAGTAAGAAAGTGAAGTGGCGATGTTCCAATTCGTATTCCCAGGAGTGTTGTTCAGATTCAGATAGAACGTCCCCGTGTTCAAGTCATTGTCAGAGTTGCCACCGAATTCGCACCATAAATCCCTGTCTATATATATTAAAATTTCATCAAAAATTCTTAATCAAAAAAGGTTAAAAAAGATTTTTAATTAAAGTAATGGTTTGCAAGAAAGCGAAGCGGCGAGGTACCAATTCGCATTCCCAGGAGTGCTGTGCAGGCCCAGAAAGAACGCCCCCGCGTTCAAGCCATTGTCAGAGTTGCCACCGAATAACGCATATATAGTTCCTGTATAGTTTGCATTTTGATAATGGTAATCTGTATAATAAGTTGATTGGCTTCCGCCAGTAACCACCGCAGGTATAAAACCATATTTATTATATGACATTTTTTGTACATATCCATTTGAATATGGAGCAGTTCCATTATCTATATATCCATTACCAGTTTGATTATATCCTATAACAGTAGAACCATCTTTTGTTCCGTATGTTAATTTTAATTTTACTGCATGATTATTTGTAATTAATCCCGCAGTTCTATGCCAACAGCAACCCCAAAAATTTTCCATACCAAAGACTTTTACTCCAGAATTACCATTTTCAGTAACACCCCAGAATAAACCTTTATTATTAAGCGCGCCTGTTACATAAGCTTCTTTTGCAGATTGTCCACCTGTATCTAATCCTCTTCCAAATACTGCTTGAGTATTTAATGATTTGCCCATTAAAACAAGTAATCCATTTATTAACAATCTATCACTAAATGTTTCAATGTACCATTCTGCGGCAGATGTTGTATTATTCGCTGTTGCTCTTGTTACTTCTGTTGTTGTATTAGTCTGTGCATTACCATTATTATTTGTCAATCTGACGCCTGATAATGAACGCATTTTATTAATTACAGGAGCTGTATTAGAAATTAAATCCCATTTTGTATTATCAAATGATTCCGCGGTTGCGATATCTGTATTGCATTTATATAATTTATTATCATATATAGCAAAATCATTTATTACATAAGTCTTAGATGAACTATAATTTGCAAAGCTTGTTCCATTATAAATTGCAGTATAGAAATGATCTATCTCATTGTTTTCACTATCATAATTACACCAACAATGGAAATTTCCATCTGCTTTATAGTTAGCAACATAAAAATATCCCTAACCTTCTTTTACTCCTTTTACATACTTGAACCAGATTTTAGGCCACTACATCATAGCATTACCATCATAATTTGGATTTGATATATCTGATGCAGTCCCATTTAGTTTTTTAGTATAATCATTAGGGTCTAAATAATAATCTACTTTACCATTTGATTTTAACATACAAGGTTTTGGCATAAAGAAAGCATTTTCCCAAGAACCATAATCAAATGTTGTAGAACCCATTGATGCAGGAGTCATCCCTATTGCATCTTTAAGATATGTTACTGCATTTGAACTATTTGAAATATCAGGGTTTACATGCCAACCATAGATAGTTCTTTTTAATTTACCTTTAAGGTATACTTTTGACGGCTGCACCTCTGTCCCTACTGACAGCACGTTTGTCCCCGTCAGAGTCGGCAGCGCGGGGAGGGTTACGTCGAGGTCTGTGTTTTCGATGTAGGGTTCGTAGGGAAGAGGTTCTGAGCCGGAGTTGAGCATAATTTTTGTTAGGTCATCAACTTGTTCGTCGGTACCAGTCAACTTATAGGAGAATCTAATGTAACTTGCAACAGTAGAACTTTCAATGGTCACAGCGCTTTTAAAGGTAGCCCCACCTGTGCTGTAATTTTTACCTGTTATATATTGTTTATTTTCATCATATAAACATATAGCAGGGTCGTTACCACCAATTTGGTTAATTGTGAATATAGTTCCAGTACATGGAATATAATCACTTATACTCCATGAGTGGTTCGTTGTGTCAATATTACCATTCTGCCATAAATAACCATAGATATTACCCCTATGTGTGGTGTAATCAAACAAATTCTTCCTCACTCTATGCAGTTTCTGTTCCCCGTAGTCTATATACTCCGCCTCACTTCCGACTTTTCGGATTTGCTCGGGGAGGTAGATGGGAGTTGTTATGGGAGCGTGGTAAGGTTCGTAAGTATCATCTTCTATGTCTGCTTTGCGGATCATGGGGTAGAAAGTGAGGTTGTTGCAAGAATAACCATTCACAATTAAAATTCGTGCGCTGTATACTGTGCCGGCATTTGTATTATCTATAGTCACACCATTTCCTGTATCCGTATAAAATTTTTGAGGACTTAAATTATCGGTTTGTATATACATACGATAAGATGAGTCACCTCCACCAGTCGGGCAACCGGTTAATACAAACTCTCCAACCGGTAATGTGAAACTGGAATTAAATGCAAAATAAATTACCCTGGTTGCTTGCCCATTACAAGTCACAGAGCCGTTTGCATTAACAGTAAATGTAACACCATTGATCGTCTGACTTGTTGCTGTATTTTGCAGTAAATTCTTCCCCTCAACCGTCACGGGGACTCGGTATCCGTAAGGTTCGTAAGGGAGGGGCGTGGAGCCGATGTTGAGCATTATATTGGAGATGTCGGAAGGGGTTATGGAAACGATTCCAGAGTACGTAGCAAAGCCAAACCGAACTTTTTTAACTGTTTCCAAAGAAAATGTAATGGGCGAGTCGGAATAACTTACAAACGTTTCAAACACATTGGTTGAACTAAAAATAAACAAACCTATTGTGTGGATGCTGCTTATAGATATAGTATAAGTACCAGCGTCTAATAATATATAACTACTACGACAACGATTATCACTATCAAATTCTGCTCCAGTAGCACCGTATAATCCGCCTTGCACAATTTCTGCTTCAAACAAATTCGCCGTTCTGTCACCTACCGATTCGCCATAGGGTTCGTAAGGGAGGGGAGTGGAGCCAGCGTTGAGCATTATGTTAGAGATAGTAAACGTATCGCCTATGTTAGTAACATATTTCCCCAATCGGAAAATAAGTTTTGTACAATTTTCAGGCGTTGTAAATGTATATGATGATTGATTATTAGGTATGCTGGTATAACTATGAACAGGAACCCCAGAATCATTAAGCCATGAAATATAACATTTATATGGACTATTCATTGTGATAGTATATGCTGTTAATGGCTGCACATTAATGCAAGCTGGCATTAATGCAGATGGTGTAACTGATTGAGAGTAAACTTCATTAACATATGCATCTTGATTTGTAGCTGTGAATATTAAACTATTTTCAGAATAATTTACAGTTGCATTTTTTTGATACGCGGTTTCTGCAAATGTCTTCATATCAAACAAATTCCTACTTGTCTGCCCGTAGATGCGGTAATTTTTGAGGTCTTTTCCTTTACCCTTAAAATTTATTGGAAGCATGTCTTCTGTTTCTCTATATTTATTATATAATAAATTTCCCTATTTTGAGACTATTTTTTCAATATCCTAATATTCATTATTATTTTTTGCTTTTATATCTTCTATATTTACATAATTATTATTAGAATCTTTTGCCATTATCATAACAATCAATCCTCCTCAATTATGTAATAAAATTCTGCGGTTTTTGTTGCTAAACTATTATATTCATCTTCTGTGCAAACTACAGTATCAGATTTCATACTATAATTATTTATATTAATTTCATCTAATTTAGTTTTATCACTTGCGCTCATTAATCCATGTACAGATTGAGTTGCATCTTTATAAGTAGTATTATTATCTGGAATTGTAATAATAGTTGCATTTCCATTAGATGGAGTAAAAGTCATCTTATGCCCATCTAATTGGTCTTGAGTTAAGGTATAAGTTGTATCAGTAAAAACAGCATCTGCGGGAACAGTTTTATTTAATTCATATCCTGTTGAAACTAAATTTCCATTAGAATCAAATTTAGGAACTTTATTATTAGCATTTAATACTTTTTGAATATAATTTCTTAAATCTACATCTGTATTACCAATTTTTTCATAAGCTCCATTAATCCATATATATTCATCATATATATCATTTTCTCCGTGACTATGATTAACTAAATAAATTGTACCTTTTATACCAGTAGTTGGTAAAGCCGCAACAACTTGATAATCAATAGAAGTAATATCACCAAGTATTTCTGCCATTTTTGCGGGAGTAAGTTCTGAGCTTTTAATACTCCACTAACCGTCGTATAGTACATAAGTAGTTCCAGTATCCACAGCAAATGCCTCTGAACCATCTATTGCATTGGTAATCAAAGACAATTTATTTAAATCTGTAGACTGGAAGGTGTACTTTCTAAATCTTTTGTGCCCTTCTTCCACATATCCCAAATCTTTAGTACCAACATAATACATTGCAATACTACCAAAATCTGGAACGTCCTGTTGGGAATTAAAGAACATACCCATATAAATATACATTTTTTTCTCTCCTTTTTATTTATAATTAAGACTGTAAAGTCCAATTTCCATTGTTTAAAATATAAGTTTTATCAATATCTACCACAAAAGCAGTTGAGCCATCAAGAGCATTAGTTATATTGTTAAGTTTTGCAATATCTTTAGATAAAAGAATATATTCTCTATATCGTTTATTATTCTATTTTATGTGACCTGTTGAATTAGTGCCAACATAATACATTTTAATTCCGCCAAGTTTTTCGTTAGCCTCTTCAACAGAATTAAAATTCATACCAAGAGCTATATACATTATTATTTCCTCCTTAAAACATAATTTAATTTTCTAATAATAATAAAAAATAGAAGTTTATAGTTAATTGCTTTTGACCATAATTCAGAATCAAAAAATTCCAAATCCAATTTGCGTTTCAAAAGGCGGGCATAAACCGCCCTGCCAGCTAAAAGTTGTATTAAGCTATGAAAAATAAAAAAATAAAGAGTTTGTTATAATCATTCTATAACAAACTCCTTAATTGCCATATAAATATCATTATCATCTTCTGTTTCGCACACAAGATTATCAAACTCAAGAGCGTGCAATACGCCTATAACTGATTTTGCGTTTACTCTCAATCCATTGCCATCAGTAATAGTAATTGGTTGCTTAAGAGCAGTTGTGATATTTACAAATTTATTTACATCAGTAACTGTATCAAGTCTAATTCGTACCTTCATTGTTTTTCACTCCCTTCAAAAGCAAATTGAGCTTGTAAAAACAAGCTCGAAGGCTTGGTTGATGGTTTATCACTCCCTAATCACAAACGCTCAACCAACGCTCGGACACTCTTCCATGTGGGTTGTCTGCACTTGAGCCATTTCGGACTCTCTCCGCCATCCATTTTAGCTTACTCACAAGGGTGATAAGACCTTGTTTTCTCTGAGGCGTGGAATCATTCCTCTTGGTGCGGGTGACGCCGCTCGAAGACGCAGTAACATCCTGTTCCCAAAACAGGCGGGGTTCCTCTTCCCCTACACCCGCATTTTTTGTGCTACTAAAAAATAGAACCAGAGCGTACCCCAGCTCACTAAAAACTTCACACAAAAGTTTTTATGCTCCATAATATCTTATGAAAGAAAGGGTGGACCAGGGTCTTTCGACCAGCCCAGATATTTTGGTTTTTTGACTTCAGTCATAGTTGCGAACAGGCTCACCAAAAACCTTTCAGTTCCATTCTCAGCTTTTTCCACCTTGAACCCTCATCAGCTACCGCAACGAAGTCTGATAAAGTTAGATTTCCTTTTTAATTTGAGTAAGCAAATCTCAAGCCTATCTCTTTGGCACGCCAAGAGGGATTCGAACCCCCGACACTTGGATTAGAAGTCCAATGCTCTGTCCCCTGAGCTACTGGCGTATACTAATTGTTTGAAAGCAAGTGACGAGAATTGAACTCGCATCTTGTGGGTGGTGGAGCCTTATATAAGTTTTGAACTTATAACTATAACCATTCCTATTCAGTATATTGTTTTATATCTTTTCTTCTATAAGGAAGTTATTCATTTTTACACCATTTTTTTATAGCATTTTTATAGATTCCAATACTCATAATACACTTCCTAACAATAGTATCGTTTTACTTTAAACTAATAAGACAAGCCACATATTCTATCCATTGAACTACACCTGCACAGCTGTGATTACTTAAACCCATCAAAAGTAATCTTAATGTTCTCCCCATCTCTGGGTGCGACCCCATTCTTTGAGAACTTTCCATATACCAGTGCGGCTCCTTACGCCTGAACTCCGCGACGGCTTTCTCCTTCCCGAGGATTTCCACTGGCTCAAATATAATAAACATAGTTTATACTCTTTATTTATCATTCGGAGCTGGTTGTCCAACCCTTCATCCTAAGCTAATACAACAACCTGAGAAGACCAACCACTAAACTGCAAAAAACCTCTTCTGTTCCCTGCTCCCTTATAAAGTAGCAGTGGTAGGAATTGAACCTACACCAGACACCTTCATACAAGTAAATTAAATTAATTCCCACTCCCCTCTTTTTATAATATTTTTTATATCAATGACTCTACTTGGTAAATCATAACTTTTACACCATTTTCTTACAGCATTGTCTGTTACTCCATATTCAAGTCCAATTTGAGTAAAAGGGGTATTTTTTATTTTCTCTTTTAAAATTTCTCTTGACGGTTTTGAACTTTTAGAAGAGGCAAAAATTCGAGCACAAGTTACACATCTTGTATTATTACCCCAAACAGAAGTTCCACAATCAATGCAGTTATATTTTTTTACTTTTTTATGAAAATTTTCTTTTATTCTGGTCTACTCTTTTAAAGATGTCCAAGTTTTTAATTCAATATTAAAAATTTTAAAAAAACTATAATCTTCTATCCATCTTTGATTTTCCTTTTGAGGTTTATGAACTCTCACGGTTAAAGTTTGTTGAGCTAAATCTGGATTAAATAAATATACCATATTATTATAATAAATAGATATATAATCAACTTGTTCGGAAGTGTAAGTTTTTTCAACGTGACCTTCTCCAGATAAACGTCCATTTCTCATAGGAATAATAATTGTATCCTAATCAATCAAATTTAACGATTTTATTTGAATTCGATAAAAAGTGTTATTTAAATCTAAAATACAATCATATCGAGCATTATTCCCATATGGAATAGATACATTTCCATAATTACATAAAAAAGATAATGTTAATAACTATTGAGAAATTCCATATTCATTTGAAGTTTGTTGTTTTATCATTTTTTATTTAATTTAATTGTTATGTATGAGGATGCTGAACGACCAACGCTCTGCACTGCTATATCTTTCTTTCTTTATCTTACATATATATTATAACAAAATTTTTGTAAATCTTCAAATAAGATTTTTTGGCAGCGCCAGTGGGATTTGAACCCACATTACAACCTTGAGAGGGTTGCGACCTAACCAATTAGTCGATGGCGTCATATCGGGGGAGGTTAACCCTCGCCCCTTACAGCTGATTCAAGAACTGAAAGTGCCTTACGAGCATTAAGAGCTTCCTGCTCTGCATTAGTAAGATACTTAATAGCCTTTTCCCAAGCCGCAGTTGCATCATTTACTGCTTTTGTTGCGGCATCATACTTTGCCATAGCTCTCTTTACTCTCTTATTAGCAATCTTTATATCACACCTTGCGGTTGCAAGAGCAATACCTGTATCTTCCTTATAGGTATCATTTTCATTGCATTTCGCAACGCCTCTTACAATCTTACCTGCGTAACTTGATGCTACAATTATCTTGCCCTTGTTATCCCTAAAAATCCTGTAACGTGACATAAATAAACTCCTTTTTTATATTTTTTTATTTAATGGTGCGAAGAAGTGGACTCGAACCACTGCTCTGTCGCTTATCAGACGACTGCTTTAACCATCTAAGCTACCCTCGCATATTTACCAGAGAAACGCATTTCTCTGGTTGGCTATGAGTTACACAAACTTCATAGCACGATCACTACAAGCACTGGAATCTACGCTGACAGCAGCTCTTCCGTCGACTGTAGATTTGTGGGTTTGTGGGTTTTGCTCCAAGCGCCGTCAGGAATCGAACCTCTTGGCAATAAGAATCGAACTCATTTGCACCCACGGGATGTAACCTAACACCCTCATCTCATTGTATACTGCCTTCAAATATCCAAAGCAGTGTTATGTCCCCTCAGGGAATACTGGTTTTTATCGTTGCTCTCCAACTATCTTGTTCCTCAACAAGCAACATCGGGCAAGTTTTCTGTTCTTGCAAACACTCAGTCCTATTCATACTGCATTACGCTATCTTGCTTTTCAGTAGAAGATAACTTTTAGAGTTTTTCGGTGCCAGTCCACCAAGCTCCAGAGGTGGGGTACGATCCCACAACCTTCGCCTTATTGCACAATTTAAGAGTTGAACTTAAATTTTTAACCATTGAGCATCAGAATAATTATTTATATCTTTTTTATTTCGAGGCAAAGAATATTTATCACACCATTTTCTAATAGCATTATCGCTTACGTTGTATATTGTAGCAATTTTTAAAAATGGTAAAGTACGGATTAATGATTTTAACTCTTCTCTACTTGGTTTGTTTTGAACTTTTGCTCTATGTTTTTGAGCACAAGAATTGCAATATCCAGATTTAGAATAAATCGTAATTTGAACTCCACAATCTTTACAAAATAAATTTTTTGATATAGATAATTTTTCAATTTCTATTTGATTATTAATCTTTTGATAATCAAATAGGTTTACATCATTATAAAATCCATCATGAATTTCTCTATGGCAATTTGCACAAACTAATAAACATTTTTTAGCTTCTGTTAAATCATCCTAAAGTTTGTGACAATTCCCTGTTCCAAGAGCATATTTTTTATCCTATGGTTTTATATGATGAAATTCTAAAGCTTTTATTGATTTATTATATCCACAAAGACTGCATTTTCCTCCATAAAGAGTTATTAAATCCCTTTTTCTTTTTTGACGAAACTAAGTTATAATTTCTGATTTAGTTTTCATATATCATTCTCCTTTTCTACTAATTATAAAAAATTAGCTTTATAAGTTAATGATATTTGCCCAAGGTTAATGTATTACCAGTTATACTAATTGCACACAGGGCGCTGCACTACCTATTGTGCTACTCTGGAATATAA
>Ga0326514_10003189_pt1 | contig 10418 bp, 4 predicted proteins | sample 3_2548_0518_D_FD_203653 | JGI IMG/M metagenome (GOLD analysis project Ga0326514, IMG submission 203653) | Bovine rumen microbial communities from UC Davis, California, United States - 3_2548_0518 | ecosystem: Host-associated > Mammals > Digestive system > Stomach > Rumen | place: USA: California... | reverse complement strand
TGCGCGTCTTGCGCTACCAACGAGGCGGGAAACGAGTTTGACGCTGTTGAATGGGGAACTCTTGAGGGCGGCAAACTTGACCGCAAGACTTGGGAGAATACCGTTAACGCTTAAAGGACACCTTAAGTAAGCAAAGGGGGCGAGAGTAACGCAGGATGAACTCGAAAGAGCTAAGCTCCATCCCGACGTTCTCAGGAACTTAGCCAAGAACAAGCAACTAAAAAAGACCGAGGCATACTCCGAAGACAACCCGCCTCCTTACCCGGTTACTTCTGTCAATGGGCAGACTGGAGACGTGACGGTCTCCGGCATCAGCATTCTTGACGTTTACCCGGTCGGTTCGATCTATATGAGCGTCAACAGCGCCAACCCCGGAACTTTGTTCGGCGGTACTTGGGAGCAGCTGGAAGACCGATTCCTTCTCGGCGCTGGCACAACCTATGCCGCAGGAGATACAGGCGGCGAAGAAACGCATACGCTGACAGTTGATGAGATGCCAACACACGATGGGCACTTAACTTCGACAGCAAGTGGAGGCACACTCGCACGATATTTGAGCGTGAATGCTTTGACACCGTACGGATCTGGCGGACGAGGATGGACAGAAGTTAGTGGAAGCGAAGCAATGCCAGCGAGTAACAATCGCGGTGGCAGTCAGCCCCACAACAACATGCCACCGTATCTCGCCGTCTACATGTGGAAGCGCACAGCATAAGGAGAAAAACATGGCATACACGAATAGTCCCATGGTTATATACACCAATCTCACAACCAGCCATAGTGGGCTGCGCGGTCACAGCATCGACCGCATCACGCCGCATTGTATCGTCGGCCAATGGACGGCGAAGAAGGGATGTGACTTCTTTGCAACCGAAAGGCACGACGCATCCTGCAATTACATCTGTGGCATCGACGGCGTCGGCCTTTGCGTGGAAGAGAAGAACAGATCGTGGTGCTCCTCGTCAAGAGAGAACGACAACCGCGCCGTTACTATTGAGTGCGCAAGCGATCTCTCCGAACCCTACGCCTTCCGCCCCGAGGTCTACAACAGACTTATCGACCTGTGCGTGGACATCTGCAAGCGGAATGGGAAGAAGAAGCTGCTCTGGCTCGGCACTCTCGCTATGACGGAGGCATACACGCCGAAGGCTGACGAGATGGTGCTGTCTGTTCACCGCTGGTATCAGCCGGACAAGTCCTGCCCCGGCAACTGGCTCATGTCCCGGATGGAAGAGCTTGCGGCGAAAGTCACGATGAAGCTGGCCGGCGACGAGCCTGAACCCGAACCTGCTCCTAAGCCTGAACCGGCAGGGGAGACCTGCGAGGTCAAGACCACGCTGCCTGTCCTTTATTCTGACCCGATGCACAACAGCATCTACGTCAAGTTGGCGCAGGAACTCCTGATTTACAAGGGCTTTACACCCCAGTACGGAGCTGACGGCTACTTCGGCCCCGCAACGCAGAACGCGGTCGAACGCTTTCAGAAAGCCAACGGCCTCACAATTACGAGCGTAATTGACGGCCCGACTTGGGCTAAGCTTTTAGGAGTGTAATATGCTTCAAGACTTCCAGATGATAGTCCACAAGTTCCCGGACAGGCCGGACATCACGATAGTTCCTCTTGCAGACACGCACATCGGCTCACCGGAGTGCATGGAAGAGGAGCTTATCGACTTCCTGAAGATGGTTGAGGAGACGCCCGGCGTCTACCTCGCCATCTTGGGCGACCTGATAGACAACTGCACCCGCAACTCCATCGGCTCTGTCTTCACTCAGCGTTACAGACCGGCAGACCAGAAGAAGCTGATTGCTAAACTTCTGGAGCCCGTTAGAGACCGTGTCCTTGTGGCGACGCAAGGCAATCACGAGGCGAGAAGCATGAAAGACGCAGATGACTGTCCGCTCTATGACATCATGTGCAAGCTTGACCTCGAACATCTGTACCGAGAAAACATTGCCTTCGTGAAGATACAGATGGGAGACAACAGAAACGGCGAAGGCAAACGAAACCCCACCTATGTTCTGGCGTGTACTCACGGAACCGGGGGCGGGATGTTTACAGGAGGCGCTGTCAACCGCAATGAGCGTTTCGGTTATGTCCTTGACGGTGTTGACGCTCTTATCACTGGTCATACTCATAAGCCTGTGGTGTCAGCCCCCGGAAAGCTAAAGGTTGACCCTTGGCGCAACACCGTTCAGGTAGTGCCGTTCAAAGTCGTAACTGCGACCTCTTGGCTTGAGTACGGCGGCTATGCGGCGAAGAAAATGCTCCTCCCGGCTACTCACACCTTGCAGACCATGACCTTGAGGGGCAAGAAGAAAGAAATCATTGTTACGATGTGAGGTAACAGCAAATGGATGAACAAACCCTTAACAACCAGCAGGTAACGCCAACGGCTACACAGGCTGCGGCTGCACCGGCTGCGCAGCAGACTACGCCGCTCCAGTCAAGCGTAACTGCCCAGCCCGCTGAGAATCTTCCGGCTGGCGTCTCCGACTACTCTGCGCAGATTGCTCAGATGTACGATGCTCAGATGGCTGCTAAGCAGCAGAGCATGGAGGATGCGTACAACCAGAACATGACCACCATGCAGAGGGCGAGAGAGCAGATCGCTCCGACCTACTTCAATCAGGGCAACGACCTTGCCACTCAGTATGAGCGCACCAGACGGAACAACAACATGAGAGCCGACATGAACGGCCTCAATACCGGCGCTGCCTCTCAGATGGACTTGGCTCAGCAGTCCAACTACCTTGACGCTTTCGGTCAGATCAGAACTGCTCAGGCAAATGCAGAGAGGCAGGCAGACCAGCAGATCGCAGACCTTGAGGTTGCCTACAAGTCTCAGGTTGCTCAGGCTCTTGCAGACAACGACTACCAGAAAGCTACTGCTCTGCTTCAGGAGTACCAGCGTCGTGACAACGCGGCTGAAGAGATGCGCCGGTACAATCAGCAGCAAGCTATGGCTGACGCGAAACTCCGTGCTGCCTATGGTGACTTCGGCGGTTACGCCGACATGTATGGTCAGGACACGGCTAATGCCATGCAGAAGTACTGGGCCATGAATAACCCGGACTATGCCTATGCTATGGGCCTTATCTCGGCTTCTGAGTATCAGGCCATGACTGGCATGGCTCCGGGTGGCTATAGCTCTGGCAGCAGTTCTGGCAGAAGCTCTGGCGGCTCGTATTATCGTCGCTCCGGTGGAGGCGGCGGAGGCGGTGGAAGCAATGTCCCCGGTTCCGGCGTTTATGATCCGAACGCTCCTGCCGAAGCAGGAAGCACGACTGCGAATAACGGCGTTGACGACGCCACGATGGAATATGTCAATCATCTGAAGATGGTAGACGCATTCGGTGGCAACGAAAGTGCTGCTTACGCACAAGAGCTCCGCAACCAAGAAATGACAGCACAAGCTTATGCTGAGCAAGCTGCCTCTGCATATGGCCTCAAGCTGGGCACATCCGCTTACAACACATTCGTCAGTGAGCAGAAGTCCAACATTCTCGCCAACGATCCGACATACGCTGCTCTGCGGACGGCTTCGAACGCAACTGGCGAGCAGAACAGAGCTAAAGAGCTCGAGGCTCAGAGCAAAGCCGAACGCCAGAAGGTCGCGGATTTCCAGACGGCCTTGCAGGATTATGACCCTGTCACTGGAATGTCTTACGCTGACCTTAACTCTCAGGCAGCGCAGTCTAAGTCTGATGCGAGCAGATTCCTAAGCGGTGTTGGCTCTGCGATCTCGAACTGGTGGAATGCTCCGCTCCCGCCTGTTCCGAACCAAGGAGACCCGACAGGCAGGTCAGCCTCGACGCAGAACAAAACTACGGCTACTGGCACAACCGCCAAAACGACCACGACTAAAAGCCCGTCTACCGTGAAGAAGACAACGACCGCAAAAAAGGCCACGACAGCCAAGAAAGTCACAGCTACCGCAAAGTAAAGGAGGCCACGCATGGCTATATCCTTAGATGAATACAGGAAAATTCGGGAGCAAGCTACGCAGAACACGGCTCAGCAGCAGTCAGCGCAGCAAAGCCAGACACCTATTGGTGGCTCCAGAAGCGGTGTAGACCCTACGCACGAATACAAAGCATGGCGCGACTGGAAGGGGAACGTCAATCTTTCTGATGTCACGACTGGGCAGACCAATCGGTTCTATCAGGCTTATGACCACATCGGTGGAGCCAACTCTAACAAGGCTGTTGGTAAAGACTCTTTCCTTGCCGACCTCGGGCAGTCTGTTGGCGGAGCTTTGCAGCGTCAGGGAGCGTCGCTCAAGAACACAGGAGCCAACCTGCTTATTGGCATGGCAGACTTGTTCAACGGCAAGGAAGAGTTCAACCCCGCCGTTGGTTCTACCCTTTGGCGTATGGAGCAGGGCGCGAAAGCCGACTTCGGCGTTGCCGATAAGCTGGCGCAGGATTCCAAGTACGGCAATAACAAAGCTACTCAGCTTGTTATGGACTTGACTTCCGGTGCTGTTGACCTTGCGTCCGACACGCTCCTTAGCCTTGCAACAATGAACCCGGCTGCTGGTCTTGCAGCTATGGGCGCGAGAAGCTATGGCAGCGGCGCCTACGAAGCAGCTCAGGAGGGCAAGAGCAGAGGACAGCAATTCCTCACCGGCCTCAAGAGCGCCGGAATTGAAATCCTAACTGAGAAGATCGGTGGGCCTTTCGAGAAGGTCTACGGTAAGTCTCTGCTCGGCAAGTTCACGAATGGCCTTGTAGACCGCCTCGGCAAAAATGCTGGAATGCGCTTTGCCCTTAACAGCATATCGAACTTCTCCGGCGAAGCAGTCGAGGAAATGCTTTCCGACGTCCTTAACCCGCTTGCTGACAAGCTTTTGAGGCTTGACAATGGCGAAAGCTGGAAGAACCTTTGGACTGCTGACGGTCTTAGCCAGATGGCCTATGACGGCCTCGTTGGCGGTTTGCTCGGTCTTGCCGGGGGAGCTGCCGAAGGTCTTTCCGGCACCGCGAAAGCCGCTCTTATCAGCGACAGCATTGATAATGCGATGACATCCAGCCAGCAGGGCAGGTCGATAGGCGCTGAGTTGGAGAGGGACACCAGCGGTATGGCTGCCGCAGCCATTTCTAATCAAGCCTCTCAGACGCCCGTAGAAGCCCAGCAGACTTCTACCCAACAAGTTACACCAGAAGCCACAGAAACGCCCGAAAACGCGCCCTCTCGTGAGTTTAAATCGAAGCCAGAAGCAGAGACGGATGTACCGTTCACTTTTGGTGAGGAAACCGCACCCAAAGCAGCTGCTCCTGCGGAAGAAGTTACTCCTGACATGCTCACACCGGACGATGACGCAGAACCGCGAGAAGCTCTTGAGGAAGTCAGCCGATGGAAGACAGAGAAGCCTGTTGAGGACACGACTGACGCAGAAAAAGAGGGCAAGGAGTTCTCGCCGGAAGAGACGAAATCGTCAGACGAGTGGGATGAGGTTTTTGCCGAAACAGCCGCAGAGAGTGCAAAAATCAAGGCAGCAAAAGAGGCCGAGTCCCGCTACTACGATAAGCTTGACGACCTGCATGAAAGAAGTCAGTACAGCGATCTTGACGAGCGGATGCTCCGCGAGGAGTTCTTCGGGAAGCTCAAAGAACTCGGCGTCCTTAACGCTTACCTTAAAGGCGGCATAAAAGAGGTCGAGCGAACCGTTCGTGGTTATCCAGAAGCAAAGCCCCAAAAGCCGAAACGTAAGGCTGCCAAAAAAAAGAACGTCGGCGCTGATCTTTTCGTTGAGCAGTCCAAGGCTTCTAAGCCAGCTAAAGCAGAAACCAAGGCTGAACCGGCGAAGACTGGTGCTGATGTCCTCGCGGAACAGGAAAAGGCGGCTAAGCCGACTGAGGCGAAAGCCGAACCGGAACCCGTGAAGTCTGGCGCAGACATTCTGGTCGAGCAAGCGAAGGCTAAGCCGAAGACGAAGCGAAAGCCGAAATCGAAGGACGTCGCATCTATGGGCGACAGCGTCACCGTCCATGAAAAGGGCGGGAAGAAGAACTCTAAGACCGTCTTTGATAGCACTAAGGTAAAGGGGGCTAAATGGGCTTTCGACGGCAAAGCTCGCGGAGACGAGGTCACTGTCAACGGCAAGACGTACGTTGTCGATCGCATTGACAGCGGCAGCGCGGCTGACGTTCTTGCTGAAGCCTACGAGGAGTCTACGCATAAGCAGGTAAAAGCCACCGAGTATCGCAAAGACCAGAAAGCCAAAACTGAAAAGCGCAAGGCGGACGCTGAAGCCAAGGCTGAACGCGAGTCTAAGAAAGACGTCGAAGAAAAAGCCCGGGACAGAGCTGCGAAAATCCTCAGTAAGACATTCGGCAAGAAGTATGAAACTCTCCTCAGGACGTTCGGCACAAAGCAACAAAATCAGTTTGCCGGGCGTGATGCTCGAGCCCCGAAAGATGTCCGCATTTCCCTGAAGGGTGATGTTCTCGAACACAATACCAAGCGTGGCGACAACGCCACTGCAAGTGTCACCAATTCCGCCTTTAAGGCTAAGCTCAAAGAGGTGTTTGGGGACAAGCCTGTTGTCATTACCGGGCAGACTGTCAATACATTTGCTGAAAACAAAATTGACTACAAGTCCGACGAATGGTACTGGCTCAAGACAGACAGCGCTCGTAGGGCGTTTAACAAGGATGGCGGAACCAAGACCGGAAGAGAGTTCGTTGTGAACTCGCTTTCAGTTGACGGCAAAGCCCTTACTGGCGCTGAGTATTACAAGGCGCTTGAGAAGCTCGGCTTGAAAGCCAAGAGCCGGATCGACGTTTCCCAGCCCCGATACAGAAGCGCGAACCCCGAAATCTATGAAGAGCGGCGCGGCTATATCACCGACCGCAACATCGACATCAATGAGCGCCTCCGTTACGCTCAGGAGATGGACGAGCTTGACTTCGCCGAGGACGTAAACAACTACATCGAAGCCTACTTCCGCGAGGAACGTGAAAACGGCGAGTTTACAGGCAGCCCCGAAGCCTTTGAAAAACAGCTCAAAGAGCACATCGAGAAGTACAAAGACGACCACGACTTTTCTTGGGTGATAGATGGCGAAGAGCTCGTCCGCAGAGACAATAAGCGCAACTACACCTACGCCCTTGAGAACGACACTTACTTGGACGAACTTACCAAGGAGTACGAGGACGTAACCGGCTTTAACGAAGCTCTTGACTCGCACATTATGAGGCGACCGTCTTACTCTCTTACGAAAGAGTACATGGCGAAAGAGATCAAGTCCGTTCTTGAAGACGAGTCAAAGCTGGAGACTTATGGCGAAGAGGATGACCAGCTCCGCTCCGGCACGTTCACGCTGATGCTCCATAATGTCAATTCGCCTTATGGCATTACCATTACTCATGGTTTCGGGAAGAACCCGACATACACTGTCGAGCTCTACCACAACAAAGCTAAGGTCGAGGATGGCACGAGAGTCAGACTTCTGCGGCAGTCCGGCAAAAGCACATCTTCGCTTGCCAACGACATCTCTGAGGCCATCTACAAGTATGAGCATGGCGAAGCTTATGCTCAGGAGTCCCTCATGGATATGACCAGAAAGCAGATGGTGGAGGAGCTCACGAAGCAAGTACCGGAAGGTGAGCTGAGCAAGAAGAGAAATGCCAGAGACTACTCTGGTGAGTACACTGTTGGTGAGTTCAGCGCAAAGGTCGAGAAAGACTATACCGACTACTGGGGCGAAAAGGTCTTTAAGGGTTTCCATGCCGACTTCTTCCATAACGGCGCGAAGATCGGAGAAGCGGATTACAAGCCGTACAAAGGCAAGAACCCGAACATCGTTCAGAAGCTTGCAACCGACTTTCACAACCTGAACTACAGAGAGGGCGAACAGCATATGTTCGACGCGCTCAAGAGCGAAAGCAAGGAGTTTGCCACCCTTCAGGGCTACAGCCAAGACCAGAGAGAACTGGACAAGTCGAGATCGAGGCTTTATAATGACCTTGACCTCAGAACTTTTGACTCGCAGTTCGAGCCGAAAATTGTTGAGCATGATGGAAAGCGGTACGAGGTAACAGTTGGCTATCTTGGCAATCAGAGCGATACTGTGCAGTACTTTGTACGGGAAGCAGACTCGCCGGAAACGCTGCAGGTAATTGAAGAGCTTCAGAACATCAAGAGACCGCTGACCGCTGAAACGAAGAAGCAAAGAGCAAGGCTCATCGAGCGGCTACAGAAGCTACAAAACAATGCGGTCGCGGATGTCAATGCCAAGAACGCATCTACGCCAGAGAAGGCTGTGCAGTACGCCCTCGACAACAACCTCTTCAAGGATGCCACATCTGACGAATCGATGAAGTCTGCACAGAAGTATCTTGCGCAGAAGAAGGCCAAGAAAGCTGCGGAAAGGAAAGCGCAAAATGAAAGTAAAGCCGAAGAAAAGCAATCAGAATCTGCTGCTGGAGCAGGCGGGGCTGAAGCAGAAGCCGGAGCCGGAGGAAGAATGGACGGACGTCGGGACTCCGAGAGCTCTGACGATAGACGATCTGATGGGGCCGAGCTTCGAAGAAGCGTTAGAAGCCTACGAGAAGTCCAAAAAACCGAAACAAGAGTAGCTCAGACGTACGCTGAGCAAGAGGCCGCAGGAGTAGCAGACCAAATTACTCGAGGAAGGTCTGAAGTCCGGTTCGCCAACATGGGCGATACGCTTTCTGAGGAGCTTGGGCTTACAACTGCTCAAGAGAACAAAAAAGGCAAGACTCGCGGCTACATTGTTCTGCCCGACAACATCCCTGATGGGGCAATAGCACGGCGAGGCATCGGGGGCCACGAGGGAACACACGCTGAGTTTATCAATAAATTTGGCGAAAATTTCAGGTCTGCTGAAATCTCGGCTTGGCAAACCTTCAAGGGGCTCCACCCTGAAGAGGCGAGCCAGATGGAAAAGTATATCATGCTCAAGAAGAACTATGTCGGTGAGCATGTTGGTGAGGAGTACGATTCCCTCCCGAGAGACGTTAAAGAGATCGCCGCAGACGAGCTTTTCTCTCACTGGGCTGGCGGCACAGTACGCACGACAAGCGCTAAAGGCGCTGAAGACGCGACAAAGTGCCAGCTTATACTCCAAGACTTCCTCGTTAAAGAAATGGGCTTCTCTCCGAACGCCTATTCAAGACGTACTGGCAGGGACGGCACCGCGTCTGGCGCATGCCTTATCTCGGAATGGTTCACCATCCAAGACGAAATCCTGAAGTATAGCAAAGACGTCCAGAACGCCAAGGGTGACAAATCAACTGAGCAGACTGCTGGCGCATTCGCTGAGCCAGCAGAAGACGCGGACGAACGCCCTGAATCTCCCAAGTATTCCGACGTTGAAGAGACGCTGAACCAAGCCAGCAAAGAGAACGAGGAAACGCTCAAACGCGAATCGCTCGATGACATGGTAAAGCGCATCAAGTCTTCCGAGAACAAGTTCTACGGTGAACGCAAGGCGAATATCACTAAAGCAGCTGAAGCTATCTCCAAGAGCATCGGCAAGGATGCCTCTACTGTTCTCCCTGAAGACCTCGCAGATTTCGTTGGCAAGGACTTCTCTCAGGCCAGCAAGGACATTGACGGTTTCGCCAAAGAGTTCCTCACGGCTCTGGCTACTGAGAATGACGGCGTTGCTCTGAAAACGCTGGCAGATGACCTGCCCAAGCGCATCAAGAAGAGTAAGGCGCTCAAGGAGCTTCTCGGTGACGCCGAGACCGGCAACGTAGCCAAGATGGCAAGATTGCTGGCTGATGCTGAAGACGCCAAGACAGCCCAGAACGCAGCTTCTGATCTGGCTGAGATGATTGCCAAGGAAGCAGAGGAAATGCCTAAGCGTCTGAAGACGCTGGAGCAGTGGGATAAGAACCTGAGCAAGCGCGGAGCCATCGCCCGATTCCTTTCCGGCGACAAGACCGTATCGCAGCTTGCGTCCGTCTACTTCGGCTACCAGCGAGACATGATTAACGTCCTGCAAGGTCTGGATAACTTCGACAAGTACGGCAAGGGCTATGGCTACGAACTGGCAAAGAAGATTCTCGACGCTAACTTCAAGTCTCAAACCGCCCTTGGCAATTCCATCGACCATGTGCTGACTGCACAGGCTGAATTCGAGAAGAGCGGCGGAGCCAATAAGACCGTTGAGCTGAAGATGCTGAAGAAGAACCAGTGGGAAAGCCACCAGATCTCTTTGGCTGAGGCTGTCGACTTCCTGCACACGATTCGGACGCTTCAGGCGAGCAAGGTCAGCGCATGGCAGGACATTACCTACCATATCGGAGACCAGAAACTGACCATCTCCAGTCAGGAGAACTTCAACCGCATCATGGACGCTCTGACTAAGGCTGTCAGAAACGACAAAGCTGCCAACGCATACTACCAGTCCTTCACAGAGGGCTATGCCATGTTCAAGGAT